>Ga0126383_10001868_pt1 | contig 13341 bp, 14 predicted proteins | sample PanSoiMetPlot_35_FD_96882 | JGI IMG/M metagenome (GOLD analysis project Ga0126383, IMG submission 96882) | Tropical forest soil microbial communities from Panama - MetaG Plot_35 | ecosystem: Environmental > Terrestrial > Soil > Tropical forest > Bulk soil | place: Panama | collected 2016-02-17
CCCGCGTCGAGCATATCGAAGAGCCCGACCGCATGGTGTTCGACATCGATCCCGATCCGGGGACGCCGTGGCCGGAGGTGCCGCGCACGGCCCATCGCTTGCGCGAGGCGCTCGAGTCATGGGGTCTCGAGAGCTTCGTCAAGACGACGGGCGGCAAGGGGCTGCACGTCGTGGTGCCCTTGCGCCGCGGGCCGGGATGGGAGGAAGTGGGCAGGTTCGCGGCGTCGATCGCCGACCGGCTCATCCGCGAGAGTCCCGAGAAGTACACGGCGCAGCTTCTCAAGCAGCGGCGCCAGGGCCGCATCTTCCTCGACACGCTTCGCAACACGCGGGCCCACACCTGGGTCGCGCCCTATTCGCCGCGAGCTCGCGAGGGAGCCACCGTCTCCTGTCCCATCCGCTGGGACGACGTGACGCCGCGGCTCGATAACGGCCGCTACACCGTGGAGACGCTCTCGAAGGAGATGCCTAGGCCCGATCCGTGGAAGGGGATGGCCCGGGCGCGCCAGACGATCACCGCCGCCCTGCTCAAGAAAGTGACGACGTCATAGAGCGGCCGGCCAGGCAATGCCCGGCCGGTCGCGCTCCTTCTCTCGATTTCGCTCGGCCCCGTCTCAGCAGGTGCAACCCGTGCCGGTGGCGCAGCCTTCGCAGCAGAACGTCTCTCCGTCCTGCTGGTAGCCCTGCGGCGTCCGCCATTCGTCCTGCCTCATGCCGCAATTGGCGCAGGTTTGCTCGGTCACGGTTCCGGGATTCTGCTTGCCCGAGCTCTGTGCCGATGCCTGGCTCGCGCCCTTGCCACCTGCCGAACGCACCTTCTGCGACGGATTGACCTCGGTCTCGTTGGCCGGCGTCCGGCCCCTCTCAGCGTCGTAGAGGTCTTCGAGCTGATCTACAAGAAGGTCGTTCATCGAATCGAATGGATGCCGATGCATCGTCGGATCCGTCCCTTCTGTCCCTTGGAACTCACAAGTCATCGTGAACTGCGCTCACGCCATGCGTGAACGCGCGAGAGAGACTCGAGCAAAGCGTGTGCCGCGGGCGGGCCAGGGTTCGGGCGTCCGGTGTGGAAACAAGGGAAAGTGCGCGCCGATCACTGCCTGTGATGCGCGCGTCGACGAGCGAAGACGTAGGGCGCCGCCTGACAGGGCGGGGCTTCCAGGGTGTAGTTCCGCCCCGCACATTGGAGATTCTTCCTTCCCATCGTCCCGATTTGAGCCGGTTTTCCTGATGCAACTTCGGGCGCTCCCAGGCGCCACGGCGTGGCACGGGCCTTGCGGGACCCGATTTCGCCCTCTTCGCCCTCGGGGAGAACAGCCATGCGCGCGCAAAACGGCCGGCGTCCGCCTGAAGGCTCCGTCTCGCTGTGGATGGCAGGGAAGCGTGCCGCCGCCTTTCCCGCGCTCCAGGAAGACGAGGAGACCGACGTCTGCATCGTCGGCGGCGGCCTGACCGGGCTCACGCTCGCCTACCTGCTCGCGCCCTCCCACCGCGTCCTCGTCCTCGAGAAAAACGAGATCGGATCGGGGGACACGGGCCGGAGCACGGGCCATCTCACCTGCGTCCTCGACGACGACTACGGCGTGCTGATCAAGCGCTTCGGCGAGGACGGCGCCGCCACGGCCGTGAAGGCTCATGGCGCCGCCGTGAACTTCATCGAGAGTGTGATCGCCAAAGAGAAGCTGGACTCCGACTTCGAGCGCGTGGACGGGTGGCTCGTCGGCGAGCCGGGCGAGGACGAGCGGATCGAGAGGAAGGCGGACGCCGCGCGCCGCGCAGGAATCGCGGACGCCGTCTTGGAGATCTCGGCCCCGTTCGAGGGCCGGCGCGCCGGACCCTGCCTTCGATTCCCTCGTCAGGCGCAGCTCGATCCGTGGCGCTACGTTCAGGGTTTGGCGCAGGCGGTCGCAGGCTTGGGCGGCGTGATCCGCTCGGGCTCTGCCGTGACGCGCATCACCGAGAGCTCTCGCGCTTCGGTGCTGGTCGAAGTCGGGCACGGTCCCATCGTGCGAGCCTCGGCTTTGGTGGTCGCCACGCACGCGCCGCTGGGCGGCAAGCCGGGGATCCACGCCCGGCTTCAGGCCCATCGGACCTACGTCATCACAGGCCTGCTGCCGAAAGGAAAGACTCCGCGCGCGCTCGCCTGGGACACGGCCTCGCCCTATCACTACGTCCGCCGCGCGCCGCACTCCGCGTCCGACGATCTCTTGATCGTGGGCGGCGAGGATCACCGCACCGGGGAAGCGAGCGACGCGGCCCGGCGCTACGAGAGCCTCGAGCGCTGGGCGCGCGAGCGTTTCCCTTCGCTGGGGCCGATCGAGCATCGCTGGTCCGGCCAGGTCTATGAGCCCTCGGGCGGGCTTGGATTCGTGGGCCGCGCTCCCGGCCACCACGGTCAGAAGCTCTTCGTCACCGGGCACTCGGGCAACGGGCTCACCATCGGAACCCTATCGGCGATTCTTCTCGCCTCGCTGCTCCGCGAAGGGGACCACGCATGGAGCGCGGTCTTCGACCCCGGTCGCAAGACGCTCGACGCCGCGATCGAAGCCGCGAAACAGGGTGCGACGAGCGTGGCACAGGTCGGGGACCGATTCACCGCCGAGGAGCTGACCTCGAGTGACCAAGTCGCCCCCGGAGCCGCCGCGGTCGTGGGCAAGGGCGCGTCGCGGCTCGCCGTCTATCGCGAGCCCGGTGGAAGGCTTTGGGAGTGCTCCGCGATCTGCTCGCACATGGGCTGCGTGGTGCGCTGGAACGAAGGCGAGCGCTCGTGGGACTGCCCGTGTCACGGCTCGCGCTTCGACGCCGGTGGCCGCGTCCTCGAAGGCCCGGCGCTGCGTGACCTGACGCCCGTGCCGTCGGCTCAACCGCGATGAACACCCTCGGACTTCTTGCGGTGCCGCGCACGGGCTTCCTCGAGAGAGTGCGAGCGCGTCAGCTCCATCTCCTTGGCCGCCATCTTGGCCAGCTCGCGATAGTGTCGCCGCAAGATCTCGAGATCGCCCTCGCTCAGGTCCTCGATGGAGATGAGGCGATTGCTCGCGCCCTCCATCGCCGCGACCAACTCGTTGAGCTTGAGCTCGATGGCGCGCGTGTCCTTGTTCTGGCTGCGCTGGATCAGAAACACCATGAGGAAGGTGACGATCGTCGTGCCGGTATTGATGACGAGCTGCCAGGTATTCGAGAAGTGGAACAGGGGGCCCGTGGCGGCCCACACGACCACGATGACGGCCGCGATCGCGAAGGCGGTCGAGCTTCCCGTCCAGTCGGCCGCGCGCATCGAGAGGGTCTCGAGTCCCTGCGCCGGGCGGTGAGCCTTCTCCTTCATGCCGTCCTCCTTTCGTCGAGAGTCTCTGCCTCTGCTCGCTCCGCTCAGGCATTTCTCGTGCCGGACGCGCTTCCGGCCGCGAGGTCCACATGAAATTCATCGTACGCCTCGTCCCCCTCGCTTGCCTGTTGGCGCTCGCGGGCTGCGGCTCTTCGTCGCTGTCGCTCGAGGAGCAGCTGCAACACGTCGCGTCCACGGCTTCGAGCGCCACGCTTTTCGTGCAGGCCTGGTGCGATGGCAACGTGCCCCGCGCCTACGCCATGCGCACCGTGGATCGCGCCGGCGAGAATCTCGACCGCATCTCGGGCGCCGTGGCCTCCATGCCGGCTTCGGCGGGCGGCGTGCAGGAGGCGATGACCGAGATCGAGAGGCTCGAAGCGGCGATCGCCACGGCGCGTGTCGCCCTCGAGCGCGAGGACAAGATCGCGGCGCGCTCGTCTCTCGACCTTCTGCGTCAGCTCGAATCCGAAGCCAGACGGCAAACCCTCGTGGAGGCCGGCTCGTGACCGCCCCTGCAATCGAAATCTCACCCGCGGGAGATCGGACATGAGAGTCCTGTGGCGATTTGGCGCGGCCGCTCTTTTGGTCTTTCTCTTCCTCGCGCCGCCCGCGCACGCGGCGATGCGCGCTCCGGAGGCCGGGAACCGGCCTTCCGGTACCTGGGTGTGCGTCACCAACGAGCGCTCCGGCGACCTCAGCATCGTGGACGGCGCTTCGCACCGGCTCTTGGCCACGATTCCCCTGGGCAAGCGGCCGCGCGGCCTGCACGCGAGTCCGGACGGCCGCTGGCTCTACGTCGCCTTGAGCGGGACGCCGTTCGCGCGCCGCCCGGGCGAGCGGGCTCAGACCACGGTGGCGGCGTTCCCCGACGGCCGCGCCACCGACCGCTACGCCGACGGCATCGCCGTCGTCGACCTGGTGCGGCGCCAGGTGGTGCGGGTGATTCCCGCCGGCACCGATCCCGAGGAGTTCGCCCTCGACCGCGACGGAACGCATCTCTTCGTCTCCAACGAGGACGCCGGGACGGTGAGCGTGGTGCGTCTCGCCGACGGCAAGGTCGAGCACACGGTGCGCGTGGACAACGAGCCCCAAGGCGTGGCGGTGAGCCCCGATGGCCGCTCCGTGTATGTCGCCTGCGAGGCTCAGGGCAGCGTGTTCGTGATCGACGGCAAGACGGGCGAGCGCGTGGCGCGCATCCAGACCGGCGGGCGCCCGCGCTCGATTGCCTTCAGTACCGACGGATCGTGCGCCTACGTGCCCACGGAGACCGACGGGCGGCTCAACGTGATCGACGCCGCCGCCTTGCGCGTGCGCTCCACGCTCGCGCTTCCGGCCGGAGCGCGCCCGGTGAAAGCGGTGATGAGCCCCGACGGCAAGCGGTTGTACGTGACCGCGGGCCGCGCCGGCACCGTGTGCATCGTGGATCCGGTGGCCGGCAAGCTTCGCCGCTCGGTTCGCGTGGGCGATGAGCCCGAAGGCGCGGCCCTCTCGTCCGACGGGCAGCGGCTCTTCGTGGCCAACAGCGCGTCGCACGATCTCTCGATCGTGGACACCAAGGCCGGGCGCGAGATCGCGCGTGTGGAGGTGGGGGAGGGACCGTGGGGCGTGGTCGTGGTGCCGGAGCCCAGGGCGAAGCGTCTGGCGTCGCGCTGAGCCTACTTGGTGACCCTGAGCTCGATCTTTCCGGTGCGCCGCGCGACGTGGATGGCCACGTCGTTGGGATGGCGCAGGAACACGAGGTCGAGGTGATCGTCGCCGACGCGCAGGTTGCGAATGCGAATCTCGTCGAGCGAGTCCGGGAGAGCCGGGCGGTGGATGCTCACGCGCCGGTGCGCGGTCGAGATGGTGAGCCCGAGCGTCGCCTGGAGGAGCAGGAAAGGAGCCGCCGCCGACCAGGATTGCGGCGAGCAGGCGACCGGGTAGAGCGTCGGCCCTTCGCCGCGGCGCCGCGAGAAGCCGCAGAACAGCTCCGGCAAGCGATGATCCTCGAGCACGAGGCTGGCTTCGTAGAGTCCGTCGAGCACGCGGTTGGCGGCGTGGCGGAATCCATAGCGGGCGAAGCCGAGGGCGATGAGCGCGTTGTCGTGCGGCCATACCGACCCGTTGTGATAGGCCATCGGGTTGTAGCGCGGCTCAGTCGACGCCACCGTGCGAATGCCCCAGCCGCTGAAGGACTCGCGTGCCAGGAGCGTGCGCATGACGCGTCGCGCCCGGCGCGGACTCGCGATGCCGGCGTACAAGCAGTGGCCCGGGTTCGAGGTGATCACCCGGCACGGCTTCTTCTCGCCGTCCAAGGCGATGGCGTAGGTGCGTAGCTCCTCGTCCCAAAAGCTCTCCTCGAAGCGCTCGCGGATGTGGTCGGCGAGCGCCACCAGTTGGCTCGCGCGCTCGGTCGATCCCAGCGCCCGCGCCAGCCGGGCCGCCGCGCGGCGTGCCGCATAGACGTAACCCTGCACTTCGCAGATGGCGATGGGGCCCTGGGCGAGCTTGCCGTCCTTGTGGAATACCGAGTCCCACGAGTCCTTCCAGCCCTGTTGCGCGAGCCCGCGCGGCGTCTGCCTCCAGTATTCGACGAAGCCGTCGCCGTCGCAGTCGCCCCAGCGCTCCATCCACACGAGCGCTGCCTCGATGTTCGGCCACAGCTCCTCGATCAGCGCGCGGTCGTCGGTGCGGTCGAAGTAGGCTCCGGCGAGCATCACGAAGAGCGGCGTGGCGTCGGCGCTGCCGTAGTAGCGTGCGAACGGGACCTCGCCCAGGGCCGGCACCTCGCCCAGGCGCGACTCGTGAAGGATCTTGCCCGGCTGCGCGTCCTGCGAGTCCTGCACCGAGGTCGCCTGCGTGGCGGCGAGAAAGCGGAGCACGCCCCGCGCCACGCTCGGATTCACCCACAAGGTCTCGAGCGCCGTGATGATGCCGTCGCGCCCGAACGGGGTGTTGAACCAGGGAATGCCGGCGTATGGATAGGGACCGTACGGCGTCTCGGTGATCATGAGATGGAGATCGGAGAAGGAGCGCCGGATCCACTCGTTGAAGGGCTCGTTGGAGCTCTCGATCACGCAATCGTCGACGCGCTCGGTGGCCAGCTCGTCGGTGGCGTCCGCGAGCGCGGCCTCGAACGACGCCCTCTCCGGGGGGAGCTCGTGTTCGATTTCGCAGGCGTAGGCGATCTCGTAGATGATCTCCGAGCGCGCCGGCAGCTTGAGATCGAAGGTGAGGCTCTCGGAGTCCACCGACGTGGGGTGCGGGGACATGCTCACGCGCAGCCGGCGCACGACGTGGTCGAGCCCACGGTAGCCGAGCACGAGCCCGTCATTCCTGACCTCGGTCTCCAAGTGCTCGCCGCGCTGGGGCCGGCGGAAGCCGCGCACCTCGAAGAGGTCCGCGAAGTCCGATTCGAGGTGGAGCACGAGATTCACCTGCGCCTTCTCGAGGCCGTAATTACCGATGCGCAGGCGCTCGTAGAGCACGCCCTCACGCACCAGCATCTCGCGCGAGATGTGGATCGTGCTGCGACGGATTGCGATGCCGTCGTCGCCACTCAGGTCGGGATTCGTGAGGTCGACGGCGAGCACGGTGTTGTCCTCGTTCACCGTCGAGCTCAGAAGGAGGGCGCGGTCGCGTCCGAAAGTGAGCCCGGCGCGCGACAGATAGCGCGTGCCCTGGTGATAGAGACCCAGCTCACCGAGCCCCACCGGAGCCACCTCGCCGAAGCGGTCGAGCACGGCGAAGGTCTCGCCTTGCTTGAGCACCCGCGTGCGGTCGTCGACGCGCGACGAGCTGGCGAGAATGTAGAACTGCTGCTCGAAGCGGATGACATCCTTGAAGGCGAGAGGCATCAAGCCCTCTGCGCGGCGCGTGTCCTTCCCGGTCGCTCGGGACGGAGGTCCGGGAGCCGCGACGTGCCCGCCTTGAGCACCGCCGCCCCCAGCGCGCGATAGATGCGCACGTAGTCTTCCGCCATGCGCCGGGCCGTGAAACGGCGCTCGAACTCGGACCGGCACTCGGCGCGGTCGATCTCCTCGAGGTGAGTCACGGCTTCGATGGCTTCCTCGATGTCACTCACCACGAATCCCGTCTTGCCGTCCTCGATCACCTCCGGCACCGAGCCGCGCTCGAACGCCACCACCGGCGTGCCACAGGCCATGGCCTCGATCATCACGAGACCAAAAGGCTCCGGCCAGTCGATGGGGAAGAGCAACGCCTGGGCGCGTCCGAGGAACTCTTTCTTGCCGTCTTCGTCGATCTCTCCGATGTATTCGACGTGCGGCTTGGCCAACAGCGGCTCGATCACCTCGGCGAAGTACACCTTGTCGGCGGGATCCACCTTGGCCGCGATCTTGAGCGGCATGCCGGCCCGCTCGGCGATCTCGATGGCGCGGTCGATGCCCTTCTCGGGCGAGATGCGGCCGAGCACGGCCAGGTAGTCGCCCACGTCGGCGCGCGGGGTGAGCAGGTCGGGCGGCAGGCCGTGATAGACGTTCCCGATCCAGCGCGCACGCGGGATGGGACGCCGTTGAAACTCCGAGATCGAGATCAGCGGCTGGTCGCGGAATTCCTCATAGAGGGCCTGCAGATCCTGGATGTCGAGCCGGCCGTGCAGCGTGGTCACGTGCGGCACCCCGAGGCGCCGGGTGAAGGGGAAGTGCAAGTAATCGCAGTGGAAATGGATCTGGTCGTAGAAGCGCGCGTCGCGCAGCACACGATCGAGGAGGACGGTCTGGCGCGACAGGGGATCGGTGCAGGTCGGGTCGAGGCGAGAGGACAGGGGAGTGCAGGCGACGAGCCGCGCTTGGGTGACCGAATCGCCGCTCGCGTACAGAGTCACTTCGTGGCCCTGTCGAACCAACTCTTCCGTGAGATAGGAAACGACGCGCTCGGTGCCACCGTAGAGCTTGGGCGGCACGCTTTCGAAAACCGGAGCGACTTGGGCGATCCGCATCGCGAACTCCTCCCAGGGGTATTCCACACAAGAAGGAAATCGGATCCCGGGGCGGAGAAATCCGTAACCATTACTCTCAACTCCATTATGCCACGCAGTGCGCAGCACGAGAAACATCTCGCGCCCTCGTTTCCCGATCTTGGATCGCGGCCTGAAACCGAATTCCTGGCAAAGAGTTCCTTCTTACACACGCGACGATCGCGCAAACGCGCTCGGTGAACGCCGAGTCGGCTGGCACGATGACTGCAAAATGGATGGTCGAAGAAGGGGACCGAAGGAGAAGGCCGTTCGGGAGGGGATTTGTCATGAGCAACAACATGGCCCTCATGGTCGTGGCCGCCGTCATCGTCCTCGGCGCCATCGTGATCGTGAGCCTGATGGCGCGCCGCCGCCACTCCGCGCATCTGCGAGACCAGTTCGGTCCGGAGTACGACCGCACCGTGCACGAGAAGGGAAGCCGGAGACGCGCCGAACGTGAGCTCTCGGCGCGCGATCATCGCGTCAAGCAGCTCTCGATCCGCCCGCTCGCCCCTTCCGAGCGCTCGCGCTACACGGAGCTTTGGCACGCGCAGCAGGCGCGCTTCGTGGACAATCCGGAGGCCGCCGTCACCGACGCCGATCATCTGGTCGAAGAGGTGATGCGCGTGCGCGGCTATCCGGTGGGCGAGTTCGAGCAGAATGCGGCCGACATCTCGGTCGACCACCCGCAGGTGGTCGAGGAGTACCGCGCCGGGCACGACATCGCGGTGCGCCACCGGGATGGCAGGGCGTCGACCGAGGATCTGCGCCACGCCATGCTGCACTACCGGCGGCTGTTCGAGGATCTGCTGCGCGAGGGCCCGGCGCTGTCGGAGGCGCGTAGCTAGCGACCTTTCCTCGCTCTGCCGTCGCGGGGCGCCGACTCGAGAGGGCCGGCGCCCTTTCTGATTGGCGCGGCGCGGTTTCCGCGCTAGGTTTTGCGCCGTGCGCGCCACCGAGTGGGAATTCCGCTATCGCTTCTGGGTCATCTTCGGCTTGTTCTGGGCCGGATTCGGCGCCTACCGAATCCAGCACGTGAACCTCGCGGTGGTGCTCCTGCGGTCGGTCGCGCCCGGCTCGGAGACGAACGATACGGCGCTTCGCCTCGTGTTCGGTTTCGCGGCAGTCCTCGGCATCCTGGCGGCGGCGCTGCGCAGCTGGGCCTCGGCCTACCTGCGCAGCGACATCGTCCACGACACCGCGCTTCGCACCGAGGGGCTGGTCGCCGACGGACCCTTCCGCTTCGTGCGCAATCCTCTGTACCTCGGGAATCTGCTGCTCTCGCTCGGCATGGCGCTGCTCATGAGTCCACTCGGCGCGTGCGTTCTCGTCTTCGGGCAGGCCTTCTTTCTCTTGCGCCTCATCGGGCGCGAAGAGTGGGAGCTCCAGCACACCGAGGGCGACCGCTTCGCCGCCTATCGGGCGGCGGTGCCGCGCCTCGTGCCGTCTCTGGTGCCGCGCGTGCCCTCGGGACGCACGCGCCCGCACGTCGTCGAGGGCCTGGTGGGCGAATCGTTCAGCTGGATCATCGCCCTTTCCATGGTCGCCTTCGCCCTGACTTTGAATTCACGAATCATCCCGTGGTTCGTAGCCGTCGGATTCGCCGTGTATTGGCTGCTCTTCGTGGTATGGAAGAAGCGCGGGCGGGCGGCGCCGAGCACGGAGAAGGCGTCCGGGTGATAGGATCCGCCCGTGTCCTTCGGGCACACTCCGCGCCGCCAAGAGAAACGAGGAGCGCAAACGTGATCCGCTTGCCCCGCGCCACGTGGCTGGTCCTGGTCGTAGGTATCGGCGCGCTCGCCTTGGGCGCGTCCCCGGTCCGCTCGACCAAGAGCACGAAGCCGCTCGATCCCTTTGCCGCCGCCGCGGCGGAAACCGTGGGCACGGTGGTCAAGACGGAAGCCGAGTGGAAGCGCCTGCTTCCGCCCGAGGCGTTCCACGTCCTGCGCGAGCAGGGAACCGAGATTGCCTTCACCGGCCCCCTGTGGAACGTGCACGACAAGGGAATCTACCGCTGCGCCGGATGCGGGCTCGCGCTCTTTCACTCCAAGACCAAGTTCGAGTCGGGCACGGGATGGCCGAGCTTCTACGAGCCGATCGCCAAGACGCACGTCAAGATCCGCCGCGACGAGAGCCTGGGCATGACGCGCGACGAGGTGGTGTGCGCGCGCTGCGGCGGCCATCTCGGCCACGTGTTCGACGACGGCCCGCCGCCCACCGGCCTTCGCTACTGCATGAACTCCGCCGCCCTGCGCCTCGAACGCGTCAAGTAGCGCGATGCGCGCCAGCCGAGCGTGGCTCGCGCCCCTGGGCTTCGTGCTCGTGGCCGTTCTGGTTTCCGGCTGCGCCTCGTCCTCCGGCTTGCAGGGGCGTCTCGACGCCTCGAGCGGCCACCACTCGCGGACCACGTTCCGGGATACCGTGGTGTATCTGGTGAGTGAGTCTCCCGAGTCGGTCGCGACCGGACGCCCTACCGCCGCGATGGCGGCCAACCGTTCGGGATTCCATCCTTCGGTGCTCGCCGTGGCCGCCGGGACGCGCGTCGAGTTCCGAAACAATGACGACGTCTTTCACCAGTTCTTCAGCGTCTCGCCCGCCCAGACCTTCGACGTCGGCGCCGTCTCGCCGGGAGAGAAGCGCTACGTGATCTTCGACCATCCCGGCGAGGTGCATGTCTTCTGCGCGCTGCATCCCAAGGAGAGCGCGTTCGTCTACGTCACCCCGACGCGGCGCTTTGCGCGCGTCGACGACCAGGGGCGTTTCCATTTCTGGGGGCTGGAGCCAGGAAGCTATACGCTTCGCACCTGGCATCCCGAGCGCGGCGAGACGAGCCAGGCGGTGGTCGTGCCCCGTCACGCCACCGTGCAGGTGACGCTCACCAACTGAGCCTTTGGCCTCTAACGACCCTCGCCAGGCCGCCCGGCCCGTCCTCCTCGCGCGCGTCCAGTTGCTGTAAATTACGAGCGACAAGGGGGTTCCGCGCCGAACCGCTGGCGCCCATCCCCGATCCAATAGGCGTGAGAAATCCACCCGCCAATCTCAGGAGCGCACGCGTGTTCGGTTCGCATTCGAGATCACTCGGCCTCACCGCTCTGCTTCTCGCGTTCTCCATCATGGCGGCGTCCGCCACGGAGGCCGCTACACAAGGGAAGGGAACGATGACCAACCATCGCACCGAGACCGCCGTCTTCGCCGGCGGTTGCTTCTGGTGTCTGGAAGCGATCTTCGAGGATCTGAAGGGAGTGGAGCACGTGACCTCGGGCTTTTCCGGGGGGACGGTCGCCAACCCGAGCTACGAGCAAGTCTGTACCGGCACCACCGGGCACGCCGAGAGCGTGCAGATCACGTTCGATCCGTCGGTGATCTCCTATCACGATCTTGTGCAGATCTTCTTCGCCTTCCACGATCCGACGACCTTGAATCGCCAGGGCGCCGACGAGGGCACCCAGTATCGCTCGGCCATCTTCTATACGAGCCCCGAGCAGGAAAAGACCGCGCACGCCGTGATCGCCGATCTGACCAAGGAGAAGCTGTTCGACCGGCCGATCGTGACCGAGGTGGTTCCGTTCAAGGCTTTCTATTCGGCCGAGAAGTATCATCAGGAGTACTACAAGAAGAATGCGGGGCAGCCATACTGCCAGTTCGTGATCTCGCCCAAGGTCGCCAAGCTCAAGAAGCTCTACGCCGCCCGCTTGAAGCCCTGAACCATCCCAGGCATTCTCGGCCGATGCTCGACGGGATGACGGAGGGTCACGATTCGTGACCCTCCTTCTCTTATTGGTTCACGGGTTGGCCGCCGCCGTTCTCTGGGGTGCCGTGACTCATCAGGCGCTGGCCGTGTCGTGGCCGGCGCGCGGGCGCGAGAACGGCTGGTGGGGCGCGCTGCGCTCCGTGCACCCCGAGCGCTACGCGCTCGCGGTCGTCGTCCTCTTCTGTTTCACGCTGGCCTTGGGCGCCCTGCTCTACCCGCCGTTTCGCGTCGACGTGCGTGCTGGATACCTGGATGCGCAGGCGCCCTGGGGCACGGGACTCTTCGAGCTCAAGGAACACGCCGCCGCGATCGGGCTCGCGCTCTTGCCTTTGTATTGGTCGGCCTGGCGGGATCCGGCCGTGGCGGGAGCGCGGCGGGGCGTGACGCTCGCTTTGGCCGCGATCGTCTGGTTCAACTTTCTCGTCGGCCATGTTGTGAACAACCTGCGCGGCCTATGAAGCCCTCGTCCGGTCCCGCGATCACCGTCGGGATGGCGACGGCCTATGCCCTCGCCGTGCTCCACGTCTTGCCACGGCTGTATTTCTATCCGCGCGTGGGCCTGTGGAGCTGGAGCGCCGTTGCCATCGAGCCCTCGATCAGCTGGTACGGCTACGTTGGCTGGGCCTTGGTCGGCGGGCTTGCGGCCCGATGGATTTCGCGCTTTGTCCCCTGGCGCACGCCATGGCGCCTGGCGCTGATTGTTCCTCTCCTCGTGCTGGCCGGCCTCTTCTGGGCCCAGCACGCATGGTTCGGCCTTTAGCCCTGCCCATAATTCTTGAAGCGCGCTAGCGCTTCCGCCATGTCCTCGCGGGATAGGAGCGCCACGCTGCCGATCTGCAAGGCGGTGACGTACTGAGCGGCTAGCTCCTCGATCTCGGTCATGAGGTCGAGCGCTCCAGGGAGTGTGGCGCCAAGCGCCACCGCGCCGTGGTTGGCGAGCAGGCACGCCCGGCGCTCGGCGAGCGCCTGCGCCGCCACTTGCGCCAGCTCTTCCGTGCCGAAGGGCGTATAGGGCGCGCAGCGGATCGAGTCGCCGCCCCCGATCGCCACCATGTAATGGAAGGCGGGCATGTCGCGCCCCGTGCACGCCAGGGCGGTCGCGTAGCGCGGGTGCGCGTGCACGATGGCGCCGACTTCAGGCCGTGCCTGGTAGAGGCCGAGATGCAGCCGCCACTCGCTCGAGGGCGCGAGATGGCCGCTGATCACTCGGCCTTTGGCGTCGACCTGGACGATGTCGCTCGCGCTCATGGCGCCATACGGCACTCCCGAAGGCGTGATGATCATGCCCGAGCCGTCACGCACGCTGAC
>Ga0126383_10001869_pt1 | contig 13341 bp, 12 predicted proteins | sample PanSoiMetPlot_35_FD_96882 | JGI IMG/M metagenome (GOLD analysis project Ga0126383, IMG submission 96882) | Tropical forest soil microbial communities from Panama - MetaG Plot_35 | ecosystem: Environmental > Terrestrial > Soil > Tropical forest > Bulk soil | place: Panama | collected 2016-02-17
CTTTCGCTCTATACCGGCCGCGGCTGTAAATCCCGCTGCACATTTTGCTTGTGGCCCCAGACGATCGGTGGTCACCGCTATCGCAAGCGCTCGGTCGGCCATGTCATTGAGGAGATCGCTTGGGCCAAGAAGGCCTTTCCCGAGGTCAAGGAATTCTTTTTCGACGACGATACCCTCACGGACGATTTGCCACGTGTGGAAGCGATCGCCAAGGAGCTCAGCAAGCTGGGCGTCACCTGGTCTTGCAACGCCAAGCCCAATGTGCCGCGAAAGACACTCGAGATATTGCGCGATAATGGCCTGCACCTGTTGTTAGTCGGCTATGAGTCCGGTAATCAGAAGATATTGCACAACATTAAGAAAGGAATCCTGGTCGACGTCGCCCGCAGATTCACTAAGGATTGCCACGAGCTCGGCATCATGATCCACGGTACCTTCATCATGGGCCTGCCAGGAGAGACCAAGGAAACGATTGAAGAGACCATCCGTTACGCGGCCGAGATCAATCCGCATACGATCCAGGTTTCGCTCGCGGCGCCCTATCCCGGCACCTTCCTGTTTAATCAGGCGACAAAGAACGGCTGGCTCGACGATGCTCATGCGGAGCTTGTCAATGACGGCGGCGTGCAGATCGCGCCGTTACATTATCCGCATTTGAGCCACACCGAAATCTTCGCTTCGGTCGAGCAGTTCTATCGGCGCTTCTATTTTCGCTCCGGCAAAATTGCCGCGATTGTCAGCGAAATGATACGTAGCCCGCAAATGATGAAGCGACGCTTGCGCGAAGGCGTCGAATTTTTTCACTTCCTGCGTGAGCGGAGTGCGGCGCACTAATTTTGGGATCGTGCTTTGAGTAGCCGTGCTGGCGGAGCCCATTCCGATCCTTTTTGGCGTTTTGTGCGGATTACGGCGCGGTGAAATTTGTGCTTTGCGTTGGCGCTCAGTTGATGTCGACGCCGGGCGATTGTCCGTTGTTGCCAGCGCCAGGCCGTATCGTGGGGGCATACGTGAAAGCGAAACCAAGACCGGCAGAGGGCGGGCCGTCACATTGCCGCCAATGCTTGTGATCGAGCTAAGGCGGCATCGCACAGAACAGGCACAGCGGTTGCTGAGACTTGGCGTCAGACTAACCGACGACCATCATGTGTTTACCGGGGAGGATGGCGCGCCGGTGTTCCCGGGGTCGCTAACCCGAAGCTTTACACGGTTCATGCGTCAGCACGGGCTACCGCAGATACGCCTCCATGATCTTCGCCACAGCCACGCCACTCATCTTTTGGCCGCCAGCGTCCACCCGAAAATTGCTCAAGAGCGGCTAGGGCACTCCACCGTTAGCATCACACTCGACACTTACAGCCACGTCCTCCCGGGAATGCAGGACGATGCCGTCGCCAAGGTGGATGCGGCGATACAGGCGGCCCTGAACAAACCCAAGACAAAGTGAAGGCGATTCGCTAGCAATTCGCTAGCACACGGCAAACCGGGCGCAAAGAAATGCCCATTTTACGGGGCCTTTTGCGGCATGAGCGCGATTTTTATCACCGGCACAGGAACAGAAGTCGGAAAAACTTTCGTCGCCGCATCGTTGATCCGCCATTTACGCAATATGGGTCGCACAGTGGAGGCGATCAAACCTGTAATCAGCGGTTTTGATCCCGATCATGCCGCGGCAAGCGACCCGGGCATTTTGCTCCAGGCTCTCGGCTTCCCGGTTACTTTGCCCAATATCGAGCGCATTTCGCCATGGCGTTTTCGCGCGGCCTTATCGCCGGATACCGCGGCTCGGCTGGAAGATCGCCGCATCGATGTCGACGAGGTCATCGCGTTCTGCCAATCGGCGATCAAGCAACGGCAGGAGATTTTGTTTATCGAAGGCGTCGGCGGCATCATGGTGCCGCTCGACGGGCAGCGCACCATCCTGGACGTGATGATGGCGCTGCAACTGCCGCTTATTCTGGTCGCCGGCTCTTATCTCGGCACGATCAGCCATACGCTTACGGCGCTGGACGCCTTATTCCGTCGCGATTTGTCGGTTCTGGCGATTGTGGTCAGTGAGACGCCGGACTCGACCATTCCGCTTAAGGAAGCGGTTGCTGCGATTGCCCGATTTGCGGAGCCCGTCATAGGCCTACCGCGCCAGCAGCTTGGACCGGGCGACAAGCCGTCCACGAGCACGCTTACCGCCTTCGATCGGATTTTTGGTTCATCGTGAGCAGTACGATGTACGCCCGGCGCGATCGATGTTGGCCAGAGCAAGTTCACTTGGCAAAGTGAATGATCGCCAGTGTTTCGATAGTGCCTTCGAGATTGAACAACGCGTGGAGCAGGAAGGTGAGCACCAGCGAACCGCTGCGCCACCGCATCCAGCCCAAAAAAAGGCCGATAACAAAAATCTGCAACACGCCCGTCCAGTCATACTGGATGTGCAGCATCGCCCATAGCATCGAAATCGCAATGATTGCCGACCAAACCGAGCGCGACGAGCGGACCCAGCCACGAAACAAGAACCCGCGGAACATGGCCTCTTCCCCTGCGGGAGCAATCACGATCGCCGCAGCTAACATGGCCGGAAGCCAGCCGGCTGCGGCCGCAGTCGTGTAGGACTGCAGTTGGAACGCGGTCACGAGATCGCGACCGGTCAAATAAAGCAGCACATCACCCGCCGCGATCAGCACCAACAAAGAAACAATGCCGAATGTGAGATCGGGGACGGCCGGCCACTTCAATGCGAAATAATCCGACAAATTTGACCGCGTGAGCCGGACCGCAATCGCAAGCACGCCAATGGTGACCGGATTGGAGAGCGCGATGAAGATCGTGACCAGTACGCCGTCAAATTGCGTCTGCAGGACCGAATCCCAATTGCCGCCGCGCATCCAGAGCAGAACGCTAAAACCGACGAACTGTCCAAATAGGAAGGCGATGATGCTCCAGCCCAACGTCGCCCAATAACCCCAAATTTTCATGCGAGCCGAAGGTTCATACAGCACTGCGCATTACATCGCGGCGATTATGGCACCAGAATCGACGATCCAGTCGTAGCGCGGGTTTCGAGGTCGCGGTGTGCTTTCAACGCCTCGCGCAGTGGATATTTTTGGTTGACCGGGACCTTCACCGCTCCCTTGCTAACGACGTCGAACAGATCATTGGCGATCGCCAACAGATCTGGCCGCTTGGCCGCATAGGTGTTGAGCGTCGGACGCGTGGCGTAAAGCGATCCCTTAGTTTGCAGAATATTGATGTTGAAGGCGTCGATTTGCCCTGACGCGCTGCCAAAGCTTACGAACATGCCGAGCGGCTTAAGGCAATCGAGCGACGCCGGGAATGTCGTTTTGCCGATACCGTCATAGACCACTTCGCACAACTTGCCGCCGGTGATTTCCTTCACGCGCGCGACGAAATCCTCTTCCCGATAAAGGATTGTGTGATGACAGCCATTCGCCCTGGCCAGCGCGGCCTTGTCCTTGGACCCCACAGTGCCAATGACATTGGCGCCGAGATGGTTGGCCCACTGGCATAGGATCAGGCCGACGCCGCCGGCGGCCGCGTGCATCAATACGTTCATGCCCTTCTCGACCTTGAAGGTGCGCCGCAGCAGGTATTCCGCGGTCATGCCTTTGAGCATCATCGCCGCCGCCTGTTCGTAGCTGATAGCGGACGGCAGTTTGACGGCGCGATCGGCAGGGACCAGACGCTCCGCCGCGTAACAGCCGAGCGCCACGACGTAAGCGACCCGATCGCCGACCTTAAACTCGCTGACGCCTGGACCGACCGCCATCACCTCGCCTGCGGCCTCATTGCCCGCGACGAATGGCAAGCCGACCGGCGATGGATACATCCCCATGCGAAAATAGGTGTCGATGAAATTGACACCGCAGGCGTGTTGCTTGACGCGAATTTGGCCTTGGCCCGGAGCGCCGACCTCGATCTCTTCATATGTCAGAACCTCCGGTCCGCCGACCTTGTGAACGCGTACTGCAGCAACCATTGTTCTCTCCTGTCGTGAGCGTATTGCGTCTTGTGGTTTGAAAATCGGGCGCGATCATAAGTGGTCGGCAGGTTGACGCAAGGCCATGCGCGGCCCTTGCGCTCATGGATGGTGACGCCGGAAAAATCCCATCGCCACGAAATAGATCGCTAAAGCGCTCAGCGCGGCGCCGATCCAAAGCGGCGGGTTGAGATCTTGCGCCACCGAAACCATGGCCAGCACCGCCCATGCCACCAGCGCAACGGTCGTGAGTCCGCGCAAATGCGCGATGCGGACCGGGTGAACGACATGAAAAGGCACGAATGTCAGCGCCGCTAGCGCAACGATCGCAACCGCACTCGCCCAAGGCTCAGGCTTGAGGATAAACAAATAAAACGCGGCGATATTCCAGAGCGCCGGGAAGCCGCGAAAATAGTAGTCGGAAGTTTTCATCAATCGGTCGGCGAAATAGAGAGCGCCGGTGACGACAATCAGGAGACCGAGCGGAACCGCCGCCGGCTTTGGCAACAGTCCGCTCGACGCCAAAGCATAGGCCGGCACAAAAACATAATTGAGGATATCGACGACGAGATCGAGGATGTCGCCCGACCAGCGCGGCAGCAGCTTGGCGACTTGTAGCCGCCGCGCGAAAGTGCCGTCGACGCCGTCGATGCACAGTGCAATCCCGAGCCAAACGAACATGACCGCCCATCGGCCATTCACCGCTGCGGTCAGCGCCAACAAGGCACAGCCGGCGCCGCAAGCGGTAAATATGTGGACGGCGAAAGCTGCGGCGCTGCGCGCCGGATTTGGCGGTTTATGAGGAGTATCGTAATCCATCTCGCGAGTTTACATGTTAAGTTGAATACCGCATGCAACTTGTTTGCGATCGCAGGCTTTTGACCGTGGTAGGGATGCGCAGCTCTGTTTCGGCGGGATCGCGATGAAACCCCGCTTCACCGCCGAAGTCGCGGTTATCGGCGCCGGGCCAGCCGGGCTGGTCAGCGCGATCGCGCTTGCCGCCGCCGGCATCGACACGCTGCTCATTGCGCCGCCGGCGCGGTCGGACCATCGCACCACGGCCCTGTTGGCCGGATCGGCGACGGCGCTCGATACTTTGGGCGTCTGGCAAAGCTGCGCGCCGCAAGCCGCACCGCTCAAAAAAATGCGCATCATCGACGATACACGGCGACTTCTTCGCGCGCCTGAAGTTTTGTTCACCGCTGCTGAAATCGATTGCGAGGCCTTCGGCTACAATATCGAAACCCGTCATCTCATCGCCGCGTTGCAGACGCGCGCTGCTGGTCTTGATTTGAAGTCGATTGCGACGCCGGCGCTGGCGATCGAAAGCGACCCTTCCGCCGTTATCATCAAGCATGCCGAAGGTGAAGCCCGCGTGCAGCTTGTGATCGGCGCCGATGGCGCGCGCTCGATCTGCCGGACGGCGGCCGGCAGCTTCACACGACGCCACGCTTATCCGCAGGCTGCACTCACGCTCAATCTTGGGCATGCGCAGACGCACGATGACACGTCGACCGAATTCCACACCGAGGAAGGTCCATTCACGCTGGTGCCGCTTCCCGGCAGGCGTTCGAGCCTGGTCTGCGTCGTTGCCCCGACGCACTGCGCCGAACTTGCCGCCTTAGACGACGCGGCGCTGTCCGCCGAAATCGAGCGCCGCGCTCATTCGCTGCTCGGCACCATGAGTGTAGAACCGGGCCGCGGTGTATTTCCGCTTGCGGTCGAGACTGCCGAGGCGTTTGCCGGCAATCGGATTGTGCTGGTCGGCGAAGCGGCGCATGTGGTGCCGCCGATCGGCGCACAAGGCCTCAATCTAGGCATTCGCGATGCGGCCACCATCGCCGAAATTGTGGCCGAGGCGCACCGCCACGGCGGCGACATCGGTGCTCCGCTGGTGCTCAGACATTATGACCAGGAACGGCGTGCTGACATCGTTACCCGCACGCTCGCGGTCGATCTGTTGAACCGGAGCCTGCTTGCGGATTTTTTAGCGGTGCACGGCGCGCGTGGATTGTCGCTTTACCTTGTCGACCGTATCGGTCCTTTGCGCCGCGCCTTGATGCGGGAAGGCGTCACACCCGCCATATCGCAGCCGAAACTTATGCGCGGCGAAATGGTATAAGTTTTGCGGCGTAACGAAGCATGAGTCCGATGCGGATTTGGCGATGAAACTGCCGCGCAATTTTTTCAAGCCGCTTGCGATCGGCGCGCCGGCGCCGCTGCGTGAATTGCCGCTACGGCTGGAGCGGATGATCCATTTCGTTCCGCCGCACATCGAAAAAGTCCGCAGCAAAGTGCCGGAGTTCGTTACCGAAGTCGACGTCGTCCTCGGCAATCTCGAAGACGCTATCCCCGCCGACGCGAAACAAGCGGCTCGCGTTGGGTTTATCGCTATGGCGAACGCTTGCGATTTTGGTGCGACCGGATTGTGGACTCGGATCAACGCGCTCAACTCGCCCTGGGCGCTCGACGACGTGACCGAGATTGTCGCTGCGGTCGGCGACAAGCTCGACGTGATCATGTTGCCGAAGGTCGAAGGCCCATGGGACATTCATTACCTCGATCAATTGCTCGCCCAGCTCGAAGCTAGGCATCGCGTGCGCAAACCGATCCTCGTTCACGCCATCTTGGAAACCGCGGAAGGCGTCAACAATGTCGAGTCGATCGTTGCCGCATCGCCGCGTATGCACGGCGCGAGCCTCGGTCCAGCCGACCTTGCTGCATCGCGGGCAATGAAGACGACGCGGGTCGGCGGCGGTCATCCCGATTACAAGGTGCTGGCCGACGCCGGTGCGACCGACGCGCCGCGGGCGGCTTTCCAGCAAGATCTATGGCACTACACGATCGCCAAAATGGTCGACGCCTGCGCCGCCGCCGGCATCAAGGCGTTCTACGGTCCGTTCGGCGACTTTGCGGACGCCGCCGCCTGTGAAGCGCAATTTCGCAACGCCTTCCTCATGGGCTGCGTCGGCGCCTGGACGTTGCATCCGAGTCAGGTGCCGATCGCCAAGCGAGTGTTCTCGCCCGAGCCCGCCGAGGTGGCCTTTGCTAACAAGATCCTCGCCGCCATGCCGGCCGGCAGCGGCGCGGTCATGATTGACGGCAAAATGCAGGATGACGCCACGTGGAAACAGGCCAAGGTCCTGGTTGATCTTGCGAAACTGGTCGCGCAAAAAGACCCCGAAATGGGCAAGCGTTATGGACTATGAACAGGCGTTTAGCGCGTCGTTGCATTCCCGCCCCAGTCGGGCTGTAAATAGATTCGCGTTATGAGCACGATTCGCAACGCGAAGTATCAGATCGGTCAAGTCGTCCGCCACCGCATCTATCCATTCCGCGGCGTGGTGTTCGACATTGATCCGGTATTCGCCAATACCGAGGAATGGTACCAGGCGATCCCGGCCGAGGCGCGACCACATAAGGACCAGCCGTTCTATCACCTGTTTGCCGAAAACGACGAAACCGAATACGTCGCTTACGTCTCGGAACAGAATCTGTTGCCGGACACCAGCGGCGAGCCGCTGCGCCATCCGCAAGTCGCCGAAGTCTTCATCAAAGACGGCAAAGGCGGTTATCGTCCGCGCGCCGCACTGCGGCACTGAAGCTGCGGCTTTGAAGCTGCGGCACTGACACGCCACTACGAAAGATCGGAACGCGACGCGCGAGCGTGCGCCGGCCTCGCGCAGGCCGGCGCACTCACTTACTCACGGCTTGCCGGAGGCCTGCGGCGCGGGCGGCGCAGCGGATGATTGCGGCTGGCCCTGCTGGCCCTCCAGTTTCTTGCGCGCCTCATCGGCGCGGCGCTGCAATTCCTCCTGCAGCTTCTTCTGCTGCTCCTCGAACACTTTCGGATCGGTCGGCGGGCCGTCATAGGCCTTGCCGAAATCGGCGAGCGGCAGGACCAGGCTGATCGGCTGGCCGGTCGAGTTGATCGCCTGAATGACGAGCCCCTGCCCTTTCTTCATCTTGGCGATCAAGTCGCCGCCGGCGTCATAGTCGGCCATGCAACCGTTGGTGAAACAAATCACGTAAGGCGCGGTCATCGGCTGGTTCTGATCGACGATCACGCGCGTGCCATGGACGAGCTGCATGCCGAGCGGGAGCGTCACGCGGAGAAGTTTCTTTGAATCGCCCTCGGGCTCGATCAGCACGGCGGCGACCACTGGCATGCCGGACTCGATGCGCGCGTCCTTGCCGGTGAAGCAGACCTGCTTGGCGTTGGGGTCGTTGTTCTGGCCCTTGAGGCAGAACTTGGTCCATGGCGAGTAGATCAGCTGCACCTGCTGCTCGCCCTGCGCTTGCGCCGGCGCTTGCTGCTGCGCTTCCGGCGCGGGCGCGGCTGGTGCGGGAGCGGCGGGCTTTGCCGGCGCGGGCTTTTTCGCGGGCGCGGCCGGCTTCGCCGCCGGAGCGGGCGCAGCCGGCGCGGCGGGTTGCTGGGCCAAAGCCGAACCGGCGGTCAGCGCGACCGCGGCGGCAGAGACGCTGATGAATTTGGCGATGGCGGCGAGCGTGCGGCTCGCCGACAGCGCCGGCGCCGACGCGTTCGAATAGTTCATATGATGCAGTCCCTCTCTGCTGCTGCCGGCTGCAAATCGATCAAAGCGACGTCGACTTGCCTGGTCAGACTGGCGTGTCGATCGGGTGTCGCGGCTAAAGCCGATCCGTTTTCCGCGCCGCGCGGGCCCCCGACCGATGGTCAATCGGCGCAGATTACGGCAACACCGTGGCCCGGCCCAATACCTCAATTGCGCCGTAAGATCAAAGCCCGGGAACCGGCCGCCCTTACGAATTTCACAGCTTTCCAGCTGGCGATCCGGATAGGTCAGCCGCCAAAGTCCGCGCTGGCGGTCATCGCCGTAGACGCCGTGATACAGTCGCGCCCAGTGAATCGTATTCTTCCGAGCGCTTTTTGCAGTCTTCGATGCCTACGGCCGGCGCGGGCCACCTTGCGCGCTGCGCTCGGCTGCCTCGCGGTTGCTGTCGCCGTGCCGCCAATGCCGACCGCGCAGGCGGCGTCCGCGATCGCCATGCATGGAGCGCCGGCGCTTCCTGACGATTTCACCGCCGCGCCTTACGTCAATCCCGACGCGCCCAAAGGCGGGCGGATGACCGAAGGCGTGCTCGGCACGTTCGACAGCCTCAATCCGCTCATCGTGCAGGGGCTCGCGGTTCAGACGATCCGCGGCTATGTCATCGAGAGTTTGATGGCGCGCGGTTACGACGAGCCGTTCACGCTCTACGGCTTGGTGGCGCAGAGTGTCGAGACCGACGATGCGCGTACATTCGTGACCTTCACGCTCAATCCCGCCGCGCATTTTTCCGACGGGGTTCCGGTTACGGCCGACGATGTCGTGTTTTCGTGGCAGCTGCTGCGCGATCACGGCCGGCCGAACCACCGCACTTATTATGCCAAGGTCGAAAAGACCGAGATCCTCGATCCGCGCATGGTGCGCTTTTCTTTCCCCAATGCCAATGATCGCGAACTGCCGCTGATCCTCGGGCTGATGCCGGTTTTGCCCAAGCACTCCATCGATCCCTCGACTTTCGAGAATTCCACCCTGGCGAAACCGATCGGCACCGGCCCTTACGTGGTGAGCGCGGTCGACACCGGCAAAAGCGTCACCTTCAAGCGCGATCCGAATTATTGGGGCCGCGATCTTCCCATCAATCGCGGCCTGTGGAATTTCGATGAACTGCGCTTTGATTTCTATCGCGACGAGAACGCCTATTTCGAAGCGTTCAGGGCCGGCCTCTTTGACGTACGCAGCGAAAGCGATCCGTCGCGCTGGCAGACTAATTACGACTTTCCCGCTGTGCGCGACGGCCGTGTTGTAAAGGAAACCTTTACCAATGGCCTGCCGAAATTCAGTTCGGATTACGTCTTCAACACGCGGCGAGCGGTGTTTGCCGATATCAGGGTGCGCCAGGCGATCGCACTGTTGTTCGATTTCGAATGGATCAATCGCGATTTCTTTTTCAATCTGTATCGGCGCAGCACCAGCTACTTCGATGATTCCGAACTCTCTGCCTATCACCGCCCGGCCGATGCGCGCGAGCGCGCGCTGCTTGCGCCGTTTGCCGACGCGGTGCGCGCCGACGTTCTTGAGGGCACCTGGTCGCCGCCGGTGAGCGACGGCTCCGGCCGCGATCGCAACATCTTGCGTCAGGCGCTTAAGCTTTTTGCCGATGCCGGCTACGAGCTCCAAGGCACGGTGCTGCGCAATCGCGCGAGCGGCAAGCCGCTGGCCTTCGAGATCATGGTGACCAATCGCGACGACGAGCGCCTGGCGCTCGCTTTCGCCGGCAGCCTGGCGCGCGCCGGCATCGCCGCGCAGGTGCGCCTTGTCGATGCCGTGCAATATCAGCAGCGGCTTTCGACCTTCGATTTCGACATCATCGAATTTCGCTGGGAGCAATCGCTCTCGCCCGGCAACGAGCAGACGTTCTATTGGGGATCAGCGGCCGCCGATCTGGACGGTTCACGCAATTACATGGGCGTCAAAAGTCCGGCCGTCGACACCATGATCGCAACGCTCCTTCGCGCCCGCGAGCGCACCGACTTCGTCAGCACGGTGCGCGCGCTCGATCGCGTGCTCATTTCCGGCTCCTACGTGGTGCCGCTGTTCTATTTGCCGGAGCAATGGGTGGCGCGCCGCGCCGCGATCCGCCATCCGGCGCTAACGTCCCTGTTCGGCTTCCTGCCCGATAGCTGGTGGCGGGAGCCCGGCCAGGCGCAGCAGTGAAGCCCTCTTGTTACCTCTGTCCGCTGCGGGGGGAGGAGCCAAAAGCGCATGGCGGGCAGGGGTAAACGGGGAGAAGTAAAATTGACGAGGTGTTAACAGCACTTTGGCAGGATCGGCCGCGCTATCCGTCAACAAACCGCCCCGGCTCGAGCCCCGTCCAGTTGCCATGGCGCTGCAAGGTCCCCTCGCCGTCATTGCCGACCAGCCGGCCCGCGATGTCGTCGAAGCTTTGCGCGCCGCCGGCGCCTACCCGATCATCGAGACGCGCTGGGCTGACGCCGCTGCGGTGCTGCAGGGGCGCCCACCGCAGGCCGTCATCCTCGCCGAAGGCTGCGGCGACCGTGCCCGCGCCGCGGTGCTGGAGAAGGCGCTCGAAGTCCAGGCCGAGCACGAGGCCGGGCTATTCACGCCCGTCGTCGCGCGGATCCGCGACGAGAGCCCGTCGTGCTTTGCCGACGCGCTGACGATTTCCGTCAAGGCGCCGCCCCAGCGCCTAATCGGCCGGCTCAATGCCGCATTGCGGGTGCGCAGCCTGCACGGCACCGTGCTCCGCCGCATGCGCACGCTCGCGGTGCGCACCAAGCAATTGCCCGACCTGCCGGACGCCGATCCGCTCGACGAAGCAAGCGTGCTGGTCGCCGGTCGCGGCCGCTCCTATCCGAGCCTGTGCACCTCCGCCGGCGAACATGTCGGCGTTGTCGGCGCGCTCACCGTCGAGGGCGCGGCGCGCGCGCTCAAAGCCCGCGAGATCGATGGCATGATCATCGGCGACGGTTTTGGCGCCCGCGTCGTCGAGGCGCTGTTGACCGTGCTCGCCGAGGAGGCGCGGTTTCGCGATCTCCCGGTCGCCGTGATCGGCAATCATACCGCGGTGATCGAGACCTTCGCATCGGCGCTGCCCAATCTCGAACGCGTCGGCGGCGGGCCGCAGCGCGCGATCGGCTATCTCTTGCCTTATATTCGCCTCCACGCTTTTTCCCGCCGGCTCAAGCGGATGCTCGCTTCGCTCGACGCCAAGGGCGCGATCGATCCCGATACCGGGCTTCTCGCCAATGCCGTGTTCTGGCGGAATTTCAACCGCGCGGTCGATGCCGCCGACAAACGCGGTGCCGCGCTCTCGATCGCGCGGTTCTCGCTGCCCGAGTCCGACCGCCGCACGAGGCTCGAGGCGGCGCGCCTCGTCGGTCGGCTGATGCGCCAGGTCGATTTTGCCTGCCAGGAGGCCGACAAATCGATCTTCACGGTGTTCACCGAGACCGATCTGCGCGCGGCGCATGTGGTGACGCGCCGGATCGCGAGCGTGCTCAAGAAGGTCATGCTCGCCGCCGACGGCAAGGCCGGCGTCGAGCCGGCGGTGACGCTCGCGACGTTAAAGCCGAGCGATACGACCGACTCGCTGATCGTCCGTGTGATCGAAGAGCCGCCCAAGCCGGCGTAGCCTTTGCGCTCATTCCCGCGTAGGGAACCCCGGCAAAATTCGCTCAATCCTCGACGCCGCTCAAAACAGATGGGCGACGCAGGCGCTGCCTTCCGATATAAGCAAGACCGAAATTCAAGCCTCCGAGGGACCTTCCCATGGCCGACCAGCCCGCGCGCGTGCATATCGACGTCGTCTCCGACGTGGTTTGCCCATGGTGCTATATCGGCAAGCACCGGCTCGAACGCGCGCTGACGCTCACGCCCGATACCGCTGCCGAGGTCGAGTACCGGCCCTATTTCCTCAATCCGTGGATCCCGCGCGAAGGCATCGATCGCAAGAACTATCTCGAAACCAAATTCGGCTCGGTTGCGCGCTACGACGCGATCGCCGAGCGCGTCGCCGCGGCCGCGGCGGCGGAAGGGCTGACTTACGAGCCCAAGAAGATGACGCGGCAGCCGAACACCATCGACTGTCATCGCCTGATCCTGTGGGCGAAGAACGGCGCCGATCCGGCGCGCGTCAAACAGAGGCTCATGGAGCTCTATTTCGCCGAGGGCGCCGATCTGTCCGATCGCAACGTGCTGGTACAGGCGGCGAAAGGTTGCGGCATGGACGGCGATATCGTTCGGCGCTTGCTTGCGGGCGAGGACGACGTCGCGCGTGTGACCAGCGAAGCCAATGCGGCGAAAGAAGCCGGCATCGACGGCGTGCCGACTTTCATTTTCGATTCCTCCCTGCTTCTGACCGGCGCGCAGCCGCCGGATTATCTCGCCACCGCAATCGCCCGCGCCGCGCAGCAGACGAAGGCAACGGCGTAGGCATTTTCAGCGCCCCCGCGATCTCCACTTTCGTCACCACGGGCTAGGCACCAATGACGAGCGCAGCAGTTCCCGCGCTCGTTTCTCACAGATTAGAAAAACTCATTTGTCTGGCGCGCGCCGCCCTCGTAGCGTCCGCGCGCAATGCGGTGGAGTATCGGGGCCATCTTTTCAGTCATCGCGATCTGCTGTGCGGGCTGCGCGTCGCAGCCGGCGCAGCCGATTGTTTCGGCGGTGGCGCCCGGCCAGGCGAAGATTACGATCATCCGCACCGACACAGGGCCTATATCGTTCCTTCGACGGTGCAAATTTCCGTCAATGGCACGCATCTTACTGATCTCACTCCTGGGCAAAGTTACACCGGCGGAGTGC
>Ga0126383_10001871_pt1 | contig 13335 bp, 10 predicted proteins | sample PanSoiMetPlot_35_FD_96882 | JGI IMG/M metagenome (GOLD analysis project Ga0126383, IMG submission 96882) | Tropical forest soil microbial communities from Panama - MetaG Plot_35 | ecosystem: Environmental > Terrestrial > Soil > Tropical forest > Bulk soil | place: Panama | collected 2016-02-17
CATGGAACCCTTCAGGCGCTACCCCAATGATGGTGAACGGAGTGCGGTTGATCCGCAGAGTGCTTCCAATCGCTGAAAGATTCGAGTTGTAGTGAGATTTCCAGTAGCTGTGGCTGATCACTACGACGGCATGCGCATTCTGCGAATCGTCGCCTTCTTCGGTGGAAAAGAAGCGGCCAGCTTCGGGTTTGATCCTGAGCATGTCGAAAAGGCTACCCGAGGCCATTTCGCCCCATACTCGTTCCGTGTTGGGAGCATCGCCAACCGAGAACACATAGCCGCGGTAAGCGGTTACGAAATTAAGTGTCTGCAAATTGTCGCGGAAATCGCGAAAGTCGAGGTAAGAAGTGGTGATTGGCTCGCCATTGGGTGCAGTGTTCTCGATAGCCACGACCCGTCCCGATTGCTCAGCTCGGGGTAACGGATTGAGGAGCAACGACCGCAGCCAACTGAAGACGGTTGTATTAGCGCCGATGCCGACTGCGATGGTGAGAATGGTTACCGCAGCGAAGCCTGGACTGTTGCGAAAACTTCGTAGCGTAGAGTGCAAATCCTGGAGCGACTCGGTAATCACGCTGTATCCTCCTCACTCGTGCCGTGAGGCGCCATGATTCATTCCAACCGCCATGAATCCCGGGGTTTTACCCATACTGAGGCATCGCGTTACAACAGAACCACGTCGTGTGCAGGCACGACATCCTCCCCACGTTCGAGAAGCGTACCAAGACCCGTCTACCCTGTACGCTAGCAATTCTTCGACCGTCTCGAAAGGGCCAGAAACTCTTGATCGCAAGGTGGTGCCACATCGGATCCAGAAAGACCAAGCGATAGGGAATGTCCGCTATCTAAGCATGGTGTTCAGAAGTGGACAAATTCGGCCACTCTGATTGCAGTGGTAAGATCGCAACCGCAAATCCAAGTCACTTGATGGGACTCTGAAGCAGCACGGGTGACAATGAACTTTAAGTCCATTTTCACTACATTATCTTCTCCAGTCATTCATCCCTAGGCCGTTCGCTCTCTTGTCGTCATTTCCTAATCCGCATAGTTTTAGCGTGTCAATCCTAGCTTTCTGGTTGGTCTGCGCGCCATGGAACAACGTCCTACTGCCGTACCATGCTCCATCTGCGGCAAGCCTGTGCTCCTCGCGGAGTGCAAGAGCAATGACAGTGGGGAGCCTGTACACGAATCCTGCTATGCGGCAAGACTCAACGAAGAGATTGAGAAACGCAAGGCCGCCCTGGATAAACGGCGAGGGTAGCGCGCGCTCACTGCTAGCGCGGTTTCGCTTTCTTCATTGACCCAGAACTTGGTGATTATTTAACTTCTTCCACCTCACCCGTGCCGCTTTTGCCGCCTCTCGGCCGCTCCCGCCATCCGTACAAATGCCGCGAACGAATACCCAACAGCTACCTTTCGCCATACGCCCGCTTACGTGCCGCGGCATCTTTGTGGATGTGAGGACGACCGCTCATACGCGGGACAAAACCACTCTTGTCCGCAATTTGCCCGCAAAACCCGGCCTACTCGCGCTACCGCTCTTTCATCGCCCCCGAATCACCCCCTCGTGCGCACACAAACGCATGGTCATATCCACTACCAAATCCGATGGCGAACAAAGCGAATATGATACCCTGTCGTCCGTGTGCATTCGGAATCTTGCGAGGGCAAGCGGTGGCACGAGGCAGTTTTGACAACTTTCGCGGAAATAGCGACTCGAGCCCCCTAAATTTGCGTACCTCAAAGGACAGAAATAGAGTAGGCCGAGTTCGCTCAAGAAAGGCCGTCTTCCGCCTAGTCGGGGAAGATCAATGAAAGACCACCGCGAGTTAGTAGTTTCCCCATCTTGCCGAAGTGGCACAATTCTTTGTCGTTGTAACGGCTGTGCCTGGAATCGAATGGTTGCAACTGCGGGATACGATGTACCTGTGGACGCAGCCGACGCAGCAGTAGCGGCTTTTCGCGCTCACGAATGCGGCAGCTATCCGACACAAGAAGAAATTGACCAAGTCGTTGCTCGTATCCTCGGCAAGGCTTAGGCAACCCAAGCGCCGGTCGCCTTTTTAGAGCATGGTCGAACATTCCGCCAGATACGCCCGAGCGGACAAGCTACTCAGCAAGCGCACCTCACTGGAGGAGTTGCTGCAGAACCGAATGTACCTGCTCTCCACACGACTGCGGGAACAACCCACCGCATTCGTCAGATGGCGGCTAACCGCTACAGAGTGCTTGGGTGGTGATATGGCACGAAGAAGCGACTACTCAGAGAACTCGAACTTAGGGCCTCCACCGCTCTTTGCTCGATACATGGCAGCATCGGCGTTGTTCAGTAGCACTTCCTCAGTTTTTCCATGATCAGGATAGATGCTGATTCCCATGCTGGCTGAAACCCGCAGATCGTGCAGCCCAATTCTGTGAGCAGCTTCTATTGATGTCGCGATCTTTTGGACCGCGGTGGCGGCGTCCCCGGTACCCTTAATCTCGGGCAAGAGAATAACGAATTCGTCGCCGCCGTAACGGCTCACGGTATCGCTGCTTCGCAAACAAGTAACTAAACTATTCGCGATCGCCTTCAGAAGAGCGTCTCCCACACCATGCCCCAGCCTGTCGTTAACCGACTTAAAGTTATCAAGATCAATGAACACCACGGCGAGTCTGTCACGGTGTCTGTGAGCCGCGCTAAGCGCTTGTGCGAGCCGATCTTTAAATAACACGCGATTGGGAAGCCCCGTGACGGGATCATGGTAGGCCAGGTGAGACATCCACTCCTCCCGGTTCCGCTCAGCTTGCCGCCGTACAGTGATGTCGCGAGCAATTGTGGAAGCACCTACAATATGACCTTGCTTGTTGCGGATTGGGGAGATGGTCAGTGCGACATCAATCAAACGACCGTCCTTGTGTTGGCGAACCGTTTCATAGTGATGCAGCGATTTGCCCATCTTGGACACAATGTTCTTAAGGTCATCAAGTGGATTTGTTGGAAGCAGTATCGACACGTGCTGACCAATGACTTCATTGGCGGCGTACCCATACATTCGCTCAGCAGCAGGATTCCAACTTGTAATCACTGCGTCCACGGTTTGGCTAAAAACGGCGTCGTCAGAATCGCGTACGATAGCTGCAAAAATGTCATTACTTTGGAGATTTTGCTGTTCGGACATGTAAGCACGCCAGAGCTGCAGTTTGTCGGTCTGGCCGGACAATTCCTAATTGCGATTGATGGTAGAAGCAGCAGCAAGGTTGGACGGCTGCAGTGAAATTTAAAAAGTAACCAACGTAACCGATTGCTCTTTATGGTCGAGCTTACTTCCTGCCTTCATGTCCGTTCGTCTCAGCGTCCCAGTTCCTCCTCCAGCCGTTCGGCCCCATGCCGGCGCGCCAGTGCTGAATCAGCTTCGGGAAAATATCGAAGCCTTTATCGACACTTGCTACAACCGCTTGCGGGGAACAGCAAGCTTGTAGAGCCCTCCGGTTTGAAAACATCCGAAGGCTGGCACGGCGAATAGGTTCTCCGGAACGCCGCATAAAGGCACAATGGCGTGTATGCAGGGCAAGCCGGTCAGCCTGAGCAGATGGACGAAGGGAGAAGAGTATCAAGTACCCGCCTCCGGTGATCGCGCAAGCAGGCCACCCAAGTATCTGAGCTTCCTGAGAGGCCTAGCGTGAGCGCAGGTTGGGATTTCTAGGAAAGTCTTCGACGCACAACGCCAATCATACCGATCAAGCCACTGCCCACCAGCAGCAGAGTAGAGGGTTCCGGCACAGCGTCGAAGGCACCCTGTTTGAAAGTGAACCCGGTCGGATTTAACCACGAGAACTCGACGGTATCAAACACCGTGTGCGCCGATTTCTGAAGGTTGTACATGCCCCCTTGCTGGAGCTGACTGCCAACTTGGTGCCCCCGCAGCCAATAGGTGACGGTCGTAGTCGGATTGCTGGGTGCAGAGAACAAAGCAAAGGCCATGACCGGCGTGGAGAACGTCTCGAACACACTGCTTGCTGTGCCGACGCATCCGCCGGAATCGCAGGAACCTGTGCCGCCGACGAAGGTGAAGGTGACTGTCATTGGGGTCATAACTGGGTTGGGTGTGCAGTTCATCGGGGACGCGCAGGTCGTGAGTGTGAACGGCAACGACAAGGGTTGCGATCCTTGAATACCGGCAAAGTTGAGGTAAGCATTAGCAAGAACATTTGTGCTGAAAACTGAAAGCAAGCACAAAAGCAGCGCACAAAGCAGAATCTTCTTCATGATTGCCTCTCCAAATGGGAATTTCCGACACCCTGGGACAGGGTTATCATTATACGCCTTACTAGCCGATTGCCAACATGACAAACGATGCTCTACGAGATAACTATTTTGATACCTGCTAGCGTAGGTTGAAGTGCGACCACAGGAACCTCGCCGAAAACGGGTTGCCAAGCTAGCTATACGAGTTCCGTTGTATGCAAGCAATTGCACATTGAGAGCATCTTTATAGTCTTAGCCTGCGTATTTTCAGTACATTCGAGGATGGTAACGCGCGTGCTGGAAGCACCAGATGGCTTCCGTCTGGCCGTATCAGTGGCAGCCGAGTCCACAGGGAGGAAGCATCCAACGAGTTCGTGAAGCTGATTGCCTTGATTGCGCTGGTCGTCTTGGTAATTGTCGTTCTTCAGTATTTTGAGAGAACGCAATCGCCGAGAGCCCGAAGTAGGGCAGAGCTCGCTTTCCATTCCGACCTACAGTGCCCTTTGGGGAAAACTCCCAATTTCGCGAAACTTAAAGCTCTACTTTAAGTACGTGTTCAGCAGATTAGCCAAACGCAGTCCAGCTTGGACAATCCGCTGCTCCGCCACTGTGCGCATTTGTTCGCAGTAAGCTTGATCGATGGTGTAGGGTCCTTTGCCGTCGCCAACCGGAGCCATATACACCTTGCTTTGGGCTAACAGAGCGCTCTCAGTAATCCAAACATCGACATTCAGATCGGTGGATGTTACATTTTGCGGAGGCAGGACCGCTGCTACCGTAATGACCTCCTGCACGTTGTCCGAGTTCCCCACTGCCCCGTCCCATAGTGCGTGCAACTCTGATACCTTCTCAGCGCCCTTGCAAGGCGGTGGGTTCAACAGCACCAAGTTGCCGCCTGCGTCACCATGCGGCTGTACCTTGGTAAATCTTGCGGCGTTGTGCAGCGGCTGGTGCACGTCACCGACCAGGTGCAAAAGCCACACTAAGTCGTACGACTTTACTCTGCTTGGCGCTTTCGACTCGAGTGCCGGGGCAAGTATCTTGATCTGCGTTTCTGCATTGGGGGCAAGGCTCGGTTCCACCGGTGTGCCATCCTGACTGATTGGCGTGTTCACGAAATGCCAGTATTTATGCAGATTCTTGTCGCTGTAGCCGAGATTTTCGTTACCGCCAAGGGCAGGCGGTTGGTTTCCTCCAGCAGGCCCATCTGCCTTGTAACTCTTGTCGCCGCGAATTTGGTCCGGCCAGGTTGCAGCTATCATGAACAACATCAGGTTCTGCTGATCTGGGGTGAGGCCCGCAGGTAATTTGCTCTTCCAAGCTGCATACGACGGGTTTAGGCGGAGAAGCTTATCCGCACGAGCCTTTGCCGGCGGCTGCAAGTGCTGGTACGCAACATAAGCAACAGCCATGTGGCCAAAGCCGTTCCATCCATAAGAGGAAGAAGCGAATGAGAAACAGGACAACAGCACCGCCAACGTACGCCGCACAGTCCCTCCTTGCTTTCAATGTTCGTGTTAGCGAAGGGTACCACGAGGGTCGTTTTGTGAGCATTGCAAAGCTGCGATTAGCGTGCCTTCTAGTTGGGTTTCCGGTTCGTGGAGATATGCGGTAAGCGAAAAGACTGGGTGAAAGTTCGGCCCCTTCTCGCTTCTAGTGCTTTCTAGAGCGTTCGAATCTCGAATATCTCCAGACCATGCTGCCGGGCTTCATTAGCGAATTCGGCTGTGTAATCCGGAGCGCCTCGTTCTGTTCCGTCCCAGATGATTGCGGCGCCCACAGTCGCGCCCGCTTCGTGACCGATTCGAATCGCCTCATTCAAGACTTCATGGCTGGCGGCAATAAACGGTTCCGCCCCACCGGCGTTGTCCATGATTACAAGATCCCCTTTAGCACTTACGTCATCAAGGATGCAATCGTAGAGTTCGCCCCAGTCGCCTGGACGGTCGATCACGGACTTCTTGCGAAACCGCCGCCGGTCGAAGGGCAAGATGACTCTTCTTCGCAGGTTCGACTTCCCTGCCTCCGCGAGGCTGATCAGGTCGGCACCACACGCTGCCGAACTGACCAGCGTCGCCACCTTCTTCTCTTTCAGCAGCGCTTGCACAGCTTTGCTTACTTGCTGGATGTTGGCCGCCGGAAATCGCGCCACACTTGCATCACTCGCATCAATCCGTCGGCCTGCCAGCGCAAGAATCATTGTCACCGCCGCCGACTAGTCTCGCACAACCGCCAGATTCTCGGTAATTCAGGGCACGCGGCCTGCCGTTCTCAGAATTTGGCGGTAGCCAGCTTCGGCGTCTTTCCTTCCAATTCGGCCGCGAGTTTCAGGTAACGCCTCGCGCTGGTCGGATCTCCGGTTCTGCTAGCGATCTCTGCAGCGTGCCGGAACATCTTCACATCCTGAATCCCTACTCCCAGCGCCGCATTCATCGGATTGCGTGCCTCGGAATCGCGCCCGTTCACGTGCAACGCCCACGCGTAGCAATCAAGTGTGAAGACATCGTGACGTCTCGTATATTCGCGGGTTGCAACCTCTAATGCCTTAGCCGGCTGATTGGCATAGTCGGCGTAATACAGGATGAGTTCGTGGTTAGAGTTGTCCGCCTTTGCGGTTTCCAGCAGCGACTTCTGCTCGAACTCCGCGAACGCGTTCTTCGCCTCACTCCTTCGCCCAGCAAGCTTCAACGCCACGGCTAAATCAAAAAGGTTCTCCGCATGCGGAGCAGCGTTGTATCTCTGCTGTAATAGCAAAACCCCCTCTTCGTAGCGTTGCTGCTGAATTCGCACTTTTGCCAGATTCCCCAGCGCGTAGTGGTATCCGGGAAACATCGTCAGGGCGTTTTCCAGCAGGCCCTCGGCTTCGGTGGTCTTTCCCATCCCGAGCTTAAGGTGCGCCATCTGAGTCGTAATCCACGCGCGGTCTTCCGACTCGCTCGGCGGAGAGGACTCCAGTGCCATCTGCATCAGCTCCAGCGCACCCTGCGCATCACCGAACAATTCGCGCAGATAAGCCGCGCGCGTCAGTGCCGGCAAGTAGCCCGGCCGAAGATTCAGCATCTGCTGCGCCGCTTGTTCCGCATGGCTGTAATTGCCGAGTTCCGCGTTCGCGTCGGTCAGGAAGCTCCAGACCATTACGTCATCGGGCATCTTTCTGTTGAGTGGTTTTGCAGCTTCCAGTGCCGCGGCAAACTCATGCTTCCCCAGCAGCAGCCAGACTTCGACCCGTTTTCCATCGTAATTTCCGGGCGAGATGGCAAACGACTTCTGCAACACCTGCTCACCCTGGGAATAAAAGTTTGGGTTTGACGTCTCTCGCCCACGCCGCGCTAGGGCCAGGGCCAGCGCGTTGTATGCCTCGTAGTCCTTGGCATTCTTTTCGATCAGTTTCTGTGCTTGCTCCATTGCCTGCTGCGCCGGAGACAGCCTGGACTCTGAAACGGCTGCATTCTGTGCCAGCGCAGCACCAAAGCCCATCAAAACCGTTATTACCGTAACCAATCTCTTCATACTCCCTCCCTGTAATTCTTGAGGACAGGCTGCGTCCTACACAGCGGACGCAGCCATGTTGAAGGGCCTCAGGCCGTTAGTGCACCGGGCAGATTCCGTCAGGCTGACCGCTGCATCCCGGCTGCCCCGGACCTACGTGGTGTGCATCGCGTCCGCTCTGCGCCGGCATAACGTACGGGAAGGTCGTGCCGTAGCCCACGTCGTTGATGTTGACGCCATCGCCAATCGCAGCGCCGTAGGTGACGCGATCAGCCAGGATGCCGGCGACCACACGTGCAGCGATGTCGATCACGTCGTCCACCGGACGCCGGCCGTTCGGAAATCCCGCAACATCACCCGCGAGGAATCCCAAACGCTTCTGCTGTTCCACAGGTGTCGGAGGAATGCCGGTGTTCAACCGCAGAAGATCTGCGATTGGTCCGGCATCGTTCGGTCCGCATCCGGGACAAATCGGGGCTGTGTACTGCACCAGCGGCAGCAAGTCGAGCCGCGGCGCAGGCGGTATCGGCAGGCCCAGCACGCTGTTGAACAAATGCGCTAACAGCGGATCAAGGAAGAACGGCGCAAACTGCGAGTCGTTGCTGGGGTCGCTGGTGCTGAAGGTATCCTTCGACCCCGTGCCAATGATCAGCTCGTTGATGAGAGAGTTCCCTTCGCGGTTGACCTGGACCCACTGGCCGCTGCCGCGGGTTCCATTGTTCCGACGCACGGTAATCCGTGGACGAGCTGTCGATCCGTATGTGCCGATCACCGCTTCCTTTTCGCCGGGCTGGTGGAGCTTGCCATCCACGGTCAACAGCGTGATGGGAACTTCCAGCACGATGCAGTTCACGTTGTAGCCCGCCACGGTGTCGGGGGCGTAGTTGTGGGTATCGTCAGCATCGACCGAAGAGCTCAAGATTCCACCCACGCCCATCCGGAAGTTCAGCGAGTCGAAAGCCGCACCCAGATCGACGTAGAAAGGATCGTCCACCGTTCCGGCGAACACCCTTATGTTGTCCTTGAGCTGATAGATTCCCTGCTGGAACAGGACGTTATAGCTGGGCATGGTCAGCGGGCCGACGTTCGTGGGCACCGCGTACAGCGTCTGTCCACCCGTCAAGTCGTAGACCTTGCCTTTCTTGATCATCGTGACCGTGTAAGTCTGGCGAATGCCCAATCCTTCCGACCCCGGTCCATTCAGCGCCGTGATCTGGGGAATACCGGCAATTCCGCCTACGAATCCGGTAAATACGCCAGGCAACCGGTATTCGGTGTTGAAACGGAACTGGAAGGTGATGTCTTCCTCTCCATCGTGGTTATTGTCGATCTTCATCTGGTAAAGCACGTTGGGATCGAACGGAAAGTAATTCGGTCCGTTTGCCGGCTCCAGCAGCGGATCGACATTCAGGATCATCGTGACGCGATCGGGATGGTCATAGCTCACGAACGCGTACCAGTCGGTGACGTCGGCCCCCCGATCAAGGGCGGTAATGGGCGCTTCGCGGTGACTGGATGCAAACATGTTGCCCGACACCAACATCAGCAGCGCCATGGTCAGCACAAGTTTCAGCTGCTTCATCGCTCTACCTCGCAGAGAATTGGCAGAAGCGCTCAGCCTTTCCACCCTGCAAGAGCGCGGCGCCGCACTCTTCACAATCGGCATAAGCGCTTCTACAGTCCGTCTTACGCACAGACATCCGCGACGGATTGTTTTTCTGCTTCAATTTTTGCAAACTTTATTTTTGGCCTTTCAGACCAATCGAAGAATCCGAATGCTGGGCAGAATTCGTACTCTCTGACTACAGCGATGAGGTTAGGAATTCTGACAAACTGCTGAGGCCGTATGTAGAGCACAAACTGCCCCAGCCAGCAGCACACTGCAAGAGCGGAGCCAGCTGCAGTTACTGTTTGGCGATTCGCAGGGCGGCTACGCGCGTCTTTGGCTCAGATTGCTTGATTGGCTGTGTTGTGTCTCGGCTTGCCTGGCTGGAAGAACGATTCTGAAGCACGTGCCGGTCTTGCCCTTTGTCGAACTCACTACCGAGATAGCTCCCCCGGCGCGCTCAACAATTCCTTTCACCACCCAAAGTCCGATGCCGGTCCCTTTTTCGCCCTTGGTGGTAAAGAACGGGTAAAATATCGACTCGATGTCTTCCGGCGCAATTCCGCAACCGCTGTCGCTGACAGAGACCTCGATCTCTCGCTCTGGCGCATCGATAACCTTTAGCTCCAGGCGCCCGCCATTTTCCATGGCGTCTATCGCGTTAGAGATTAAGTTGGTGAATAGTTGCCGCAAGTCGCTGGCGGGAATCCTGACGTCGCCGTCGCTCTGGTAGTCCCGCCGCAACTCGATTCGTGCTGCGTGCAATTGAGGCTGGAATAGGGCACAGACATCATCGAGGATTTGCGAAAGCTTGCTATCCACGAGTTGCGGGCTTTCGCGATGCGGCGCCAGCGTCTGTTTGGTTAAGTTGGAAAGCCTAGTGACTTCGGATTCTGCGAGGTCTACGAGTTCCTTGCTGGTATCGTCCAGCGACGGGTTCCCGCGCAGCAGATGCATGACGTTATAAAGCGAATCCAGCGGATTGTTGATCTCGTGAGCAATCGTGGCTACCAGCCTTCCAGTCGAAGCCAACTTGTCCGATCTCCTCAGCGCGCGTTCCAGTTCATCGTGCAGCTTCTTGATTTGCGCGTCAGCCAGCTTGCGTTCTGAAACGTCGCGGATCGCCGCTGTTACCACCGTGCCTTCTTCGGTGGTCAGAGGGCTTAGACTGATTTCTACTGGGAACTCGCGCCCGTCTTTACGCAAACCGAACAACTCCAGTCCGACACCCATCGGCCGGATGCGCGGCTCGCCAAAAAAGCCTGCGCGATGTCGCGGATGCTGCTCCCGATATCGCTCGGGGATCAAGATCTCAATCGAGCGCCCAATCAGTTCCGACCGCTCATACTGAAATAAACGCTCGGTCTGCGCGTTGACCAATGTGATTCTTCCAGTTTGGTCGACCATAACCATGGCATCAGGGGCGGCCTCCAGCAGAGCGCGAAACTTATCGTCCGCCTTCTTTCGCTGCGTGAGATCTCGGATTGCGCTGCTCACTAGCAGTCCGTCGGCGGTCTGGATAGGGCTGAGGCTGACTTCAACCGGGAATTCGCCTCCGTCTTTACGGAGACCGAACAGCTCGAGGTCTGCGCCCATGGGACGTTTTCGCGGGTCCTTCGCGTACAGTTTTCGGTGCAGCATATGGCGGCCGTGGAAACGCTCAGGCAGAAGGATTTCGACGGAGTACCCCAGCAATTCCTGTCGCTGATAGCCGAAGAGCTCTTCTGTTCGCGAGTTCACCAGAACGATCTTGCCCCTTGCATCGACGATCACCATGGCATCAGGCGCCGATTCCAGCAGCGCTCGAAATTTGTCTTCTGCTGCTTTTCTGGCGGTCACGTCTCGAATGGCGCTGATCACAACCGTTCCATCCGGGGTGTCCGCCGGACTCAAGCTGATCTCGACAGGAAACTCACTGCCCCCCTTTCGCAAGCCCCATAGGTCCAAGCCGACTCCCATACCGCGAGTTCGCGGTTCAGCGAAGAACCCTGCCCGGTGTCCCGGATGTTTCGCGCGAAAGCGCGTCGGCACCAAGACCTCGACTTTCTGACCGATCAGCTCATTGTCCAAGTAGCCAAAAAGTAGTGCGGCTTGTTTGTTGGCAAGCACGATGCGGCCTTCGTGATCTACGATGACCATGGCATCGGGCGCTGCCTCCAGCATGGCTCGAAATGTCGCAGGAATCCACGCCGCGGCTGTCAGCATCGGTCTCTCCCGGATTCATTGAATTCGTACCGCAGAATTACTGTTCAGGCTTCCCGGTCTGCCATGGCATTACCCAAATCGATATTCTTGCTTGGACCAAGCGTATCTCCGCTGATCGTTCGGCGGGAAACTCAGCAGGAGCACGTTATCAAAAGGCAAGGAAGTCGGCGCAACGTGCGTACATTATCTACACCTTAACTAGTTGTTGCAAAGGCTTGTTGCCTAGTTGCGCTACTATGGAACGTACTTTTTCAGGATAGCAGGTCGATCGGTTTAGTTAGGTTGCATGTTTCGGCATAATGTTGATCCATGTTTCGGGCTTTGAGTACCCGCCGCGAGTTCCTTAAGCGGGCCGCGTTGCTTAATGCAACACTCGGCTTCGCCGGGCGCGATCTTATCGGCAGTACGCCATCTAATTCCGCGCCCCTGGAACGCTTCGCCTACTCTGACGTTACTTTTGAGGCCGGATTACACCATCAGCAACTCATGAACACGCACTCCGTTCTCATGGGTCTTGACGAAGATGGCTTGATGAAGCCATTCCGCACGATGTCCGGCAAGCCCGCCGCCGGCGACGATCTCGGCGGCTGGTATATGTATAAGCCGGACTACGATTACCGCCAGGACAGCGCTGGTCTGTGTCCAGGAGGGACTTTTGGGCAGTGGGTCTCGGCTCTCTCGCGCTATCACGCAATAACCGGCGATCAGGCCACCAGGGAGCGAGTTCAGCGGCTGAATCGACTCTATGCGCAGTCGGTCGGAGCCGGGTATTTCGACAAGAACCGCTTTCCCGCTTATTGCTACGACAAGCTGGTATGCGGTCTAATCGACTCCCACGAGTTTGCGAACGATCCAAATGCGTGGACCATTCTGGCGGAGACCACAGACACTGTGTTGCCGTATCTTCCGCCACATGCGGTAGATCGCGAGCTAAGCTGGCGTGCCGGCAAGGAAAACGACGTCTCCTACAACTGGGACGAGTCCTACACGCTCCCCGAAAACCTGTTCCTTGCGTACCGCCGCGGCGCGGGCGAGCGCTACAAGCAGCTCGCAATCCGCTTCCTCGACGATCAAACCTATTTCGATCCGCTGGCCGCAGGAGTCAATGTCTTTCCGGGCAAACATGCTTATAGCTATGTGAATGCATTGAATTCCGCCATTCAGGCCTATCTGGTTCTGGGCAGTGAGAAGCACTTGCGCGCCGCACGTAATGCATTCGAGATGTTGATAACAACTCAGAGCTTCGCAACCGGAGGTTGGGGACCCGACGAGCAGTTGCGTCCGCCCAACTCTGCTGCTCTGGCTGCCAGTCTGACCGATCAGCACCAGAGCTTCGAAACGCCCTGCGGCGCTTATGCGCACTTCAAGCTCACTCGTTCGCTAATCCAGATCACTCGCCGGCCCGAATACGGCGACAGCATGGAGCGGGTGATGTACAACACGGTCTTAGGTGCAAAGCCGTTATTGGCCGACGGCACAGCTTTCTACTACTCCGATTACAGCTATAAGGGTCACAAAGGCTATTCCAGACATCGCTGGCCGTGTTGTTCGGGAACCCTTCCGCAAATCGCAGCCGATTACCGCATTAGTGCCTACTTCCACGACAGGCAAGATCTTTACGTCAACCTCTATACTCCGTCCACAGTTCGGTGGAAACGCGGCGGGAACAAAATCGAGCTAAAGCAGTCCTCGCAATATCCTTACGAAGAGATCGTGCAATTCGAAATTGCCGTGTCTAGACCTGAAGAGTTTGCATTGCGATTCCGCATTCCTGCATGGGCGAGTGACGCTTCGCTCTCGGTGAACG
>Ga0126383_10001873_pt1 | contig 13333 bp, 8 predicted proteins | sample PanSoiMetPlot_35_FD_96882 | JGI IMG/M metagenome (GOLD analysis project Ga0126383, IMG submission 96882) | Tropical forest soil microbial communities from Panama - MetaG Plot_35 | ecosystem: Environmental > Terrestrial > Soil > Tropical forest > Bulk soil | place: Panama | collected 2016-02-17
CGGGCGGAAACGCTGAAGGCCATCGAAGAAGATCGCGGGGAAGATGCAGATGTAGCGCAAGTGGTGGCGGACGCGATTGTGACTTGCCACTTGCGAACCATGGCTCGGTTGGACATTCACTACGATTTGCTGGCGCGCGAAAGCGAGATTCTGCATTCGAAGTTCTGGGACACGGCGTTCGAGATGTTGAAGAAATCCGGAGCCATACATTTGGCCGCGAGCGGAAAGATGAAGGGATGCTGGGTTTTGCCGTGGGAAGAGAATGCAAGATTGAACACGGAACACCAGGAGGAGACGGAGGACACCCAGAAGAACAAAAGTGCGGAACGGACCGAGGAGGAGAACGAACAAGACAAGATCATCGTGCGTTCCAATGGAACCGTAACCTACGTCGGAAAAGACATTGCCTATCAGCTTTGGAAGTTCGGCTTGTTGGGAAAAGATTTTTGTTATCGCCAATGGCCCGAGTCGCCGGCCGGGCGCACGGTTTGGGCTACGACGAGCAGAAAGAGTGAGCCGGACGCGCCGCGTTTTGGCGAGGCTGCCGCGATAGTCTACAACGTGATTGACGCGCGCCAGGCGTATTTGCAGGATGTGGTGGCAGAGGGTTTGCGGAGGTTGGGTCACCTGGAGGCCGCGAAGAATTCCATCCACTTTGCCTATGAAATCGTGGCGCTGACGCCGCGCTGCGCCGCCGAGTTGAACTATGACCTTTCGCCCGAAGAGGCCAGGAAGCCATACGTGGAAGTTAGCGGGCGCAAAGGCTTTGGCGTGAAAGCCGACGACCTGATCGACAAATTGGAAGCCGCAACGCTCGGCGAAGTCCAGCAACGCCACCCGGAAATGATCGAGAAAGAACAGAAACGCACCGCGCATGCGATTGCCGTAGGTGCGTTGCGTTTCTTTTTGCTGAAGTTCACGCGAAACTCAATTATCGCTTTCGACTTCAAGGACGCGTTGAGCTTCGAAGGCGAAACAGGACCGTATTGCCAGTATGCGGTCGTGCGCATTCGCGGGATCCGGCGGAAGGGTGCGGAGGCGGCGCTCGCGACAGCGAAATTGCGTCCCGCTGCTGCCGGTCAATTGCTTTCCGGGCCGGAGGGCGCCGACCTGTGGGAGCTGTTGCTTTCCGCGGGCTCGCTTGATTATGCCGTGGATGCGGCCATCGCCACGCAGGAACCTGCCTTCGTTGCCAAATATGCGTTTCAACTGGCGCAGGCGTTCAACAATTTCTACCACAGACATCACATTCTGTCGGAAGCGGACGAGCAGAAGCGCACGTTCTTGCTTCAGTTAACGGAATTAGTCGAGGCGCAACTCGTGCGCGCCCTTAGCTTGCTGGGAATCGAGGCGCCCGAGAAGATGTAGCAATTCTCTTAGAGCTGGAGCGCAGCATTCCTTTGCCGGAGCCGCGCCGCTGCCAGGCAATCCTAATAAGACATGATCAAGTGCACGAGTGTGCGCAGACCGACTCCGGTGGGGCCTTTGGCGAGCCAGGGCTTCGCGTCGTCGTTCCAAGCCGTGCCAGCGATGTCGAGGTGAATCCACGGAGAGTCACCGGTAAATTCCTTGATGAACATGGCGCCGATGGTCGCGCCGCCGCCCTTGCCGCTACTGATGTTCTGGATGTCCGCAACCGTGCCTTTGATGAACTCGCGATACTCCTCGTCGATGGGCATCGGCCACATTTTCTCGCCCGCCGCCTTCGCACTGGCAAGCAACTTGTCGGTGAACGCCTGGTCGGAACCAAAAACGCCGACGTTGATGCCCGCCAGGGCCACGACGATAGCCCCCGTCAGCGTAGCCGCGTCAATCAGATGCGTGGCACCGAGCTGCTTCGCGTAATGAACGCCATCGGCCAGGATTAGCCGTCCTTCCGCGTCGGTGTTGAGCACTTCGATGGTTTTGCCGGACATGGCCGTCTGAATGTCACCCGGTTTCTGCGCGCGACCTCCCGGCATGTTTTCCGTGGACGGCACAACGCAAATCACCCTGACGGCAGGTTTGAGCGTGGCGACGGCGCGCATGACGCCGATCATGGTGGCGCCGCCGGCCATGTCGTACTTCATTTTTTCCATGCCCTCGGAGGGCTTGATAGAGATGCCGCCGGTGTCGAAGGTAACGGCTTTGCCCACCAGGCCGATGACCGGGGCGCCAGGCTTGGGCGATGGAGGGTTGTAGGTAATGACGATCATTCGCGGCGGTTCGACGCTGCCTTGCGCGACGCTAAGGAGCGCTCCCATCTTCAAGTCGGCGATTTTCTTTTCGTCCAGAACTTCGATGGTCAGACCCGCAGCCTTGGCCATGGCTTCAGCTTTTTCTGCCAGAATGCTTGGGGTAAGTTTATTCGACGGCTCGTTGATCAAATCTCGTGCGAAATTCTGTGAATCCGCGATAACGCGGCCCTTGGCCACGCCTGCTTCGCCCCTGGCACGTTCGGCATCGGCGTAGCCTGCGATCAAGACTGATTCGATTCTCTTGTCGTTCTTTTTGTCGGTCTTGTATTTGTCCGACTCGAAATCTGCAGCCAGGACCCCTTCGACGATCGCCTGGGCGGATTCTTGCGTAGCCTCGCCTTCGCGCACGAGGATTGCGAAATTCCTGACAGATCGGGATTTCAAATAGCGCAGGGCCGCGCCAGCCACTTTCCGCAGGCTCGCTGAGTTCCATTGCTCGCGCTTCCCCGCCCCCACTACTAGCAACCGCGCCGACTTCAAGCCGGCAGGCGCGTGGACGAGCGTGAATTCCAGCATCTTGCCGGTAAGCTCCCCGCTCTTGGCTAGCCTGCGGAGCAAGGCCCCACTGGACTCGTCGATCTCTGCCACGCGACCCTGAACCGGATCGGTCTCTTCAAAGACATACGAAACGAGGGCGTCGGTTTCGATGCCCGCGAACGGCTTGCTCCCGAGCGTGATTTGCATGATGCTTTATCGCCTCCGATTGCGATACATGGATTCTTCAACTTCCCTGCGAGCTTCCTTAGCGCGTTCGTCCTGCCGGCGGTCCCAGGACTTCTTGCCTTGCACCAGAGCGATCTCCACTTTGGCGATGCTGTTGCGAAAGTAGATCCTCAGGGGAATCACCGTCAGGCCTTTGGCCTCGACGCGCCCGGAAAGCTTGTGAATTTCACTCTTGTGGAGCAGGAGTTTGCGCGAACCTAGCGGCTCGTGGTTCCATGGGCCGCCCGGTAAGTACTGTGCAATGTGCGCATTAACGAGCCAAGCGCCCTGGGGATTGAAATCGACGTAAGCGTCGCGGATATTGGCCTTGCCTTCGCGAAGAGCCTTCACCTCCGTGCCATGCAGGACCAGACCCGCCTCATGTCGCTCGAGAATATGGTAGTTATAGGAAGCCGCGCGGTTTTGAGCCACGACTTGCTCGCCGGCTTTCGGGGCTTTCTCAGATTTTTTTGCAGGCTTGGCCACGACCGTCCATCATAGCCGCAGCGGAAAAGGTTGTCACGGCCCGGAAAAACTAGCTATTGTTTGTTGTAGGACAGTCAACCCCAGCAACCTTGTCGCCCGTCTAATGCGAGTGTTAGACTCGAAGAGCACCATTTTTTCAGGCCTTGGAGAGAGTATGCTGCGAAAGTGCGGAAGGCTCATGCTGTGTGTAAGTTTCGGACTCTGCGCCGCCGGCTGTCCTAAGGGTCACAGCGAGTATGGCTTGGGCGAAAAGGCCGAGAGCCTCCAGGACTACGACGCAGCTCTCAACTATTACCAAAAAGCGCTCAAATCTGACCCCCACAACGCCACCTTCCGAATTCGACTCAATCAAGCCCGATTCGAGTCCGGGGAAATGCACATAAAACGCGGCTTGGAGATGCGCAAAAGGGGCGAACTCGATGGCGCTGTCCTTGAATTCCAGAAGGCCCTCGCTGCCGACCCTTCCAGCTCTATCGCTGAACAGGAACTGAGCCGCACCGCAGAAATTATCGCGGAAAAGAGTCACGCAAACGAAGCGCCGCCACCCACTGATCACAACCAGCAACCGCTGGCTGCCATGCCGCCGGAGATGAAGCCCCTCTCGCGGACGCCGATCAGCATGAAGACCTCGAATGACGCGAGGATTGTCTTCGACACTATAGGAAAACTCGCGGGCTTGACCATGGTCTACGACCCGGACTTCCCGGCGCGGCGCATCACCGTGGACTTCAACAACGTCACGCTGGAGCAGGCACTAGAACTCACTGCGCTGCAAAGCAAGGCCGTTGTCAAGCCGGTGACCGAGAACACTCTTTTCGTGTACCAGGACAACACGCAGAAGCGGCGCGATTATGAGGAAGAGGTGGTGAAGACGTTCTATCTCTCGAACGTCACCCAGCCCCAGGACATAACCGAGATTATGACCGGGTTGAGGGGATTGTTAGATCTGAAGCGCATCCAGCAGGTCAACTCGCAAAACGCCATCATCGTGCGCGACACGCCGGACAAATTGATGATCGTCCAAAAAATGATTGACGACATCGATAAAGCCAAGCCGGAAGTCCTCATTCAGGTTGAAGTCCTTCAGACGAATATGGACCACCTCCGCGATCTGGGGATACTACCTCCGCAACAGGTTTCGGTCAGCATAAATAACGGCACCACAACGACTAGCGTAACCACTGGCACCGGCGCTACCGGCACCACCACGCCAACCAATGGGCTCACGTTTAACAACCTCAAGCACCTGAATGCCAACAATTACAGCATTACGATCCCGAGCGCGGTAGCCACAGCCATTTTGGCAGACACCGATACAAAGATCATTCAGAACCCGGAGATACGGTCTGTGGACGGGCAGATCGCGCACTTGAAAATCGGTCAGCGTATTCCCGTGGCCACCGGCAGCTTTCAGGCAGGCGTAGGCGTGGGCGCCACAGGTGGAGCGGGTTTTGTGAACCCGTTGGTCAATACGCAGTTCACCTATCTGGACGTTGGCGTGAACGTGGACGTGACCCCGCGAGTACACCCCGATCGCGAGGTCAGCATGAGGCTGAAGATTGAAGTCTCCTCACAGCTGGGCACCGTGAATATCGGCGGCATCTCGCAGCCGGTGATCAGCTCGCGGACCATCGAACATGACATCCGCCTGAAAGAGGGTGAGGTAAATATTCTTGGGGGCTTGATTGAGCGCACGGATACTGAAAACCTCAACGGCTGGCCTGGTTTTGCGAAACTGCCGATTCTCGGTCGGCTTTTCTCCGACAAGAAAGTGGAGCACCAGGAAGACGAGGTTCTAATCGTGCTAACCCCGCGCATCGTCCGCATGCCGTTCTGGACCAGAGCGAATTTGCGGCCACTGCTCTCGGGCGCGGACGCGAACCCCCAAGTGACGCGTGAGAGCGAACTTCGTACGCCGGAGCAGACTCAGCCGACACCGCAGCCGCCACGGCAGCAGCCACCGGCGGGCACGAGTCCCACCACGGCCACGCCAGGGGCGTCTGCCGCCAACGCCGGCGCCGTTGCTAAGATTCGTTTCGAGCCGCAAACGCTCACGCTGAAGACTGGCCAGACTGCGACCATGGGCGTGGTCGTGGAGAACGTGAACGATCTCTATTCCATCCCGCTGCTATTGCAATACGACCCGAAGGTGATCAGCGTAGAAGAAGTGCAGCATGGCGGCTTCCTCTCGAACGGAGGAGCGCAGGAGATCTCCATCGTGTCGCAGCCGTTCAAGGACAAAGGCCAATACATTATTTCCGCCACTCGGCCGCCCAGCACTCCCGGAGTAAGCGGGAGCGGCACGCTTCTGGGGCTCGTGGTAAAAGCTGTGGCACCGGGATCCTCGCCGTTGTCCATCGTGCAGGTCAACGCCAAAGATTCGCAGCAGAAGTCCATCCCGTTGGTCACCAGCGAGGCAACTCTACAAGTTCAGCCGTAGTTGGATTTGGTAGTGTGATGTTGCGTGATGCTTCAATTCAAATGCGAGTTCCCCGGCAACGCGGCGGCTCGCAAGCCGGGCTGACTCTTCTGGAGTTGATCCTGACGTGCTCCATCCTGCTGCTTTTGTCAACACTGGCGTTGCCGATCGCTAGGTACGCGATGATGCGCGAGAAAGAAGCCACCCTTCGTCACAATCTGGATGAAATTCGCGATGCCATCGACCGCTACAAAGACGCCGCAGACCACAACCAAATTAGGGTGGAGTTGGAAACCGAAGGGTACCCGCCCGATCTCGAAACGCTGGTAAATGGCGTGACCCTGGGCGCAAACGGCGACAAGAAAATTCGCTTCCTGCGAAAAATCCCGATCGATCCTATGACTGGCCGCGCCGACTGGGGACTGCGCGCCGTGCAGGACGATCCGGACTCGACACAATGGGGCGGCAAGGACGTTTTCGATGTCTATTCCCAATCCACTGCTGCGGCGATGGACGGAACGAAGTACTCAGACTGGTGATGGGAGGGAAAACCCAAAGTGAAGACGCATTTGTATCAGCAAATTCATGAGCGCCAGCTGCGGAAACGCCGAGTCGAATGGCGCAGTTTCGGGTTTACCCTCATGGAGCTGATGATCGTCATGGCGATCATAGCCATTCTCATTGGGATCGCGGCAATTCGGTACGACAAAGTCGTGCAACATTCCAAAGAAGCGGTGCTGAAGACGGATCTTCGAACGATGCGCGACGCCATCGACAACTACACTTTGGACAAACAGGCCGCGCCGCAATCGATCGATGACCTGCAACAAGCCGGCTACCTCCGTTCCGTGCCGGTTGACCCGATGACCAGCGCCAAGGACTGGGTGCCGCAGTTTGACAGCGTCGTTCTGAGCCCTGATCAAACCACTACCGGGATTGTGGACGTGCATTCGAATTCTCCGCGAACCTCGCCGTTCGACAGCACGCCGTATAACGAGTGGTAATTTCTTTCTAACGAGCCCTTTTGCCCCCGCTTTGTTGTGATCTGACGGAAAACGGCGCCCGATACGGCAGCGCGGCGGGGAGCAGCCTGGCAGCTCGAAAACCCGCATAACGCTCCAAAACACTTGGCCCTGCTGGATTCAAAGGACTTAGCCGTTTTCACCACCGCCCAAGGCGCCCACACGGTCACTTTTTTGGGCACTTAGCGGTCGCCTAGGATGACGGCGCACACAAGCGAAGCGACCGTCGCTCCTTCATCGTGGTTTGTCCCGTGCGGGCTAGATCCCGAGCGCAGACCGCGTGGCCGGATCAACGATGCCATCTGCGGCGAGACCTTGCCGTTGCTGGAACTGCTCCACCGCCGCCTGTGTTTGCGGGCCGAAAACGCCATCCACGAGGACATCTGCTCCGGCAGCTATCAAGGCTCGCTGGACCGTACGGACATCATCCCCGGTTATTGGGGGGACCGTCAGCGAAAGTATTCGGGCCGGTGCCGCGCCGACCAGCGTGCCCTCATCAATCGTGACGCCTCGGATGTTTATCGGCAACGCCAGATCCCAGGTCGAATCCTGGATCAGCGAGAGAAAGCAATCCATGCGATACACCGTGGGGTGCAGTGCAGGGTTCGGATTGTTCGCGAGCCAGTCGCGCCGAACGTTCAGGTATTGACTGACCCAGTCATTTTCACTGATTACGCCCCGCGCGCCACATTGTGCGGTAGTGAGATCGCGCACGGTGGCCCAGGCTCCTTGAACGTGACTATCGTAAACCACCGACGTCCCCAGGGCGCTGGAGATACCAAAGTTAGCCGCGGACTGCACCGCCGGGGACCAATAGTTCGCGTCGAAAAACTGATCCTGCACGGTACGCATCACGCGGTCCTGGCCTGCCTGCTGGAGGAATGCTCGGAGGGTCAGATCCGTGTCGAGCGCGAAGTCGCGCTGCTGCATGCGCGGGAGATAGGAGGAGAGCAAGGGGAAGGCTGCGCGCGGCGTACTGCAGTAGAGCTGGATCATTCGATAGAGAGTGCCGCTCCCGAGGGTCACTTGGGAACGACCATAGCTCAAATGGCCAGTGTCGCCTGGCAGTACATTCACTGCGCTGTAGTCACCCAAGACCCGGCCGGTCTCAAAAACATTTACAATCCCCGCGGCAGTCCTCTTTTGCAAGGCGCTTAACAGGACACACTTCCTTTAGCAAGGATTCCTGCCACTTACGGCTATGGCTCCCGGCAAGTCAGAACCTATGGGACTTGTTTCGATCCGCGGCAGCACCCAAACTGGAGTGCTCATGCAAAAAAAGAGATGACTCCTCGCGTGCGACATCTTGCTTGTCGAACGGATCGTTGACGCCGCCATCTGAGCTCCGTCCGTCTCGTAGGATTCACTCAATGGCAATGCTAGTTACGGGATGAATCTCCATCCACTGCGCATGGAAAGTATCTTGCACGTAGACTCCCACCACACGAACATGCGAGCCCACCGGCGGAAGATTGATCTGATTTTGGTAGTTGCTGCATGCTGCCCTGGCATCCGCCTGCTTCACGGGATATTTACAGATGATTTCGAATACCAGGTTGCCGCCCTCATCGCTATTGTTTCCGGCGTTGAGCAGATTCTGGAATTGAGAATCCACTTTCAGCCATCCATGCGTGTCCCCGTCCGCTTCGTGACGGACACCATCAGGCTCTTTGCCGTTGCTCGCGTCCACGATGGTTCCTGTTACAGAAACACACTTTTGATAAACGATTAGACGATACGAGTGATACACATGACCCCAGAGGATGTCGTCGCATTGGCCGCTCGGCGGGGGTTGGGTTGGCGGGGTTGGCGTAGTGACTGGGGTGTGCGAGACGCTGACAGAGTTCGCCAGCACCCAACCAATCACATCATGTTCTGTCTTAACGTTGTAGTAGCCGTTGTCCGCCGTTGCCTGCAGCAGCATCAATCTGTCGTCTTTGGCGACGTGATCGAGAACCGGGCTGGATTTTAACGGATCGCGACGAACGACGAGATTGCGTTTTGCGGTCGCTTCCTGCGCCCATGTGCAGGCTGAGCAATAAACTAGGAATAAGATTCCCAGCGTGACGCCCCTGAGAGTGCCTTTCATTGTTTTCTCCCGAGTGAAGGTTCGATGGAGCCGGTCGAGCGTCTTGAGCACGAAGTTCTCCGGGCCGGGCGCTTCCTCTAATGCCGTCACCGCCCATGCGGCCGTCTAACGCAACTCCATCGGCAAGTCCACTTAAGAGCATTTATAACCTTGCCGAAGTTTGAAGCCCCGTGCCGCTGTTCTCGGCTGGTCGGAGTGGCAGCCACACGGCTACGGCGCATTGGAGTCGCGGCTCCCGCTCTTGCCGGTTCGGCAGGAGACGGTGATCCCGCCAATCCCAAGGCCAGAGCACTCGACTGTTGTCATTGACGACGAGCTGGCTTGCGTAATTGTATTGTTAGTTCGTGTTTTGTAGCTTCGAAAGAAGGAAATGTCAAGGAAAGATACCATCGAAATTACGATATGCGCAGATTCAGAAAAATCTTCGTCCACCGGCGGTACCAATCGATATTGATTCGTCGGAAGGTCTAACGGTCTAAAAAACCGGAGGGATATTTGCCATTGACTGGTAAGCGTCGTAGGGGTCTCTAACGATCCGATCGTGTCATTAAATGCGTGGGCCGAAGGAGCTGTTCAACATAAACGTGCCAAATGGAGGTTTGCTGCAGTTGTTTTCTCGTAGTCTTTTGGTTAGCCGTTTTTCAACGAGGGGCCCAGTATAGCTCTCCAAAGATGCCAACCCAGGCCGGCGGGCCAGATCTGCGTCAAGAGTGGCATGGCCGCGCCAAGTTGATTGGGACCGAAAAAGAGTACTTTCTCAAGGAAACGGATTAAGGGGCGGGTCATGGCTACGAAGCGCCCCAAAATAGAATTGCCTGGCAGCGAGCGGGCGGCTCTTCCCGGTGCTGTAGGGGCTGGTCCACAGCACTGCAAATGGGCATTTGCGCAAAAACCTAAGTCGGGTGTTATGAAGCATCTGCGTGGTAGCTCGTTGGGCTCATAACGCGCCCGCACCACGTGGCCCTGCGGGATTCAAAAGACCTGGCTCTTCTCAATGCCTTCCCGTCGCCCATAGAAAGGCCGTTTTCTGGGCACTTAACAGGCACCTGCAAATAGGTTGGCACAACCCGGACAACGACGGTCGTGAGGCGCTCTAGGGCGTGAGCCGGTTCAGAGAATTGGGAGTCTTATCAGGTATTTCCTCTAAGGCACTTTGCGGGGTTTACCTGGTGCACTTTTCGAGAATCCGGAGGATTGCGGAGTCTAGCCGTAGTTGCTAACGTGCTTCTTTTGACGGCCCAGGTAAGCGAACCCCCAAGGAGCTTTTTTGTGCCGACGTCGGTCCCTTCGACGTAAGGGCATGTTCCGTTAGTTAGCCACCGGGTTCGGAGTAGTGGGAATGTTCTTAACGCGTGACCCGGCCCACGTTCATCAGAATCGTTTCCCAGAGAAACCCGGCCTTGCTTGTGCGAGCGAGGGCAATAGTTTCTCGAGACTCCTTGCCCAAGCGAGCGCGCACGTTGCCTCGATACCTCAACAATTTGAGACGACAAGACTTGAAACAGCAAAATCGGATTCTTCCGGGCTTTTGTTGCTTGATACTTCCCTCCGGCTTCTTTACGTCAATGATGAGGCTGTCTCGATCCTCTCTTACCCGCAGGCTCCGGGCGGAAATGGAGACGGTGCTTATTTTCTGAAGCAAAGGATCGATTCGCTACTTCCGCAACGAAACGGTTCCCCGAACCCGAGATTCTCCGAGGAATTTGCATCAGGAAGGAGGCATTATCAAGTTCGTGTGTTCGCCCTGACATCCAATTTGCAAAGCCACTCGGGACCGACCTTGGCGGTTTTGCTGGAGAGAAACCGCGAGCACCCTGATCTGTTGCGAGCCGCACGAAAATTTCACCTGACACAACGGGAGACCGCAGCCCTCGAGCTCCTGATGCAGGGATACGCAACCAAAGAGATCGCCTGCCGTATGGACATCAGCCCGAACACGGCGAAGGCCTTCTTACGGTCCATCATGTTCAAAAGCGGAGCTTCTGATCGGGCCGGGATTCTGGCGAAACTCCTGCAACTTTGAAAGATTGCAGCAAAGCAGCGCCTTTCTGTCTCGAACGTTTGTAATTTTTTAAGGCTTTCCTCAGTCCGAAGCGCGTTTGCAGATCCTTGCGGGGTGTGACACGCAGCAATCGGGGACAAAAAAGCGGAGTCCTCGCTTTTCCATCAGAGGAGAATTCAAGGGGACTGAGTTGCCTGCGCTTCAGGCCCGAAAAAAACCGGCAGTCTTCCGTGGACGAGTGAAAGACATCTCCGACGGAGGCTTCTGTCTGCTTTCCGTCCGGCGACCTGAGCAATCCGTTCTTCTCCAGGGGCTGCTCAGGCTTGCTCGGATGCCCGCGAAGATTCCCACTTTGGTTCAAGTCCGCTGGGTAAAGCGCCAGCTTAGCGGCCGCCACTACAGAATCGGCCTCTAGTATATAATATAACAGTTAATATTATTATCTTCTAACTGCTGAGTTTTCGAGCCGTCTACAGTACTAACCCTCCCGGTTAGCCACCATGGTCATTGACGCTACAAAAGAATGCTCATAGGGTGGACTCGGTTGTAACGAGATATTCATCCGGCAGTCGCCAGATGTTCATAACACCGCTCCCGCCTGGCGAGTTTTTTTTGTACGAAGCAAAAGCCGCGAATGCCAATCGGTGCCGCACAAGCTACATCAAACGGAGCTGCCTATGAGTTCCCAAGATGAAAGGAAGAGCGACGCGAACCTGACTTCACGACCATGTGCGATGTGGGTGAGAGGGTTGTCGAGTGCGCTTTGCGGGCTGGCGCTGGTTCTGTGGCCCGTGTTTCTACTGGCTCAGGATGGCGAGACGGTGACCGGCATTGTTAAAGCGCAACGAGGCGGCCCGGTTTCGGGAGCAAAGGTCACGCTTGTGAATTCCGACGCAAACACGCAGCAAGAAGCAATCACGAGCGAAGATGGCAGTTTCAGCTTCAAGAATGTGTCGCCGGGCAATTATCTCGTGAAGGTCGAAGCGAGCCCTTTCGAAGCTTTTCAAACCACCATGCAAGTGGGACTAACGGAGACCGCAAAGCTGGGAGTGCTGAGGATCACCCTGAAATTACAAACTGTGGAGGAAGAAGTCGTCGTGCGGCCCGATCCAGGCGACGACAAGCTGTCCCCGGAAACCAACATGAACTCAATCAAGGTGGATGGGAGCTTTTTTACGGGACTTCCGCTGGAAATTGATTATTTGCAGTCCTTCATCGACACGTTCAAGTTGCGCGCGGCAGAAGGCAGCGAAGGATCGTCGATTGTGGTCGACGGGGCGGAGGGAGGGGAGCTGGACATGCCGACCACGGCGATCCGGTCGGTGCGCATCAATCGCAATCCTTATTCGGCAGCGTTTCAGCAGCCCGGCGGTGCCAGGGCGGAAATTCATACCAAGCACGGAAACAACCGGCACTACGAAGGAACGATGGCGTTTTTCGTGAGGAATTCCGCCCTTGATGCGAAGGATGCCTTCGCCGAATCGAAACCGGATCTACAGCGGCGTTTCGTGGAGACCAGCGTGGGCGGACCGCTACCGTGGTTGCTGACCAGGGGCTCGTTTTTTCTGGCCGGACAGCGCTTAATGGACGACCGGAGCGCGGTGGTGAATGCCGTAGATACTGTGGCGTTATCCGGGCCGCTGAATATTAACGTACCTGCCCCGCAAAAACGGGACCACCTGTTTGCGAGAACGCAATGGTTGTTCACGGAAATGCATTCGTTGTCCGCCAATTATACGTTTTCCGACCAATCGAGCGGGAACAACGACGTGGGAGCGCTTACTCTTCCGCAACAAGGATTCGGCGCGAGCCGGCACACACACCGCGCGCAATTGTTGGACAGCGTAGCGTTTTCTCCACGACTGGGCAATGAGGCCCTCTTCCTTTTCAAGGACCAGGAAAGCCGAACGGGAGGCCCCGCGAGCGGACCGGAGATTGTCACGAACGGGGCGTTTATCGGCGGACCATCCCAGGCGTTTGATAGCAAACAAATGCGCGGGTTTGTCGCGCAGGATACGGTGACCTACATCCGTGGAAAGCACAGCTTGGTGTTCGGGGCGGCGTTCCGGAATGACTGGTGGAACGCCTTCGAGGCGACAAACTTCGGAGGGACGTTTACATTCAGCAGTCTGGATCAATATCGCAACGTCGTTCAGAACCATGCGGGGACGCCGGATCTCTTCCAGATCAATCAGGGGATTCCGAGCGTTTCTTTTCGCACGCAACAAACCAGCGCCTATGCGCAAGATACGATGCGCGTTTTGCCAGACTTCAGTGCCACATTTGGCCTGCGTTACGATTGGCAAAACACGCTCGATGACCGCAAAAATCTCGCGCCGAGGCTCTCGCTAGCGTACGCGCCAGGCCAACGGAAGA
>Ga0126383_10001875_pt1 | contig 13317 bp, 13 predicted proteins | sample PanSoiMetPlot_35_FD_96882 | JGI IMG/M metagenome (GOLD analysis project Ga0126383, IMG submission 96882) | Tropical forest soil microbial communities from Panama - MetaG Plot_35 | ecosystem: Environmental > Terrestrial > Soil > Tropical forest > Bulk soil | place: Panama | collected 2016-02-17
CAGACGAAGTATGCGGCCTACGTGGTGAGCGCATGGCTGGTCTTGATTGCGCTCAATCTGCTCACAACGGGCAAGTACTTCGATGTCGCGGCGCGCGACGTCGCGATGGCGGTCGGCGCGTTCGTCCTGGGTCATCTCAGCGAGGCGAGGGAGCGTACGCGCGCGCGAGCTTCCGAGCCCGCGGGGCTGTCGACGGCACATGCGGGTTGAGGCGGGGTGACGGCGTCGGCTTTCAGCCGCTCCTCGACGGCACGCTGACCGAGACCAGCAGATCGAATGCTCCATCTGTCACCGTCCCAGGATGGGGAACTCAGATGTCCGTCGGATGCGAAGCTGGATGCGACTGCCTCAACCGTCGGACGAGGAGCTGAGCGGCCCGCCTGATGGCTCCTGGACACGAGCGCCTCAACCGCCGGATAAGGGACTGAGCGGCTCTTCTGAATGGCTGCTGGGGTGCGACCGCCTCAGCGTCGGGATCAGGAACCGAACGGCCGGTCTGAATGGCAACTGGGGTGCGACCACCTCAACCGCCGCAGGAGGAGCTGAGCGGCCGGTCTGAATGGCTGCCTCAGCCCCCGAGGATTCGCAGGATGTCCCTGCCGTAGAGCCGCAGCCTTTTTTCTCCAAGGTACGGAACGCGCGCGAGCTCATCGAGATTCGTCGGAGGCGATCGGGCCAGATCGCTGACCAGTGGATTGCTCAGCACCACCGAAGGGGTCACCTTTCTCTCCGCCGCCTTGGCGGCCCGGAACGCGCGCAGTGCCTCCCCGCGCCTTCGCTGCGCCGAATCCATGCGCTTCGCCTCGGGCACCTCGACCCGAAGCTCGCCCTTTCGCCAGCGGGCAAGCAGCTCGGCGATCGCGGCCAAGAGCTCCTCGCCGTGCTCGCGGACGAGCTTGCCGCGGACGTGCGGCGTCTTCGCGAGCTGGCGCATGTTCTCAGGGGGATTCGAGGCCAGCTCGCCGATCGCGGCGTTCGAGAGCATGCGGCCGAAAGGGACATCCGCGGCTTCCGCCCACTTCAGCCGAAGCTGGTGCAAGCGCAGCGCGACCGCGGTCCCCAGGGCGCGCTCCGAGGCAGACAATCCAGGGCGCGACAGCTTCACCCGATATTCCGTTCCAATCTCGGGGCGAGAAAGCGCTTCGTCCTCCAGCCGGCGGCAATCCAGCTCCACCTCCTCGAGAATGTCGGCCTTCCTGCATTCCTCGCGTATCTGGCGCCCCAGCTCGCAGAGGTACCGCACGTCGTCCGCGATGTAGCGGCGCAACTGCTCAGGCAAAGGGCGAATCGAAAAATCCGCTTGCTGGTGCTCCTTGGGCAGCTCGACCTGAAGTCGCTCGCGGGCGAGGTCGGCCAGGCCAACTTTCGGCCAGCCCAGCAGGGTGACGGCGCGGTGCGTGTCGAACAATCCGCGCACGCGCAGGCCGCGCTCGGCCAAGTACTGGAGGTCGCCCGCCGCGGCGTGGAAGTACTTGGCCTTCTCGGCCTCGGCGAACGCCGCCCCCAGCTCGCTCAGCCGGACCTCGGGCACCAGCGTATCGAGAAGGAATACCTCCCGATCCGTCGCGATCTGGACGAAGCACAGGCGCGGCCGAAACGCGTGCAACGCGTCTGCCTCGGCATCGACGGCCAGCTCGCGCGCAGACGAAGCGCTCTGCACCACCCTTTTGAGGTCCTCGGCGCTCGATACGTCGACCGCTCCTTGAGGGAAGTCCGGCATCGCAGGCAAGTTATCGGAATGTTCGCCGGATATCGTTTTTTTCAGAGCGCCGGGTAGTATGGCGCGCGCATGAATGAGCAACTTCGCTTGGAAAAGAGCCTGCTCGGTCACCTCGGCCGGGCGATCGCTGATTTCAACTTGATATCAGAGGGCGACCGGATTCTCGTCGCAGTGTCGGGCGGGAAGGATTCGCACGCGCTGCTGCACCTCTTGCGGTTAATGCAAAGGCGGGCGCCGATCAAATTCGACCTGCTGGCGGTGAACCTGGACCAGGGCCATCCCAACTTCCCCCGCGAGGAGCTGAAGGGCTACTTCCAACGCGAGGGCTACGCGTACCGCATGCTGCGCGAGGACACCTACAGCATCGTCTTGGACAAGCTGCAGCCCGGCCAAACCCAGTGCTCCCTTTGCTCGAGGCTGCGCCGCGGCATTCTCTACAACGCGGCAGTCGCGCTGGAGTGCAATAAAATTGCCCTTGGCCATCACCGCGACGACCTGATCGAGACGCTGCTGCTGAATCTGTTCTTCGCTGGCTCGCTCAAGTCGATGCCGCCGCTCTTGCATTCGGACGACGGCCGAAACACCGTCATCCGCCCGCTGTCCTACGCGCCGGAGGAGGAGATCGCCGCCTACGCGGCGCTCAAGGGCTTCCCAATCATCCCCTGCGACCTCTGCGGCTCCCAGGAGAACCTCAGGCGAAAGTGGGTCAAGCAACTCTTGTGTCAATTGTCGAACGACATCCCGAATCTCCGCCAAAGCATCCTGGCCGCTATGGCAAACGTCCGACCTACACACCTTATTGACCGGGAGTTAAACCAGTGGTCCATTCCCGGTCCCGGGAGCCGATCGGAATGTCTCGAGGCAACTCTATAAACCCGCGCGACCGCAACTCCGCGCTGATCGAGATCATGCTGCTCGCCGCGGTGGCGGACGGCAAGGTCTCGGATCGGGAGATGGAGACGCTGCTCCGCCGGGTTCTCGAGCGTCCCGAATTCGAAGGGACCAAACCGGAGGAGCTGAACGCGCTGGTGGAGGGTTCGCTCAAGACGCTCGCCTCGGCCAGGGACATGCGCGGGGTGCTCGCCTCCCTTCGCGAGCGCCTGCCGGATCACAAGAGTCGGATGCTCGGCTTCGGGTTGGCGGCGGCAGTGGCCTTCGCCGATCAGCGCGCGACGCGTGCGGAGCTTGGCTTGCTGAAGACATTCCAGGCGGCACTTGGGATTTCCGAGGAGGAGGTCGTCAAGCTGATCGACGTGGTGGAGAAGGGTGAGTCCCTTTCCGATGCGCTGGGGGAGCCGTTCGAGCGACTCTGCGCCGAAGTGATGGTGCTGGTTTCCGCCGCCGACGGGAAACTCAAGGAAGATGAGAATCGCGTCCTGGTGGAGAACCTCGCCGCCGATCCGCTTTTCCAGAAGGTCACCCCGGAGCGCGCGCAGGTGCTGGTCAGCGATGCGGTGGCGGCGCTCGCCACCGAAGGAATGCCCCAACGCCTCAACGTCCTCGCGCATGGGCTGTCCACGCACGCGCAGCGGCTCAAGGCATTTCAGCTCGCGATGCGGGTCGCCAATGCGTCGGGAAAAGCTTCGGCATCGGAGCTAAAAATCCTCGACCTTCTGCAGGCGACCTTCGGGATCGCCGACGATGAGGTGGAGCGGATCCGCAGCGAGGCGTGAGCGGTCGCCCTGCGCAGCGTCCAAGCGTACCCGCGGCCCGGCTGAAGCGCGCGACGCTCCGCCTGCGGCCTCCGTAACACCGCGCGCGAGTTTCGTCGCGCCGTTCGGCCCGAGACACCTCAGCTCGGCGTGCCGCGTGGCGCGGGACGTATCCTTCTGCACCGCTCGATCGTCTTCACTGCCGAAGGAGACAGATTCCGATGGAACCACTTCGTGGCAAGACCGCAATCGTGACCGGCGCCACCTCCGGCGTGGGCAAGGCGACGGTGAAAGCGCTGATCGCCGAAGGGGCACGGGTTACCGCCGTTGCGCGAGGTGCTGAGGGCCTCGATCGACTTCGTTCCGAAGTCCAAAATGGCTTGGAGACGTTCCGCGCGGATGCGTCCGAGCCCGCGATCGCCGAGCGTCTTTTGCGCGAGTTCAGACCCGATCTCGTGGTCCTGGCGGCGGGCGCAGCCCCGCATATGGCGCCGCTGAACGAGCAGACCTGGGAATCGTTCTCCGAGACCTGGAACTCCGACACCAAGGCGGCGTTTCACTTCATGAAGGCCGCTGTCACCGTGCCGCTGCGCTCCGGAAGCACCGTGGTCGTGGTGTCGAGCGGAGCGGCGATTACGGGATCGCCGCTGTCGGGTGGGTACGCGGGTGCCAAGCGAATGCAGTGGCTGCTCGCTCAGTACGCGCAGCAGGCGGCGGACGCGAAAGCACTCCACATCCGCTTCCTCGCCGTGTTGCCCAGACAGCTCATCGAGGGCACGAAGATCGGGGCGGCTGCGGCAGGCGCCTACGGCGCGCGGCAGGGGATCTCCGCCGCCGACTTCATGAGTCGGTTCGAGGCGCCTCTCGACGCGGACAAGGTTGCCGCCGCCATCGTCGGTGCGCTTCGCGGAGACGTCCAGCAGGGCGTGACGGCGATCGGTGTGACCGGCAGAGGCGTCGAGCCGCTCGGGTGACTGCGGAACGCCACGAAGGAGACGAGAAGATGAAACTGAAGAACAAGGTGGCACTGATCTACGGCGCCGGAGGCGCCATCGTCGGCGCTGTCGCACGCGCGTTTCTGCGCGAGGGGGGCGGCGGCTGCTGAGCTTCGTTCCACGAAATGAAGGGGCCCACCTGGCACGCCCTGAAGGTCGCGCACAGGAATTGACGGCTTCAGGGCAACAAGTTCATTGTCGAAGCAGCCTCTACACGTCCGAATTTGTTCAAGATAGCTTCGTGCGGCGCACCAGATTTGTTGCCTGAAAGCGATCAAAATCTGTGCGGGGCATTGCGCGACCCGCTGGGGCCAGCTGCGGCAGTCTCGTGACGGGACGCTCGTCGGAAGAACGAAAACGATCGACGATAGAGTCTCGACCTCCTCGGTGCCGTCGGCGGCGACGGGAAAGCACCGAGCGCCGATCGACGCTCATGAGATGGATGTCACGACTTCCTCCCTGCCGCTGGCGTTGCCGAGGAGGCACCGAGCGCCGATCGACGCCCGATCAGATGGACGTCTCGACTTTCTCTTTGCCCTGTTTGGAGCTGACGGGAAGGCGCCGCGCGCGGATCGCCGCTCACGTTCAATCAACAGCCGCTTCATCCACTTCCGTGGTGGCGTCTCGCAAGATGTAGTCCACGTGCACGTAATCCTTGATGCGAACCACTTTGCCGTCTTGCCACCAGAGCCTGATCGCCGCATGCGGTCGCCAATCCGCACCGAACTTCTTCCAATGCAGGATGACGGGTTCGCCGTCCACGCGTCCGAGCGACAGCTTCCACTCCCAGGGCAGCGCGACGTAGTTGCGGAAGTAGCCCGCTTCCTCCAACTTACCGACGAACCTATCCACCACGTCGAGGGTTGCGTCGGCCTGAATGAGACGACGGAGAGCATCCCAGTCCCGGCGATTGAAGCACTCGACATAGGCTTCGAGGAGGTTTCGCTGCCGGAGATCGAGCTCCACCTGCGAAGGCGCCGCCTGGAGCGTGCGAAGCTTGGTCCGAGCTCGATGCAGCGCTGCTTTGACTCCGCCGACCGTCGAATCCACGACCTCCGCCACTTCGGCGAGCCGGTACTGAAGCACGTCCTTTAAGAGCACAGCTGCCCGTTCCTTCGGAGGTAGCTCGCCGACCAGTGCCGCAAGAGTTTCGTTGATGGGTTCGTCCTCGAGCTCGTTCTCGGCCGCGGCGCTTTCCGGCTCATTTTCTTCCTCGTATGGCACTGTGTCCTCCCGCTGCCGCCTTTCCCGGCGGATGAGATCGATGCACTTGTGGTGCGCGATCCGAAAGAGCCACGGTTCGAGGCGACTCTTGTTCTTGAGCGAGGGCAAATTGTAGAAGGCCTGCGCCAGCACTTCCTGAACGACGTCCTCGCCGTCCAGCACCGAACCGCACATGCGCGAGCAGAAGCGATGCAGCTTCGGCCGCAGCGCGTCGATCTCCTCGAGGAACTGCTTGCGGGTGACTTCCAGCGATGTCTGCAGTGCTGCGGTTATTGGTTGTTCCATCGCCAACGTCGCTCTCCAGCTATAGGGCGGCCGGGCTGTTCACGCTACTCCAGACGAAATGAGCGGCAAAAAGGATACGCGCGGTACGGTCCGTATCCTTTTGGCCCGCGGCGCCGACTATCCGGTTGAAGGGCAGTTGAACTTCAAACCTCGCGACCTCGGTCCAACAGGAGAACGAAATGAACCTTGCAAATAAGACAGTTTTAATCACTGGCGCCAACCGCGGCATCGGTCGGGCACTGGTCAATGAAGCGCTCAAACGGGGTGCAAAAAGGGTCTATGCGGGAACGCGCGGCACGCTACAACATCCAGACAAACGCGTGACGGCACTGACTCTGGACGTGACCAACGATTCCCACATCCAGCAAGCAACCCACGACGTCGAAATGCTCGACGTCGTCATCAACTGCGCTGGCGTCGCTGGCTACGACAATCTGACGGATCCCGACGTCATCAAGCAGCACCTGGACGTCAACTTCCTCGGACCGTTCAGAGTGACCCGCGCGTTCCTGCCGCTGCTGAAACGTTCAAAAGGGGCCATCGTCAACATCCTTTCCTTGGCGGCGCTCGCCCCCCTCCCGGTCATCCCCTCCTACTCCATTTCGAAAGCGGCCACGCTTTCGATGACGCAGTCATTGAGGGCGTACTTGGCGGGCCAAGGCGTAACGGTCCATGCCGTCTTCCTCGGCCCCGTCGACACCGACATGACCCGAGGCTTTGAGATACCCAAGGCCTCGCCCGAGGCCGCGGCGGTCGGCATCTTCGATGGCTTGGAAAAAGGTGAAGAGGATATTTTCCCCGATCCCGCGTCCTCGACCATGACCGAGGGCTGGCGAACGGGCGTCGTCAAGGCGCTCGAGCGACAGAACGCGGCCTTCCTGCCAGGAGAGAGCCAATGACCACTCCAAGTTTCACCACGACCTTTTTGGTAGACCAAACGCCGAAGGAAGCCTTCGACGCGATCAATAACGTTGGTGGATGGTGGTCAGGCGAAATTGAGGGCAGTACCGAGAAACTCGGCGACGAGTTTACGTATCGTTACAAAGATGTTCATCGCACCAAGCAAAAATTGGTAGAAGTGATTCCCGACAAAAAAGTCGTTTGGCTTGTCTCGGATGCCTATTTGAATTTCACCGAAGACAAGACCGAGTGGAACGGCACAAAAGTTATTTTTGAAATCTCCGAAAAGGGCAACAAAACGGAAATCCGTTTCACTCATCAGGGCTTGGTTCGAGAATGCGAGTGTTTCGATGCCTGTTCCAGCGCGTGGGGCTTTTACATAAACAATAGTCTACGAAGCTTGATCACTACGGGTAAGGGGGACCCGAACCAGAAAGAAAGCTAGGGACGAACGACGTAGCGTAGTTCTACGGGCAAACAGAGCGATACGAAGCTCGATCTGCTGGTCTGGATTCGCGTCCGGCGTGGCGCTTCAAGAATTCGCGGCGACGAAACGCTCGATGTGGAACGCGACTTCCTTCGGACTGTCCATGTGCACGTGATGTCCGCCCTCGACCGTCACGGGTGTTGGAGAGCCTAGGCGGGCGAGCCGGGCCCGCATTTGTCGGTCGTCGAACGTGAAGCCGTGGCTGCCGTGGATGATCTGCACCTTTGCTCGGACACCGCCCAGGATGGCAAGGATCTGCTCTTCGTCGGAGGAGAAACCGAATCGCCAACGGTGCGCCGGGTCGAAGGTGAATTCGACGCCACCGGAGCTCAACGGTTGGGTTCCGTAGAGCGCCAGATGAAACGCAGCGCGCTCCGACAAGCCGCTGTTGTTTTCGCGCACGCGGGCCGCTGCGGCCTCCACGCTTGGATACGTCCGCTTGCGACGGACCTTCGCCAGGTCGGCGACGAACCCGCGAAGTCTCTTCAGGGCGGCCTCGCCCCCGCCGCCGGATGGACCGAGGCTTTCGATCGTCGTCACCGAAAGCACTCGCTCGGGTTTAGCACCCGCATAGAAGAGGGCGACCGTACCTCCGAGCGAGTGGCCGACAAGATGCACTGCTTCGACGCCGAGCGAGACCAGAGCTCCTTCCACATCGGCGAGGTAGTCGGTGACGTGGTAGAGGCCGCCGCCGGTCAGGTGCGCGCTTTGCCCCATCCCGCGAAAATCGAGGGCGATCTGGCGCCAGGTGGGCGGAAGCTCGTCGCAGAGCCAATCGAAACTGTGACCATGGTCCAGCCAACCATGGAGAAAGAGGACCGCGGGATAGCCGAGCGGATTGCGCTGGAGCACATGAAGCGACAGACCCCCAGCCGAGACGCGGATGGATTCTGGTTGCTTTTCGACTTTGGTCACACCCTCTCCATGAATTTGTTACCGAATCGTTCGTTGAAGCTACAAAGTCGTTTGTTGAGTGCTTGATATAAGAACTTCATGGATCGCGCGCGTTCAAAACGCGGGACGGTTCTCAGCTGGGCGAAGCGAGCTTACGACTCGTGGGCGACGCGAAGCCTGGCGGTTGGAGCCATCGCAACCGCGCTTGACATCGCAGTGTTGCTCATCTGCGTTCGGTTGCTCCACTTGAGCAATCCCGAGGGCGCGATGTGCGGCGTCGCCGTCGGCGGCACCTTCGCGTTTTTCGCCAACCGGCACTTCGCTTTCCGCGACCACACTCCGCAGCTGGCGCCGCAGGCGGCGAAGTTCATCGCGGCCACGAGCGGGGCAATGCTCATCCACGCGGTGTTCGTTTGGCTTCTCGCCGACAAGCTCGGCACGCCGGTGGTGATTGCGAAGTTGATCGCGGACGTGGCTGTGTTTTCGGTCGGGCAACTGTTGGTCCTGCGCTACGTCGTCTTTCCGAGGCAAAGCGCGAGCCGCACGCAACCCGGTTTCAATCGCCGGGGTTCGGCCATTCCCATGAGGAGCGATATCCGCCGTGCCTCTCAGCATGCTCGATGAAGCGAGCATAGAAGCTGTGCCGGCCCAGCGTTCCCGAGTCGCCGACGGCGAACAGATGGCGCCGAGCGCGGGTGATCGCCACGTTCATCCGCCGCAGGTCCGTTAGAAAGCCCAGCTCACCTCCTGAATTCGAGCGAGTCAGGCTCAGCAGGACGGCTTGCTTCTCTCGTCCCTGAAAGGCGTCCACGGTGTCGATTTCCAGACCGTCGTGCTGGATTTGATCGCGCAGCAGCGACACCTGCGCGCTGTACGGCGCGATCACCGCCAGCTCTGTGGCCGGCAGACCCGCGTCCAGCAGCTCGCGAACGCGCGCTGCGATCAGCGCCGCCTCGCCCTCGTTGAAGTAGCTCTTCGAGCCTTGCTCCGCGACGGCCTCCTCGAATCCCTTACCCGCCGTATCGAGGAAGACGACCGGCGGAGCGTCGACGGACCTCGTCAACAGCTCGCTGAGCGTGCGGCGGGCGACGGAGGGATGTGCTCGAAGCTCGCCCGAGTACATCTCCGCGGATGGAAAGGCCATGATTTGCTCGCTCATCCGATACTGCTCTCGGAGCATGCGCGAATGGCTTGTTCCGTGGTCGGCCAGGAGGCGCTCGAACAAGCTGAGCGCAAGCCCGCGCGAAGCGGCTTCCGCAGAGAGAATCGTCGGCGGAAGCTGGCGGTGGTCGCCGGCCAGCACGATTCGGTCCGCCCTGAGAAATGCGATCAGCGACAAGGGCTCGATCGATTGCGTCGCTTCGTCGTGCAGCGTGAGATCGAAGGTCTCCGCTGCCCAGGGACCGGCGTCGAGGCTGGCGAGCGTGCCGCAGAGCACCTGAGCGCCGTCGAGGACCGAACGAACCGCCTTTCTCTCGAGCGCCCGCGCCTCGTCCAGCAATTGCCGCGCCTCCGCGGTCTGCTCGCGCGCCTTGGCGAATCTCTCGCGGCTGCGGCCCTGCTTTCGTTGGCGGCGCGCGTAACCGAGGCCCTCGAAGGCCTCGTTGAAGAGTTTCAGCGAAAGCTTGCGGTCCGGATGGCTCTCCACCGCGATGTCGAGCGTGTGCTGCCGAAGCTCGGGCAGCACGCGCGCTGGGTGCCCGACGCGAATCGCGCGCAAACCGCTCTCGAGGCACAGCTCGAGGAGATGGTCCACCGCCGCGTTGCTTGCCGCGGTCGCCAATATCCGCTCTCCGGCGCGCGCGGCTTGCATGGCGATCTCGGCGAGGACCGTGCTCTTTCCGGTGCCCGGCGGACCGTGGACGAGAAAGAAGTCTTGCGCGGCCAGAGCGCGGCTCACCGCCTCCTGTTGCTCCGGGTTGAGCGGGCGCGATGCGGCGAAGGGCCGGGGCGGGTCCGACTTCGGCGCCGCGGCCCCCAAGATGAGATCTCGGCGCCCCTGCTCCTTGCCGGATAAAGATTTCACGCGCTCGATCGCCGCCTTGGCGCGGCTGAACGTGACGTCGTTGGGAACAACGTCGAGGCGCAGTCGGCCCTCCTTCGCGAAACCCGGTGGCTCGGCATCGAGGGCCACCTCGACCCGCCGCTGGTTTGCAGCACTCACGATGCCGACCGCCGGTTCCTCGTTCTCGGCGCGCCGCGGAAGGATTTGAACGAGATCACCCGGGAAGAGGCGAACGGGGAGGGGCCGGCGATCGAATCGCTCCATCGCCAGCAGAAAGCGGCCGCCGAGCCCGATGGAATCGTCGACGGCCTCGAGGTCCAGGACGCACAGACCCTCGGCCTCCTGCTGGCTCAGAGTCAGCTCCTGCTTCGCCTGAGCGTACTCGCTCTTCTGGAACGCTCGCTCCACCTCGAGCAGCTCAGCCAAACGGTCGAGAAATGAGATGTCGCGGGGCAAGTTTAGGTGCCTCAGCCCAAGGCCATCGCCCATTTCGAATTGGCGAGTATCGTGGTCGGGTCCTTAAGCGATTGATCGCCGCTCGAAGCTGCGAAGCCCCAGCGCAGAAAACGAAGCGGTCAGCGCTACGAGGGCAACGAGCACCGCCATCAGGCTCATGTGCGGCAAGACCGGGGTCAACGCGCCGCGCAGCCCTTCCGCGACGTAGACCATGGGGTTTACCAGCACCAGGTACTTGAGCACCGGCAGCGAGTCGAGCCCCTTCCACGGATAGTAGACGCAGCCGAAGAACATCATCGGGGCGATGATCGCGCTGAACACCAGGCCGATCTGCTGCGGGCTGATCGCCGTTCCAAGCAAGAGCCCGAGCGCCGAGAACGCCGCCGAGCCGAGCACGGCGACCGCGGTGATTTCAATTCCGTGCGAGAGCGACAAGGCGTCGATCGGTCCCATCACCAACCGCGCGATCGGAAGGACGAAGACGGCCGCGACGAGTCCTTGAAGGACTCCCATCACGATCTTCTCCAGCGCGAGGATGCGAATCGAGACCGGAGCCAGAAGTCGATCCTCCAGCGCGTTGGTCGCGAAGTCGATCACCATCGGCAACGTCACCGACTGCATGCTCGAGAGCGACAAGCTCATCGCCAAAATCCCCGGCAACAGCGCCGACGAGTACCCGCGCCCGACGTAGGCCATCTTCGGAAGGACGAAGCCGAACACCAGAGTGAAGAGCAGAGGCTGCAGCGTCGTGCGTAAAAGGAAATAGGGCAGCTCGCGCCGCGACACCATCAGGTCGCGAAGGAGCAGGGCCGAGAAGACCTTCAACGCGCTCGGCGGCGCCGCGTTCGTTCGGTTTTCCATCGAATTCAATCGAGTTTCCTTCCGGTCATTGAAATGAACAGCGTCTCCAGGCTCGGCGGCGATAAGTGGATGTTTTGGACCGTTCGGCCGCTCTGCTCGGCAGCGCGGATCAGCGCGGGAATCAGCTCGCCGCCGCGATCGGAGTAAGCGTTGAGCGTCGCGTTCTGCGCTTCGGCGCGAAAGATGCCGGCAAGGGATTTGGCCAGGGCCAAAACGGCGGAAGCCTCTCCATCGAGAGAAAGCTGAATCAGCGTTCCACCCGGCGCGCGCGCCTTGAGCTTTTGCGGCGCATCGACCGCGAGCAACTTTCCATGGTCGATGATCGCCAGCCGATCGCCGAGCCGGTCCGCTTCCTCCATATTGTGCGTCGACATCAAAATCGTCTTCCCGTTGCGGTGGAGCTCTCGAAGCAGCTCCCAGACCGCCAGCCGCGCGTGGGGGTCGAGGCCCACCGTCGGCTCGTCGAGAAACAAAATCTTCGGGTCGTGGATCAGCGCTCGAGCGAGCATCAGCCGCTGCTGCTGGCCGCCCGACATCTGATCGACTTTCGACTCGCTCTTGTCGGCGATCCCGAGCTTCTCCAAGAGCTCCTTGGCGCGCGCGTTCGCCGTTCGCAGCGGGATACCGAAGTAAGCGGCGTGGAAGGCGAGGTTCTCGCGCGCGTTCAGGTTGCGGTCCGGATTGGGCCGCTGCGGCACAACGCCGATGCGATGGCGAACAAGCACCGAATCGCGGGTGACGTCCGCACCGGCGACGATGGCGCTCCCCGAAGTGGGCCGGACCCGCGTGGTCAGAATTCCGATCGTCGTCGTCTTGCCGGCGCCGTTCGGCCCGAGCAGGCCGAATAGCTCTCCCTCGGCGATCTCCAGATCCAGACCTTCGAGCGCTACCACGCCCGGACGTTTTGCCGCGGGGGCTGATGGCGCAGAACGGCCGCCCGGAACCCGCTTTGCGCTCGGCGCCGGATAAACCTTTCGAAGCGCACTTGTTTTGACGGCGGCATTCACGCTTTCAATGTATAGCCAGAGAGCAAGCAGCTTGAGGAAAAACGTCATGAGCGATCCAACCCCGCGCGAAAAACAGAATCGGCTCGCCAGCGAGTCGTCTCCGTACCTGCGCCAACACGCGAACAATCCCGTCGATTGGTACCCGTGGTCGCCCGAGGCGCTGCAGCGCGCCCGCTCGGAGAACAAGCCCATCCTCCTCTCGGTCGGCTACTCCGCGTGCCACTGGTGCCACGTGATGGCGCACGAGAGCTTCGAGAACCCGGAAACCGCCAAGCTGATGAACGACAGCTTCATCAACATCAAAGTCGATCGCGAGGAGCGGCCGGACTTGGACCAGCTCTACCAGGGCGTGGTGCAGCTGATGGGGCGCGGCGGCGGCTGGCCGCTCACCGTATTTCTCACACCGGATCTCCGCCCGTTCTTCGGCGGCACCTACTTTCCGCCGGTGGAGAAGTTCGGAATGCCCGGCTTTCCGGCGATCCTGCGCGGCGTGAATGCGGCGTGGCAGGAGCAGCGCGATCAGCTGGTGAATCAGGCGAAGCAGTTCGAAAAGGGTCTGATCCACCTGGCCAACAGGGAGCTCGAGTCGCCCGCATCGGAGCTGAGCGCTCGGGACATCGTGTCCGCCGCCGAGGATCTCGAAGGACTGATCGACTGGACCCACGGCGGCTTCGGGCAAGCGCCGAAGTTTCCCAACCCGATGAATCTTGCCGTGCTGCTCCGCGGATACCGGCGCACCAAGAGCGGCAGCCTACTTTCCGCTTTTACGCTGACGATGGAAAAGATGGCCAAGGGCGGCATCTACGACCAGCTCGGCGGCGGGTTTCACCG
>Ga0126383_10001876_pt1 | contig 13313 bp, 8 predicted proteins | sample PanSoiMetPlot_35_FD_96882 | JGI IMG/M metagenome (GOLD analysis project Ga0126383, IMG submission 96882) | Tropical forest soil microbial communities from Panama - MetaG Plot_35 | ecosystem: Environmental > Terrestrial > Soil > Tropical forest > Bulk soil | place: Panama | collected 2016-02-17
AAAGGCGAGTGGCGTTACTACGGCGGCGACGGCGGCTCGACCAAATATTCGCCGCTCGACCAGATCAACAAAGAGAACGCCGGCAAATTGAAGGTCGCGTGGGCGTGGGATTCGCCCGATCTGCCGCTGCAGAAAGAGAACCGGATGCTCTCTTCGTTCGCTCATGAGGCCACTCCGTTGATGATCGGCGGCAGGCTCTACACGAGCACTTCGCTCTCTCAAGTGGCGGCCATCGACGCCGGGACGGGCCAGACGGTCTGGACCTTCAACCCCGAAGCATACAAAGCCGGACGCCCGACCAATCTGGGGTTCGTGCACCGCGGCGTGGCCTATTGGACTGACGGCGCGCGGGAGCGAATCCTCATTGCGGCGCACGACGCGAGCCTCTGGGCAATTGACGCGAAGACCGGCAAGCCCGCCGGCGACTTCGGCGAGAACGGCAAGGTGAATTTGGCAAAGGCGATTCCGCTGGCCGTCCCCGCGCGTAATTACACTATGACTTCGCCGCCGGTGATCTGCCGTGACGTTGTGATCGTCGGCTCTTCGATCTCGGACGGGCCGCAGTTCAAAGAGGCGCCGCGCGGTGACATTCAGGCCTTCGACGTTCGCACCGGCAAGCCGCTCTGGATATTCCACAACGTGCCGCAGGCGGATGAGTTCGGCAATGAGACGTGGGAGAACGAGTCTTGGAAATACACCGGCGCCGCCAACACCTGGACGTTGATGAGCGTCGACGAGGAGTTGGGTTACGTCTATCTGCCCACCGGCACGCCGACCAATGATTGGTACGGCGGCCATCGTCCGGGCAATAACCTCTTCGCCGAATCATTAATCTGTCTGGAGGCGAAGACCGGCAAGCGCGTCTGGCACTTTCAGACCGTGCATCACGGCTTATGGGATTACGACCTGCCCGCCGCGCCGACGCTGGTCGATATCACAGTCAAAGGGAAAAAGATCAAGGCCGTGGCGCAGATCACCAAAACAGGCTTCGTCTGGGTGTTCGATCGCGTGACCGGCAAACCGGTCTGGCCCGTTGAAGAGCGCCCTGTTCCGCAATCTGCCGTCTCTGGTGAACGCACATCGCCGACTCAACCATTCCCGACGAAACCCGCGCCGTTCGAGCGGCAAGGTTCGACCGAAGACAATCTGATCGATTTCACGCCCGAACTGCGCGCCGAGGCGAAGAAGATTCTCGAACAATACGATCACGGGACGATCTTCACGCCTCCGACTGAAAAAGGGACGATCAATTTGCCTGGCTGGGGCGGCGGCGGCAACTGGTGGGGCGCGGCCTTCGATCCGCAGACCGGAATGTTCTACATCCCGTCCATCACCGCTCCGATCATCGTCAAACTGGTTAAACCCGACTCGGCGCGCTCGAACTTCAATTACGTTCGCGGAGGCGCGGGGCTGGGCGGCGGCGCCGACGGGCCGCGCGGATTGCCGCTTTTCAAACCGCCTTACGGGCGCATCACCGCGATCAATCTGAACACCGGCGACCACGCCTGGATGATCGCGCACGGCGACGGTGATCGAAAGAAGATCAATGATGTCATCAAAGAAATGACTGGCAAAGACGTCGACGTCGGGCCCGTAGGCGCGGGCGGAGGCGGGCCTCTGTTGACGAAGACTCTCTTGTTCGTCGGTCAGGGGGCGGGCGGTCGCGGAGGGCGCGCCGGCGGAGGAGAAAGCACGCTGCGGGCTTTCGACAAAGCCACGGGCAAAGTGATCGCCGAGATCCCGTTGCCCGCGCAGCCCAGCGGAACGCCGATGACTTATATGGCCGGCGGGAAACAGTTCATTGTGTTGGCGACGATGGACGGTAAGCTGGTTGCGCTGAGCCTGCCCGACCCTGTGGGTCAAAACGCGCAAAATTGAACGAGTTATTCCATCGGGGCGCGAAGGCGCGCCGGGCTTTGAATGTTCTCGGAGGAAATTGTGTTGCGACGATTGGCATTGGTAGTTCTTATAATCCTTGCGATGGCAAGCGCCGCCTTCGCCCAACTGCCTCCCGACGCGGTGATGCTCGACAAGGTCAAAATTCCCGAAGCGCAGAAATCCGTAGACCTCTGCCCCGTCTACCTGGAGCCCTCCGATCCGAAGCTGCCTGCGTGGGAATACAAGGGCGTCAGCTATCGCGGCGCCAGGGCGGACGCGCAGGAGAAGTTCTTCAAAGACCCGGACAAATACGCCAAGGCGGCCGAGCGCCAGCGCTTCATCAACAACTTCATGAGCGCGATGAGCGTGGTCTGGTGCCCGGTGACCGATCAGGTCACGCCCGGAGGAATGCTGCAGTGGAAGCGGCTCGGTCTGACCTTTGAAAGCTGTTGCGCGTTCTGCGACGAGAACGCCAAAGAAGTGGATTTCGAGAAAGGGCTTGAGCGCCTGAAACTGCGCGCCGAGAAAACATACGAATTGATCGGCGCGAAATACACCGAGGGCGCGAAAAGCCCGGTCGAGGGCGCGATCAACAAGCCGAAATCATGAGAAAATCAACCACGAAGAAACGAAGGAAACGAAGAAAGACCGGAAAAAACTTTCGCGCTCTTCGTTTCTTCGTGGTTGATTTTCTTTCTTTTCCCTTAAAAAGCGGATGCATTCAAAGTTCAAAATCACGCGGCCAGTCGCCGCTGCAAAATCGCTGGTTGTATGCGCGTTTGCGCTCTTCGCTCTGTCTTTTAACATTGGCGCGAGCGGACAGGATCAAAACAAACCTGAGCAGAAGCCGATTGATCCCAAAGCATGGGGCGGCAATCACGTCGGCAAGCCGGTCCCGGAATACGTGCATGGCGACGAATGCCTCTTCTGTCACCGAAATGACATCGGCCCGACCTGGCAGAAGAACGCGCACGGCGTGACGGTGCGGCAGCGCGAAGACGCGCCGGATTTGGCCAAAACGCTCGAATCGGCGCCGGACCTGGCCGAGGTGGCGAAGCAGATCGAATATTTCCTCGGCAGCCGCCATCGCGCGCGGCTCCTGAAGAAAGATGGCTACGGCAAATTCACGATGCTCAACGCGCAGCTCGCGCTCGGCGGGAACGGCCAACCTGCCACGGCGCCCCCGCCCCTTGCGGATCACGAGAAGCTCGCGTGGGATAAGGAGAAGTTCGCCAACCGGTGCGCGGGCTGTCACACGACCGGGGTCGATCCTGAGACCAGGGCCTTCAGCGAATTCGGGCTGGATTGTTACACCTGCCATGGCGTGGTCGACCTCAATCACTCCAACGACACCTCGCTTGTCCTACTATCGAAGAAGCGGCGCAACGACGCAAAGGCGATCACTTCGCTCTGCGCTCAATGTCACCTGCGCGAATCGAAGTCGCGGTCGACGGGGCTGCCTTACCCGAACAATTTCGTGGCGGGTGATAATCTGTTTCAGGATTTGGAATTGGATTGGGCAGGCGCCGATGACCAGAAATTGAACGCAGGAGACCGCCACGTCTGGCGCAACGTCCGAGACGTCGCGCTCTACGGCAATGAATCAATCACATGCCTGAGCTGCCATCAGGTTCACGCCAATTCGAGCTTCAAACACCGCCGAGTCTTGCGGGCGCCGATCTGCGCGGAGTGCCATCAGGGTGAAGGCTTCAAGAACCTCAAGCGGTATGAGGTTCACAGCTCATTGTGTGAGTATTGACGCCGCGACCGAAGACATTTTCCATTTTCCATTTTAGATTTGTCATTTGTCATTGCGCTCAGCGCCTCTCAGTAAATGACAAATGACAAACGGAAAATGGAAATTGGAAAATGAGGACTCAGCCGAGCAGTTTTTCCCGAACCCGATCACGATACTCGATGCATTCCTCCAGCACGCGCCGGTATTCATCCAGCTCGACGTCGCGTTCGCAGCAGAACATCATCAGATTTCCGTCGTCGCGAAAGTTGCCGTCCCATTCGACGACTTGCTCGTCGCTCCAGGTCGGGTCATACAGCCGCATCTTTTCATCGTCCATACGGTCGAAATAGGCGCGCAGATTGACGCCGGTTTCATCCAACGGCTCATTCGCCGGTTCCTGCTCGAAGTTCCAGATAGGTTGTCGCATATCGAAAATCAATCGTAAAGCTGTAGCGCAAACTGGACAGTTTGCGCTACGATCGCCAATAAACTTACCGAACGGTAAGTTTATTGGCGCGACTATACACTGTCAATCTCTTATCCGATTCTGGGATTCACCATTCCCAAAAACGCACACCAGACAAGACCTGATGGTCTAATGCCCCCTGCTAAGCCAAGCGATTTTGCCAATTAATTTCCCGGCTGCATTGGCACAGCATTTGGCTACACAACGCGCGAGGCGGTGTGTCTTCCGCTAATAGCAAACAGGCAATCGACGGGAGGAAACCATGCAAACATTCTGGCAAGACCTGCGCTATGGCGCTCGCGCGCTGTTAAAGACCCCTGGCTTCACCTCGGTCGCGGTCATTACGCTCGCGCTGGGCATCGGCGCGAACACGGCGATCTTCAGCGTCGTCAACGCCGCGCTGCTGAGGCGGCTTCCTTACGACGCCACGCGGCTCGTGGCGGTCGAATCGTTCAATCCGCAAAAAGAGAAGCGCGCTTACGGGGCTTCGCCGGCGGACTTCTGGGATTGGCGGGAGCAGAGCCGGACGTTCGAACAATTGACCATGTATTCGGGCGGCGGGATCGGACTGAAGGAATCGGAACGCATAGAAGTCATTTCCGGCGCAAGGGTGACGGTCAATTTCTTCGCGACCTTCGGCGTACAACCGATGTTGGGGCGCGCATTCGACAATGAAGAGGGATTTGTGAACGGCCCACGGGCAGTCGTCCTCAGTCACCGCCTCTGGCAGCGACGCTACGGCGGCGATCCGCAGATTGTGGGCCGAACGCTCAAGACCGATAACGGCGCGATTACGGTCATTGGCGTAATGCCGCCGGATTTCAAATTTCCGAGTTATGCCCAGGTCTGGACGCCGTTCGCGCGCGACACCGGCGAGATGAAGTCCCGCGCCAGCCGCTATTGTCAGGCCGTCGGGCGGATCAGGCAGGGAGAGACTATTGAGTCGGCGCAGGCCGAGATGAAGGCTATCGCCGCGCGTCTGGCCGCGAGCTATCCGAAAGATAATCAGGGCCGGACTATACAAATCACGGATTGGCGCGAGTCCCTGTCGCAGGACAGCAGGAAAGCGCTGTTGGTGATGATGGGCGCGGTCGGCTTCGTGCTGCTGATCGCTTGCGCGAACGTGGCCAATTTGCTGCTCACGCGCGCGGCGACGCGGCGCAGAGAGATGGCCGTCCGGCTGGCGCTCGGCGCGACCCGGACGAAGGTCCTCCGGCAGTTGTTGACGGAGAGCTTGATGCTCAGTCTGATCGGCGGCGCGCTGGGATTGTTGCTTGCTGTCTGGGGCGTGGAGGCGCTGACGCGTTTGCTGCCCGAACTCAACTTCACTCTTCAATCGCTCTCCGAATTGCGCGACGAGATTCGCGTTGACCGCGTCGCGCTACTCTTCACGCTGGCCGTTTCGCTCCTGACGGGATTAATCTTCGGCCTGGCGCCCGGCTGGCAGGCGGCGAAGACAGACCTCAACGAGTCGTTGAAAGAGGGCGGCCGCAGTGGCGGCGGCGCGGGACACCAGCGCACGCGACACGCGCTGGTGGTCGCCGAGATCGCGCTGGCGCTGGCGTTGCTGGTCGGAGCCGGACTGCTCATCAACAGCTTCGCGCGATTGCTCCGCGTTGCCCCCGGCTACGATCCGCAGGGCTTAATGGTGATGTCGCTCGGATTCCCGGCGGAAAATAAATACGCCTTCGCCCAGCAGGTGATGGAACGCGTCGCCGCTACGCCCGGAATCACGTCGGTGGCGTTGATGAGTTACCCGACGCTGGGCGGACTGAACTTCCAGTTCAACCGCGAGAGCGATCCGTTGCCCGACGGCGACGTATTGGTGGCGTACAGCGCCATCAGCCCGGCCTATTTCCGCACGTTGAAGACCCCCCTTCTGACCGGGCGCGAATTCGACGATCGTGATCTGCCGAACGGGCTCCCGGTGGCGATCATCAATGAGTCGATGGCGCGGCAATATTTCGCGGGCGAAAACCCCATCGGCCGGAAGATCGTCATCAACTATCTGGGTCAACGCCTCACGCGCGAAATCGTCGGCGTCGCCGGCGATGTCAAGCAGGAAGAGCCGAGCAAGCCGACCAAGCCGGAGATCCTCGTTCCCTTCGCCCAACTTCCGTGGTTCAGCGGCTCGCTGCTCGTGCGTTCGGCTCATCCCGATCCGCTGACAGTGAAGAACGCCGTACAACAGGCGATCTGGTCGGTCAGGCCAGAGACGCCCGAATCGAAGGCAGAGCCATTAACGACGACGCTCGCCGGCCAGGTGGCCGAGCCGCGTCTGTACGCCTTGCTGCTCGGCGTCTTTGCCGTTATCGCGCTGACACTGGCGGCGGTCGGGATTTACGGCGTCATCGCATTTTCCGTCGCGCAGCGCACAAAGGAGATCGGTGTCCGAATGGCGCTCGGCGCGCAAACTGTCGCCGTTTTGAAGCTGGTCGTCGGTCAGGGAATGAAGCTTGTGGCGAGCGGCGTCGCGCTTGGCTTGGCCGCTTCGCTTGGGCTGACGCGATTGATGTCAAATATGTTGTTCGGCGTGAGCGCCGTCGATCCGCCGACGTTTGTTGTCATTACGCTGTTCCTGACATTTATCGCGCTGCTGGCATGCTTGATTCCGGCGCTGCGGGCGACAAAGGTGGATCCGATGATCGCGCTCAGATGTGAGTGAGTTTCAATTCGGGTCAGCGCCGCGAGCGGTACTGATCAGCGGTCATTCGATTATGTGCGCGATCAGGTCTTCATCAGGGCGGGGATGCGGAACACGGATTTTTACAAAGCGGATCGCGTGACGCCGAATCTGGCCGCAGGATATACGAAGCAAAATCGGTATCTCCCCGGCTCGACCGAGTGGACCAACAACGTCTTCATTTCTCCGGTGAAAGGTTCCCCCGCAGGCGGGGCGTATTCGACTGTGGATGATCTGATGGCCTTCGATGCGGCGCTGCGCTCCTACAAGCTGCTCGGTCATGACCATCCGGCTATTGCGCCAATAGTCGAGACGTCAAGAGGGCTGATTACCGGGAGAGGCTGACGGCGATAAGACAAGGAGCGACTATGCAGAAACTCTGGCAAGACATGCGCTACGGCGCTCGAATATTGTTGAAAAAGCCCGGCTATACCTCGATCGCCGCGCTGACATTGGCGCTGGGCATTGGCGCCTGCACGGCCATTTTCAGCATCGTGGACGCGGTGTTGCTGCGTTCGCTGCCTTATCCTGGGGCCGACCGTGTCGTGCAGATGCGCGAGGTGGGCGAGGACGGCGCCCGAATGGCCTTCGCCGACCCGAACTTCCGTGACGTGCGCGAGCGCAACCGCAGCCTCGAAGCTGTCGCCGAGTACGGCGGTTCGATGGAGACGATAACCGGCGGCAGTGAGCCGTTGCGTGCGCGCGTACTCTCGGCGACGAATGATTTCTTCCGCGTGTTGGGCGTCGCGCCGCTCGTCGGTCGCGCGTTCCTGCCCGAAGACGCTAAAGACGGCGGCAAGCAGGTAGCCGTGGTCAGCCACGGCTTCTGGCAGAAGGCGCTCGGCGGGCGCGCTGATCTGGCCGGCGTAAAACTGCGGATCAGTGATCGGGTCTTCGATGTAGTCGGAGTGATGCCGCCGGGCTTCAGCTACCCACAGGGGTTCGATTTGTGGACGCCGCGCGAGCTATTTCCGCCAGAGACTTCTCGCTCGGGGCACAATTGGGACGTGTTTGCGAGGATCAAGAGTGGCGTAACGCTTAAGCAGGCTCGCGCCGACCTGAGCGCCATTGCCAGGCAGATCAAGCAGGAACATGGCAAAGACGTAGATACCGCGTACATTGCCGTGGACATTGCGACGATTCCGCTCCACGAGTTCATAGTCGGCGACACGAAGAACCTGCTGCTGATCGTACTCGCCGCCGTCGGATTTCTGTTGATGGTGGCTTGCGCGAACGTGGCGAACCTGTTGCTCGCGCAGGCGACGGCGCGGCAGAAAGAGTTTGCCGTGCGCGCCGCGCTCGGGGCGACGCGGCTGAGACTTGCGGCGCAGTTCGTGACGGAGAATGCGCTGCTGGCTCTAATTGCCGGGGCGATCGGCGCCTTATTCGCGGTATGGGGCGTGGACCTGCTGATCGGGTTGAATCAGGGCAGTTTGCCGCGCGCCAATGAGGTCGGAGTGGACGCGCGGGCGCTCGGTTTTACGTTCGGTCTAGCATTGTTCGTTGCGGTCGCACTCGGCCTCGCGCCGGTCGCGCGACTCTCGCAAAACGATCTGCACGACAACCTGAAGGGCGGCGGGCGCGGCCAGACAGGACACGCTAGTGGCGCCCGGCTGCGAGGCGCGCTCGTAGTGGCGCAGGTGGCTTTGACGCTTGTTTTGCTCACGGGGGCGGGGCTGCTCGGCAAGAGTTTTTACCGCCTGCTTCAGGTTGATCCGGGCTTCCGCGCAGAGAGCGCCGTCGTGATGGATCTGTCATTGCCGGGTTACACCGGCCCGGATCGCGACCAGCGACTCGTGGAAGCCTTCCGCCGGATGATGGAAGGAGGCGGCATGGCGGAGAGCCTATCCGACCCGGCCGAATACGTAGAATTTCGGCAGCGGCAGAGGCTTTTTTATCAGCAGTTGCTCGACGGTCTGAGTAAGCTGCCAGGCGTCGTCGCGGTTGGCGGCGCGAACGGCGTGCCAATGGATGGCGCACGCGGAGACGGAACCTTCTGGATGGACAATAATCCGGCGAAGACAGGCTATGCCGATTACCGAGTGGCGAGCGCGGGCTACTTCGCAGCGATGGGCGTCCCAGTTCTGCGTGGACGAGTCTTCGACGAGAGCGATAAGCCCGAAGCGCCGCACGCGGCGGTCATCAGCCAGTCGCTAGCTCGCAAGTACTGGCCGAATGAAAACCCGATAGGCAAGCGCATTCAGTTCGGGAACATGGACGGTGATCTACGCCTTTTGAGCATTGTCGGCGTCGTAGGCGACGTGCGCGGCTACGGGCTGGATGCGGACGCGCGGCCGACGGTCTATGGCAATGCGCTCCAGCGCCCGCCGTTTTCGGAGATCTCAATCGTCGTGCGGGCGCAGGCGGACCCGGCGACGCTCACGACCGCTCTGAGCCGGACGGCGCGCGCGCTCAACTCGGAATTGCCGGTCAGCTTCCGCACGCTTCAACAAATCTTCTCCTCCTCGCTCGACCAACGTCGCTTCAGCCTGGTCATCTTCTCGGTCTTTGCGGCCGTCGCGATCGCCCTCGCTGTGATGGGCGTCTACGGCGTGATGGCTTACGCAGTCGCCGAGCGGACAAAGGAGATCGGCGTCAGGATGGCTTTAGGCGCGACGGTCGGAGACGTCCTGAAGCTAGTGATGGGGCAGGGCGGGAAGCTGATCGCCGCCGGCGCGACACTCGGCGTCATTGGCTCGTTTTTGTTAACGCGGCTGCTCGCGAGCCTGCTTTACGGCGTGAGCGCTACCGATCCGACGACTTTTGCCGGCGTCGCGTTGTCGCTGGTGGGAGTGGCATTGCTGGCCGCGCTCGTTCCGGCGCGACGGGCGACGAAGGTGGATCCGATGATCACGCTCAGATGCGAATAGGTTTCAGGTTTCAGGTTCCAGGTTTCAGGAAAAGAATGACACCGCAGATTCCACCCTGACACCTGACACCTTCTTTGAGAGGAATTATGCAAACACTGATTCAAGACCTGCGCTACGGCGCGCGAACACTATTGAAAAAGCCCGGTTTTACGTTGATTGCAATCATCACGCTCGGCCTGGGCATCGGCGCGAACACGGCTATTTTCAGCCTGGTCAATATGGTGATGTTGCGTCCGTTGCCAGTCGCGCAACCGGATCGGATCGTCGAGGTCACTCCGTTGTTCAAGGGCCAGAGCATCGGGGCATTCTCCTATCCTGTCTACAAAGATTTTCGCGACAAGAATGAAGTCTTTGACGGGCTTGCGGCATATATCCCCAAGCCGATGAGTCTAAGTCAAAACGGCGTCAACGAGCGTGTCTGGGGCTATCTGGCTTCGGGTAATTACTTCGACCTGCTCGGCGTACGGGCCATCAAAGGCCGGATGTTCACGCAGGAAGAAGACCTCGTCCCCGGCGCGAATCCCGTCGCCGTGGTGAGCTACGGCTGCTGGCAGCGCCGCTTCGGCGCCGATCCGAACCTAGTGGGGAAGACCATCAGGCTCAACGGCCACGACTTCACCATCGTCGGCGTCGCGCCGGAAGGATTCCGTGGGACGGTAGTGGTCTTCGATCCGGAAATTTACACGCCGATGATGATGGCGAAGCAGATCGCGCCGGGGGGCTCGAATTGGTTGGAGAACCGCAGCTCGGGCGGAATATTAGCGGTTGGTCGTCTGAAACAAGGCGTGGCCGTGAAGCAGGCGCGTGAGTCGCTCAACCTGTTGATGGCGCAGTTTGCGCGCGAGTACCAGGGTTTCGAGGGGATGACATTCAGCGTCACGCCGCCCGGTCTGGCGATTCCGATGTTCCGCTATGGGGCGATGGGATTCGCGGGGGTATTGATGGCGACGGTGGCGCTGGTGTTGCTGATCGCCTGCGTGAATCTGGCCAATCTGTTGCTGGCGCGAGCGGCGCAGCGGCGCAAGGAGATCGCCATACGTTTGTCGCTCGGAGCGGGGCGCGCGAGGGTCGTGCGGCAGTTGCTTACCGAAAGCGTAGCGCTATCGCTCGCCGGAGGAGCCGTGGGTTGGTTGATCGCGATCTGGTTGCTCGGACTGGTCGAGGCCTTCAAGCCGTCGATAGATTTCAATCTGTTGATCGACCTGACGCCCGATTGGCGCGTGATGGTCTTCACGCTAGTCGTTTCGTTCATTACTGGCGCTCTCTTCGGTCTGGCGCCAGCGCTGCAGGCGACCAGGCTTGATCTGCTCCCGGCTTTGAAAGACGAAGCCGGTCTGGGAGACTATCGCCGTTCGCGCTTCCGCAACGGGTTGATCGTCGCACAGGTGGCGCTTTCGCTCCTTCTACTCATCGCCGCCGGGTTGATTGTGCGCAGTCTGCAACAAACGCTAATGGTCGGGCCGGGATTCGAAGTCGAAAACAGGATTACGATGTCGGTTGACCTGGGGATGCAAGGCTATGACGAGGCGCGCGGGCGCGAGTTCTACAAACAACTCATTTCACGCGTCGATTCGCTACCCGGCGTGCGCGCCGCCTCATATGTGAGCGCTCTGCCGCTCAATCTTGATATCAGCATCCACGGTATTTATGTTGAGGGTCAGCAGTACACGCGCGCCTCCGATCTGCCTGTTCTGCCGAGCGGAAGCGTCTGGCCGCGTTATTTCGAGACGATGGGTATTCCGCTGCTCGAGGGCCGCGATTTCACGATGCAGGAGGATAAGGAGGAATCGCGCGTTGTAATCGTCAACGAAACATTCGCGCGGCGCTTCTGGCCAGGGCAGAACCCCATCGGCAAACGCCTAAGCAAGGGCGGACCTGACAAACCGCGCTTTGAGGTCGTCGGCGTCGCGAAAGACGGCAAGTACGGGACCCTCGGCGAGGCCCCGCAGCCTTTCGTCTATTTCCCGATGGCGCGCGAGTACGACAGTGAAGTGTCGCTCGTCGTCAACACCAGCGTCGAACCGCAAAGCATGATCAATGCGATTCGGCGCGAGGTGGAGCGGCTCGACTCGAACCTGCCTCTTTACGATGTCAAGACGATGAGCGAGCACACGCGGTTTTTGCTCTTCCCGCTGCAGGCGGGCGCATGGGTGGCGGGCGGTTTCGCTCTGCTGGCGCTCTTGCTCGCCGGGCTGGGTATTTATGGAGTGATGGCTTACACAGTCAGCCAGCGCACGCGCGAGATCGGCCTTCGGATGGCGCTGGGCGCCAGAGGCGGCGATGTGATGAGGCTGGTCGTGCGGCATGGGATGCGGCTGGCGTTGATTGGTCTGCTGATCGGCCTGGCGGGCGCGCTAGCTCTGACGAGGCTGATGTCGAGCGTGCTCTACGGCGTGAGCGCCACCGACGTCGTGACCTTCGCCGGCGTGACGCTGCTGCTGGGATCGGTGGTGTTGATCGCCTGCTACCTCCCGGCCCGGCGCGCGGCGAAGGTCGATCCGATGATCGCCATCAGATGTGAATGACGGAGGCGTAGAGAGACCGCAGAGACGGAGCGATGGAAGGACCGCAGAGAATCTGCGCCTAAACTTCCCGCCGTCTCTGCGGTCTCTGCGGTCTCTCCATCGCTCTATCTCTCCGTCTCTCCTTCCATCCGTCTTTTCCGTATCCTTGTCAGAAGCCGGTCACGATGCGAAGATGGCCGTGGTCGTTAGTCACATCCCAACAGTACCGCGCGCGTAAGCAAGCGGCTGCGTGCGGGTCAGCCGCTTGCTTACGCGCGCGGCACTTTACATCCTGATACGAAAGAGGAAAGCCCTGATGCAAATCGAAGGCAAAGCAGCCGTGGTCACCGGAGGCGGAACGGGCGTTGGCCGCGCGACAGCGTTGGAGCTTGCGCGGCGCGGGTGCTCGGTTCTGATCAATTTCAGCCGTTCGAAGAATGAAGCCGAAGAGACGGCCTCAGAGATCGCCGCGCTCGGAGTCAAAGGGATCGCAGTCGAGGCCGACGTCGCCGATGACGCCGCCTGCCGGAAAATGATCGGGACCGCCGTGCGCGAGTTCGGGCGGCTGGACGTCCTGGTCAATAACGCCGCGACGACGGCGTTCATCCGACATTCTGATTTGGAGGCGGTGCGGACAGAGGACTGGATGCGCATACTATCGGTTAACGTGGTCGGCGCGTTTCAGTGCGCGCGCGCCGCCAAAGACGCGTTGATGGCTTCCGGCGACGGAGAGATCGTCAACGTTTCGAGCATCTCAGGGCTGGCCGGCGTCGGCAGTTCCATTCCCTACTGCGCGTCGAAAGCGGCCCTCAACAACATGACCGTCACGCTCGCCCGCGTCTTCGCGCCGAAGGTGCGCGTCAACGCCGTCGCGCCGGGCTTCATCACCACGCGCTGGCTGAAGGAAGGGTTGGGCGAAGAGGTTTATAATAAGGCGAAGCAGAGAAGCGAGGAGAGCGTGATCCTGCGCAAGGTCTGCGAGCCGGAAGACGTCGCGATGGCGATCATCAACATCATCACCGGCCCCGACCTGATGACCGGCTGCGTCATTCCGCTCGAAGGCGGACAGTTGATCTCGAATTTCCAATTGCTCTGAGGTTCCAAACATTTTCCGCAGGAGAAAACATGCGAACGGATCATTTCATACTCAAACCGCTCAAAAGCGCCGCGATAT
>Ga0126383_10001877_pt1 | contig 13305 bp, 12 predicted proteins | sample PanSoiMetPlot_35_FD_96882 | JGI IMG/M metagenome (GOLD analysis project Ga0126383, IMG submission 96882) | Tropical forest soil microbial communities from Panama - MetaG Plot_35 | ecosystem: Environmental > Terrestrial > Soil > Tropical forest > Bulk soil | place: Panama | collected 2016-02-17
CGCGCACAGAGGGCGAGATCTTCGGTCATCGGAAAGTGGTCCTCCGTCCGGGGAAGATTGGCAGACGTATCCAGGGTCAGCCGCTTCATCCCCTCCACGCTGCGCTGAAAACGCGACTTGAAGGACCCGAGGGACTCCGCATCCACCCGCACGATCTCCTCCGCGCCGGCATTGAGGAACACGAGGCACGCTTTGACCGAATCCGCCGGGAGGTTGTAGCGGCTGGAGATGTACAAGGCGTAACCGAGCACCTGGTCTCCGTAGCCAACGCGAGCGCTGCCCGTTTTCCAATCCACGACCACCGGCGCGCCGTCTTCACCAACGTAGGCAAAGTCCGGGACGGCGAACACCTTCACCCCGTCGAGCAGAAAGTGAGACCGCTCGAAGACGGCGGAGTCGATCTCCAGCCACTGAGCCGGACGCAGCGACCGAGCTAGAGGAATCCAACGGGATTCGAAAAACCAAGCCAGCGCAGCGCGCGCCCTGTCCCAGTTGTGCTTCCACTCTTCGCGGGCGACGGGCTCGGCGTATTCGTGCTCGACCAATCCTCTGAATTGCCGGCGGTAGGCCTCGCTCCAGTAGCCCCTTCGGACCGAGTACAGGTAATCCTGCTGCATCAGCCGGTGCGCCCGGTCGATCGCGCGCGCCGGATCGATCGATCGGCCAAAGCGCATGGCGAGCAGAGTGTGCCGAATGGTGTAGTGCACCACCGAACCCGCCCAGTTGTATCGATTGCTGAGCTTCTTCAGCACGTAAAGGCGGCGGATGTCGTCCGGCGCATCGGGCTCCCAGCCTCCCCAGGAGCGGTAGTAGTGCAGGTAGTAGGCGCGGAGGCAATCGCGAAACTTCTCGTCTCGGCTGCGCGACCATGAGAAGTCATTGGTGAGGATCCGCTCCATGCAGGCCATTCTCCTACGGTAGACTCCCCCGCGCCATGCGCCGAGCCCAGATCGCCGTGCGGCAGCCGCTTCTCGCCTGGTTCGAGGTGAACAAGCGCGATCTCCCCTGGCGCCGCTCGCCGGATCCGTACGGAATCTGGGTCAGCGAGGTGATGCTCCAGCAGACGCAGGTCTCGACGGTCATTCCCTACTGGCATCGCTTTCTCGAGCGGTTTCCCACCATCGATGGGCTCGCCACGGCGCCCCTGGCCGAGGTGCTGTCGCTCTGGCGAGGGCTGGGCTACTACGCGAGGGCGCGCAACCTGCACCGCGCAGCAAAGGCGATCGCTTCCAATCACGGCGGAAAGCTACCCTCTGATCCGCAGGCGCTCCGCGAGCTTCCAGGATTCGGTCGCTATACCACTGGCGCCGTCGCCTCGATCGCATTCGGCAAAGAGCTTCCGGTTGTCGACGGGAACGTCGCTCGGGTCCTATCCCGACTGTTCGCCGTGGAGGGCGCACCGGGGGATGCCAAGCGCGAGGCGCGGCTATGGCGATTGGCGGGCGAGCTGGTCAAGGGCGATCGGCCGGGCGATCTGAATCAGGCGTTGATGGAGCTGGGCGCGCTCGTCTGCAAAAGCGAGGAGCCCTCCTGCCTGCTATGCCCGGTGCGCAGCAGCTGCGCCGCGCTGCGATTGGGCAAAATTTCGCAGTTGCCGCCCCCGCGCGCCCGCGCTCCGCGAAAGCGCCTGAGGCTCGCGGTGGCGGTGTGCCGCCGAAGCAGCGACGTGCTGCTGGCGATGCGTCAGGAGAAAGGTCTGTTTGGCGGCCTTTGGGAGCTTCCTTGCGCCGAGCTGGCGCCGCGCGCGGGTCCATCTCAAGTGCTCTCCGCGCTGCGGGGAACCCTGGGCGCCAGCATTCGCCTCGGAGAGTCGCTCGGCTCCGTTCATCGCACCCTGAGCCATCGCGAGCTGGAGCTGAGCCTCTACCGCGTGACCCCTCGATCCGAGCCGCAGCCGAGCCCTCGCTATCAGGAGTTTCGATGGGTCTCCTCGGCCGATGCCGGAAAACTCGGCATGAGCACCGCGATGCAGCGCGCCCTGGAGCTGGCTTCACGCTGACCCATAATCCGCGCTGACCGACAGTCCGTCGCACGGCTGGACTACGAGCAAGCGCGAAGTCTTCCGAGAGTTTGATCTTCTCAACGATCTGGGTCTAATGGCGAGCGCCATTTTTGAGGAGACCATGTCAAGACACACGAAGTCGCCAAGCCCCAGCAATTCCCCCGGCCGCCGGCCCGCTGCCGCAGCCGAGACTACTCCCACCCGGACAGCGATCGCTCCCAGCTACGAGCAGATCGCCGCCCGCGCGTACGAGATCTTTGTCGCGCGCGGAGGACAAGACGGGCGCGACCAAGACGATTGGTATCAGGCCGAGAGCGAGCTGCGCCTCGGCGAGCAGTAGAAACTCAGTTGAGCGCGGGCGACCGCGGCTCGGATGGGCCGAGGTCCAGCTCGGCGGCACGCTTTAGCAGCTGCTGCGCCTCCTTGAGCTGCTCGAAGGTGCGCTCTGCCACGACGACCGAGCGCATCGCCAGTCCACACGCGGGCGTGAGCGCCGAATGCAGAATCACGTCGCGGGCGCGACTGCGCCCCAGCGTTGCGATGAGCGAAGCTTCGACTGAGTCGACCAGCTCCGAAACCGAAAACGACGCTGCGACGTTGGTGGGGATAATCCCAAGGCTGAATGCCGCGCCGGATGCCAGGAACCGCTCGAGCGCCTCGGGCTCCTCCAATACCGCATCGAGCGACAGCCGGACGTCCAACGAGAGGAGATCGACGCCGAGATCGAGCAGTAGATCCCAATCGGTGTTGCCGCAGCAGTGCAGCCCGACCAACGCTCCTTCGCGCTGCAGCGCCATCATCAACACCTTGATCTCCTGAAGGGCGATCAGGTGCTGGGCATTGGTCCGCTGGACGGCGTAGAGCCCGGGTTCGTCCAGATAGATGATCGGCGTCGCCGAAGCCCGCCGCACCGCCTTAGCCATCGCCAGGGACTTGGCGAGCAGAAGGCGCAAGATCTGTTGGTCAAGATCGGCCACATTCGAGACTGCGGTTCCGACGGAGGTCTTGGTCGCCCATCGAACGGTGGCGGGTCCGGCAATCTGGGCCTTGGCAAATGCCAATTTCCGATTTGCCACCTCCCAGAGGAAGGGCTTCCAAGCGCGGCAGGCCCGAGGCGACGGCTGGAAAGCCTCCAGGTCCCCGGAGCTGAGCGCGGACTCGATCGAGGCGCCGAACGCTTCCCGCTGCTTCTGCCATTCATCGATGTCGACCGAGCAGAGGCCTTCAGCATCGAAGCGCAGACCCGGCAAGCCGTCCAGCGCCCCGGGAATCATGAACTCCGAAGGGTCGCTGCTAGGCAGTTGCGGCACGTAGGGGATATCGACCTGGAAAGCCATCTGCAGCGCAAGCTCCAGCTGACTGTGCGGCAGGCTGCCGATACCCGTGGTGGCGCAAGGCGGAAGCAGCTGCAGGGCGCGGCGGGATATGGGAGCGGTCATGGCAAATCACAGTTTAGGCCACCGAGTAGTAGAAAGCGCTCGGATGATGGAAGACGAGCGCCGAGACGGAAGCCTCGGGCTCCATCATGCAGCCATCGGTGAGTTGCACGCCGATGTCTTGCGGCCGCAGCGCTTGAAACAGCAGCGTCTGATCCTCGAGTCGCGGGCAAGCCGGATAGCCGAACGAATACCGCTTGCCCTTGTACTCCGCCCGGAATCGCTCGAGCATGGTCATCTCCGGACTATCCGGGAAACCCCACATGCTTCGCAGCTGCGCGTGGAGAAGCTCGGCGTAGGCTTCGGCGGTCTCCAGCGCCAACGCCTGGACCGCATGCATCTTGAGGTAGTCGCCCGCCGCCTTGTAGCTCTCCGAGAGTTGCCGGATGCCCTCCCCGGCGGTGGTGACGAACATGCACAGATTGTCCCGAGGGCGCCCATCGCGCAGCGGCGCGACGAAATCGGCGAGGCAGACGCCGCCCTCCTTCTCCTGGCGCGGAAACTCGAATCGCACCAACGGCTCGCACGTCTTCGGATCAAACACCAGCAGGGAATTTCCATCGCCGGCGGCTCTGAAGAACTGGAACACCGCGCGCGGTCTCATCGATCCCCCTCGCAAAGAGCTCTTCAGCTCGTCCAGCACCCCTTTCACCTCGAGCGCCTTGCGCCCCTCGTCGGTCTGGCTCAACGCCGAATCCGCGCCCGCGCCAAGAGCGCGCGCGGCAGAGCCTTTGACTCCCAGGTGGCGGCCGTAGAGCATCACCGGATTGATGAATCGCCAAATGTGATCGAGCGGCGTGTTGGTAAGGACGTGCCGCTCGTGGTCTGGCGGCGATGGAATGTCCTCCAGCACTGGAATCTGCGGCGGTCGCGAGCGGGGGGCGGGCACCGGCTTTGGCCGAGCTTGCGTTTCCTGCGCCAGGCGAGCGCGGCGCTGCTGCAGACCTTGCTTGAGAGCCTCGAACTGCGGCGGATCGATGATCTGCTTTGCCAGCTCCAATCCGCTCATCGCATCCTGCGCGTAGGCGACCGTTCCCTGATAGGCGGGAGCAATCTGGCGATCGACGAAGTTGCGCGTCAACGCAGCGCCTCCGACCAAGATCGGAACCTCCACCCCGGCGCGCGAGAGGTCCTCGGCGGTGGAAACCATTTGGTGGGCACTCTTCACCAGCAGACCGGACAACCCCAGGATGTCCGGGCGGTGCTCGCGCACCGCGGCGACCAATTGCTCCGGCGGAACCTTGATCCCCAGGTTGACCACCTGAAACCCGTTGTTGGCGAGGATGATCTCGACCAGGTTTTTGCCGATGTCGTGGACGTCGCCTTTGACCGTCGCCAGCACCACTTTTCCGCGCGTGGCCGAGCTCGCTTTATCCATATGCGGCTCTAGATAGTTGACCGCGGCTTTCATCGACTCCGCGCTCTGAAGAACTTCGGCGACAATCAGCTCGTTCTTCGCGAAAAGCCGGCCGACCTCATCCATGCCCTTCATCAATGGCCCATTGATGATCTCCAACGGCAGAGATTTTTGGAGCGCCGCGTCCAGATCCGCGGTCAGGCCCTCGCGGGTGCCCTCGACGATGTAACGCGCCAGCCTCTCTTCGAGTGAGAGGGTGCTCTTCGCCGCCGCCGCAGGCTTGCGTTCGCGGAAGTGCGCCGCGAACAGGTTGATCGGATCCGGCCCGCGGTTGAACAAGAGGTCCTCGCTGAGCCGCCGCTCCTCCTCGGGAAGGGAGGGATATCGCTCCAGTTTCTCCGAGTTGACGAGCGCCATGTCCAAGCCCGCTTGGGTGCAGTGGTAGAGGAAGACGGAATTCAACACCTCTCGGCCGGCGGTGGGCAGGCCGAACGAGACGTTCGATATCCCAAGCACCGTCTTGCTCTCCGGGAAGTGCTGCTTGATCAGCCGCACGCCCTCGATCGTCTCCACCGCGCTGCCGACGTACTGCGGATCTCCCGACGCGCATGGGAACACCAAGGAATCGAAGTAGATGTCCTGGGGTTTGACGCCGTATTTTTGGGTGAGCAGCTCGTACGAGCGCTGCGCCACTTCCAGCTTTCGCTGGCGTGGAACTCCCATCCCTTTCTCATCGATGCAACCGACGACCAGCGCCGCGCCGAACTTGCGCGCCAGCGGCACCACCTTGTGAAATCGCTCTTCGCCGTCCTCGAGATTGACGGAGTTGATGATCGCCTTCCCTTGGCTGTAGGTCAGCGCCGCAGCGATGACCTTATCGTCGGTGGAATCGATCATCAGCGGGACGCGGACTTTCTTCACCACCACCTCGAGAAAGCGACGCATGTCCGCCAGCTCGTCGCGGTCCGGGTTCGCCAGGCAGACGTCGATCACCTGTGCGGCGCGCTTCACCTGACCCCGCGCGATCTCCGTCGCGTCATCCCAGCGCTCGGCGACGATCAGCTCCTTGAACTTGCGCGAGCCGATCACGTTTGAGCGCTCGCCGACGATGACCGGTCGCACGTCCTCGTTCACCTCGAGGAAGTCGACGCCGGACAGCGTCGAGCGCGCAGCGGGCCGGTTGCGCCGCGGAGATTGATCGCCCACCGCGGCGGCGATCGCGCGCACGTGGCCCGCGTGAGTTCCGCAGCAGCCACCCACCAGGTTCAGCCAGCCTTGCTCGGCGAAACGCCGAAGCGTACGGGCGATCATCTCTGGCGTCTCGAGGTATTGACCGTTCTCGTCAGGCAGCCCCGCGTTTGGCACGCAGGAAACCCGGAAGGGGCTTGTCGCGGTGAGGGACCGAATGTGATCGGTCATGAATTCGGGACCGGTGGCGCAGTTGAGGCCCAGGTACAACAGGTCGAGATGCTCGAGCGATGCGGTCAGCGCCTCGACCGATTGCCCCGCGAGCATCGTTCCCATTGCCTCGATGGTCCCCGACACCGCAATCGGGACGTTCTCACCCGCGCGTTCGAACGCGTTCTGGATGCCGAACAGCGCCGCTTTGACATTGCGCGTGTCCTGGCTCGTCTCGACCAAGAGGTAATCAACGCCTCCTTCGATCAATCCGAGAGCCTGCGCCTCGAAGTGCCGGATCAGCTCCTCGAAAGTGATCCCGCCGGTGACCGAGATCGCCTTGGTCGTCGGCCCAATCGAGCCAGCCACCCAGCGGAGCCGACCCGGCGTGCTGAACTTCTCCGCCGCAGCTCGCGCGATCTGGGCAGCCCGGACGTTGATCTCATGGGTCTTCTCCTGGAGGCCGTATTCGGCCAGCACCAAGGGCGTGCCGCCGAAGGTGTCCGTCTCGGTGATGTCCGCGCCGGCGGCGAAGTAGTCGGCATGAATCTGCTCGATCAGATCCGGGCGGGTCAGGACCAGATGCTCGTTGCAGCCCTCGTACTCCGCTCCTCCGAAATCGGATGCCTTGAGCGCCTTGGACTGGATCATCGTGCCCATCGCGCCGTCGAGGACCAGGATCCGGCGATCGAGCTCGCTCTGCAGCGCGCCCACCCGCTCGCTTCGGGGAATGCCGTTTGTTCCCGCGCCCTGGCTCATGCCTTCTTCTCCGCGTTCAGCATGAAGACGCGGAACGGCGAACCCCCGAAACGGTCGTGCGAAACGCGAACCACGCGGTCGAACGCCAGGTCCTTCAATATCCGCTCCAGATCGGCCGGCTCAAAGCCCAGGTGTCGATGGCCAAGCTGTTCGAGCACCCAGTTCTCGTCGTGCGGCATCAGCTCCAGCACAATCAATCTCCCACCGGGCTTGAGGATCCGCGCCGCTTCGCGCAGCACGGCGGGAGGCTCCTGCACGTGGTGCAAGCTCTGGGAGATCACCACCAGATCCAGCTCTGCGTCGGCGAGCGACAACCGATGGAGGTCCTGCCGCAGGAATTGGATGTTGGCGAGCCCCTCGCGCTCGGCCCTTTCCTTCGCCTGGTCGAGCGCTTCGCGGCTCCGATCGATCGCGATCACGCGCCTGGCCCAGCGGGCGATCTCAACCGACAGAGCGCCGGTGCCGCAGCCGAAGTCCGCTGCCACCAGAGGCGGCAGCAAGGACCCGAGGGCACTGGCCCAGAGAAACCAGGACTGGCCGGGCTCGAGCAGCCTCTCATTGAGGGCTTGCCGATCTTCGCGCTCGCGCAAAAGATCCGTCAGCCGCGCGCGATCGCCGCTTCCATCGTCCCCCTCGCGGGCGAGCTGTATCAGAGGCCACCGCGCGTCCTTTGCATCGACGGCGAGCGAGTAATAGGTGAAGCCGGACTGCCGCTCCTCGCGCACCAGCCCCAGGCGCCGCAGCCTACTCAGGTGATGCGATACCGATGGCTGCGCCACTCCGACAACGGATACCAGCTCAGTCACGTTCAGCGGCGCCTCCGAGAGTAGCCGCAAGATTCGCAAGCGGGTTGGGTCGCCGAGCGCCCGGAAGGACTGGGACAGATGCTCCATATCGGTGCATGAACATATGTCGATTCATGCTCCAAGACAAGCAAATCGCCCGAACATCAGCCGGTGGGCGCCGGTGGTTTCGCGCGGATGACTCCCCTGCGAAGCGGAATCTCTCAGAGGATCAGGCGCCGATGGTCAACCATCAAACACCGGTCCTGGACGACCTGGATTCCCGCGCGGGCAAGCTTTTCCGCCGCCCGATCGTTGCGTATTCCGAGCTGAAACCAGACCGCTCTCGGCTTTTTGGCAATCATGTCATCGACGTGCATGTCGATATCCTTCGGGCGCCGAAACACGTCGACCAAGTCGATCTCGCCCGGGATGTCGACGAGCCTGCGGTACACCGGCCTGCCGAGGATCTCCTTCACCTCAGGGTAATAAACCGGCACCGGGATGATCTCGCAGCCCGCCGACGCAAGGTACTTGGGCACGTAGAACGCCGCCTGGTCCGCCTGGGCTTCGGTCTTGATTCCGAGCACGGCGATCCGCCGCGTGCGCGAGAGCAGTGCGGCGATGGCACCCTCCGTCTCGATCAGGTTGCGGCGAAAATCCGAATCATTGCCCGGCGGCGATTCCACGGCGCACCTCGCACCACAGGGCATTAACGCGAAAGCGTTGAGCTGGCGACGAGAAGTTATGGATGCCGGATTTTTCCCGGTGGCGCATTCTCGACCGCGTCGCGCCCTAGATTGCGGCGATCCCTCGCCGGACCGTCCTCCTCGTCCACATTGCCGATAGCGAACCGGCGCGCGGCTTCAGCAAAGTCGCGCAGCACTTCCCCCTTCGAGTAGTACAGATTTCGAGGGAGCGCCTTAAAGAGGTTGATCACATCCACCGAAGCGCCGTTGTCCGCGGCTACTTGCACCAGCGTGTCCCGCCAGACTGGGAACTCGACTCCATCGAGCTGGGCGGCGGGAGAACGTCCCGGATCCTCTCCTATTCCATGGGCCATGGTCGCCTTTCCCCTTGCATGTCCAGATATATTCCTCTTCTGCACAAGAAGGTGAGCCGTGCGTTCAGGTTTGGCCAGCGCTATCTGCTCGCCTGCCGGGCGCCCGCGGCATTCTGGATGGTGAACGCATGAATCTGGCTGAGTGGACTCGGGAGAAGCGCGAGCACCTTCAGCGACTGCGAGCGCCGGACGTCCGCAATCTCGTCCCCACGCTGAAGGATTTCTCGCACGCGGTAAGCACCCGCCGGCAAGAGCTGGCGGTGGTAGCGGAAATCGCCAGAGCCACGCCGGAGGAAGGCCAACTGGTCGAGGCCTTGGATGTCGCCGAGCTGAGTCGGCAGTTCGATCGGGCCTCGGTATCTGCGGTTGCGGTCGCGACGGACGAGATCGCGTGCGCCGGCGAGCCGGCCGACCTGGCGACCGCCGCGCGCGCAGTTTCCTGCCCGGTGGTCGCGCGCGATCTGATCCTCGCCCGAGAGCAGCTCTATCATCTTAGGCTCTCCGGCGCGGATGCGGTCTTGCTGACGGCGGCGGCGATCGCACCGGCCGAAATCCGCTCGTCGATCGAGATCCTCGCCAGCATGCACATGGCTGCCCCAGTGGAGGTGGCCAGCGACGCAGAGCTGTCCGCCGCGCGGGCGGCCGGCGCCAAGCTGCTCGTCATCCCTGCATTCGCCGCTGGCGGGCTCTCCTTTGCGCTCGCCGATTCCCTGCTTCCTCGGGTTCCGCACAGCGCGACCGTCCTCATCCGAGGGCCGTTCGCCCGCGCTGACGACTTCGAGCCGCTGCGCGGCCGTGCCGATGGAATCTGGATCGCCGGCCCCGCGATGCGCGCGAAAGATCCGGCCGAGTTCTTGGCCCGGCTCGTCGAAGCGGCGGAAAACGGGTAGAGGGGATGTCGGAAGCGAGGTGGAATCGGTGGGCCTTCAATCAGAAGCGGCGACCGACCGAGAAATGGGCGGCCGGCTGATCGCCGCCGCAGATTCTCTTCTCGAACGGATGATCGAGCAGCAGCGCGCGAAGGTGCTCAAGCTGGCGAGGGAAGCTTTGCCCCACCTGAGCGCCGAGGACGTCTTGAACCCCTTCGACTTCCCAGAGCTCAAGGCGCACCCGACCTTCGACTACGAAGACGGCGTCTTAGCCGGCCTGATCTCGGCGCAGATCGCGCTTCGAGCCGAGCTGCGCGAGTTGTCCGAGCTCGCCGACCGAGGATGATGATGGCCAGCGGCACGGCCCCCCGCCCCTGGACGCGGCTTCGAAGTGGCGCCCCGGTGGACTACCGCGTGATCAAGGTGCGCGAGGAATGGGTCGGCGACCCGCGCAACGGCAGTGAGCACCATCGCGTGGTGATCGACGCGCCCGACTGGGTGAACGTGATTCCGGTCGCGGCAGACGGGCGAGTGGTGTTGATCCGACAATTCCGAATCGGGGTCTGGTCCAACACCCTCGAGATACCGGGAGGAATTGTGGAGCCCGGAGAGAAACCGATCGATGCGGCAAGTCGCGAGCTCGAAGAAGAGACCGGTTACCGACCCGCTCAGATCGAGCTGCTCGGCTTCGTACACCCAAACCCCGCACTCCAGAGCAATCGTTGCTACTCGTTCATCGCCACCGGCTGCAAGAAGGTGCACGGCGGCAAACAGGACAGCGGCGAGGACATCATCGCGGAGCTGGTCCGACCGGCGGAGATTCCCGAGCTGATTCGCTCCGCGCAGATAACACACGCCCTGGTGGTCGCAGCCTTTCAGCTGCACGCGCTGCGCTCGCAAGCTGGAGGTTGATTTGGACGCGCCCGTCCGTCAGTGGGTCCGCTGCGCCGCGGTGGCTTTCAGGGCTCCCGAAGCGCGCAGGTTGCGAATCTCGTCCATGATCCCCCTGCATTCCTCGTCGCTGTTGTAGAAGTGAGGAGAGATCCGGATGCCCGCATTGGGACGCCAGTCGATGACGAATCCGCGCTCGATCAGCTTCAGGCTGGCGTCTTCGGAAAACTCGAAATCGACGCAGACCGTCCCGCCCCGTTGCTCAGGTTGAAGCGGCGTGTTCACGCGCAAACCCTGCTCGCGGGCAAGCTCGACCAGCAGCGCCGTTTGCCGCATCGACTTCGCGCGGATCGCCGGCACGCCCACCCGCTGGATGATCTCGTAGCCCGCTCGCGCGGCGTAGAGCGCCGGAACCGAAGGCGTGCCGCCCATGAAGCGATGGGCATCCACCGCGTAGTCGATCTCGCCCACGCGAAAGTCGAACGGGCGCTTGTCGGAGAACCAGCCGGTCGCCGTCGGTTGGTATTTTTCGATCAGGTCCTCGCGCGCGTAGAGATACGCGGCGCCCGATCCTCCGCACAGCCACTTCACCGAGCCGCCGATCAGGAAATCAACTCCGAGCGACCGCACGTCGATCGGAACCGCGCCCGTCGCTTGGTAACAGTCCAGGATCACCACCGCGCCGTGTCGATGGGCCGCGTCGATCACCGGAGCTACGTCCAGTAGAGCAGACGAGCGAAAGAGGACGAGGTCCAGCGAGACCGCTACCGTGCTGCCGTCGATCGCCTTCAGCAGATCTTCGGTTGCGATGGTCAGCCCATCTTGCGAGCGCACGCTGTGAACGCGCGCGCCGCGACGCTGCTGAGCCATCCAGTTGTAGACGATCGATGGAAAATTGAGCTCGGTGAGAACGACTTTGTTCCTCTTCGGAGTGAACTCCAACGCGGAGAGGAGGATCGAGGTCAGCGTGGAGACGTTCTGGTGCATGATCATCGTGCCGCGAGGCGCATTGATGATCTTGCCGATCATCTCCGCCGTCTCGGCGACCATCGGCAACCACTGCTTCCAGGCCACCACGCCTTCCTCCGCCCAGAGGTCGGCATAGGCCTTGAGGTCGTCGTAGACCTTGCGCGGCATCGCCCCGAGCGAGTTGTTGATCAGGTAAGCCGCCTTCCTTTCCAGGATTGGAAACTCCGCGCGCCATTTCAAGAGAGGATCCGTCGCCATCGTGGACTCCGTCGGCCGTGCAGGTCAGCTTGGAGGTTCTGCGCGCCGGGCCCCGCGTCGATTCCAGGTTCCCGACCGTCCACCGCTCTTGTGCTCGAGCTGGACGTGCTCGACGACCATTGCGCGATCCACACCCTTGAGCATGTCGTAGATGGTCAGCGCGGCGGCCGATACCGCGGTGAGCGCCTCCATTTCCACGCCGGTGCGGTCCACCGTCTTTACCTCCGCCCGGATCTCCAGCGCCCCGCGGGCGGGCCTCACGTCGACGCTCACCGCCGACAGCGCAATCGGATGGCACAGCGGCACCAGATCCGGCGTCCGCTTTGCCGCCATCACCCCGGCCAGTCGCGCCGCGGCGATCACGTCGCCCTTCTCGACCTTCCGCCGACGCAGGCGATCCAGCGTCGCCGGGAGCATCCGCACCCGTCCCGTGGCTACGGCGGTGCGCTCGGTCTTCTCCTTCCCGCCGACGTCCACCATCTTCATTTAGCGCTCCAGCGCGTGCGCAACCGCGGCAAGCAGGTCGTCTGCGATATCGTCGGGATCCTCGAGGCCCACCGAGACGCGGATCAGATTCTCGCCGATGCCCGCCGCCTCGCGCTCCGCCGGCGTCAGTCGCCGCGCGCTCGCGGTTGCGGCGTGCATGACCAAGGTGGCCACATCGCCTAGGCTAGGAGCCGGCTTGGCCAGCTTGAGCCCCTCGAGCAATCGAAAAGCTTCCGCTCGGCCGGCGCCGCGGACCTGGAAGGCGAGCATCCCGCCGAAACCACCGTCGAGCACCTCGCGAGCGACGCCATGGTTCGGGTGAGCCGCCAGTGAGGGATGCAGCACCCGCTCGAGATTGGGCGACTGCGCAAGCCGTCTCGAGATGCGCTCCGCGTGCTCGCAGTGCGCTTTCATCCGGACCGGCAGGGTGCGAAGCCCTCGCAGGGTCAACCACGCTTCGAAGGGACCGAGGATCGCACCGGCCAACACTCGCGATGCTTTGAGCGCTTGGATCCGCTCCTGACTTCCGCTGACCACTCCGCCCATCGCATCTCCGTGGCCGTTGATCCACTTGGTGGTGGAGTGAATCGCGTAATCCGCACCCAGCTCGACCGGCCGCTGGAGGATTGGCGATGCGAAGGTCGCGTCCACTGCGAATACGGCGCCCACCTCCCTGCACGCGCCGCTGAGCGCCCGCACATCGGGCACCGAGATCAGCGGGTTGGTGATGCTTTCGGCCAGGACGAACTTGGGGCGCAGCGCCACGATCTTTCCGGCTGCTCCCGCGTCGGCCAAGGGGAACGCGTGCAGCTCCACGCCGCGGGCGGCGAGCAGCGCCTTGTACAGCGCGCGCGTGGTGCCGTACCCATCGAAGGGCATCACCGCGCGATCTCCGGCCGAAAATGGTTGCGCATCGAGAACGGCCTTGAGCGCAGCCATGCCGCTTGCGAAGGCCGCGCACGCTTCGGCGCCTTCGAGAGCTGCCACCGCCTCTTCGAGCAGCTCGGCGTTCTGGGACCGATTTCGGGCGTAGAC
>Ga0126383_10001878_pt1 | contig 13305 bp, 7 predicted proteins | sample PanSoiMetPlot_35_FD_96882 | JGI IMG/M metagenome (GOLD analysis project Ga0126383, IMG submission 96882) | Tropical forest soil microbial communities from Panama - MetaG Plot_35 | ecosystem: Environmental > Terrestrial > Soil > Tropical forest > Bulk soil | place: Panama | collected 2016-02-17
AACCCAGTCTGGTCCTGTGGCGCAGAAGCAATGAAGCCTGAATGCACGCTGTCGGAGGTTGAGTTGATGGCAGCGTGGAGCGCGCCGTCAACATCCGCTGTCACGTTCGGGGAAGGGGGAAATGGATCCTGCGGCTCGGTCCCGAAGGTGATGGTGTGGGGCATGCTGGTGTCGTCGTTTGTCCATTCCACAGTCGCGCCAGCATGGACTACCAGTTCCGGTTGAACAAACCGCATGAGCGAGATCGTGCTGTGCCCACCTCCATTGGCCAGAGTTTTTCCCGCCCCAACGGTCACGGAATTTGGTGAGGCCGCTTGATGATGCGCCTGTCCTGGATTGAGCTCGTCCTGCAGATCGTGGGCCTGCTCCGCGGCTTCCTTGTCGTAGAAGGCCTGATCGTGTGGAAGCGTAACCGAGGTGTCGAGCACATGCACCACGGCGGTCATATCAGGGTGAACAAGGCAGACAAGCTTGAAATTGCCCGCTCTGGGAAACATCACGTTCAGCGTTTGGCCCGAGACCATCGGTGGGGTGCTAACACACGTCGACCCATCGAATAATGCCGCCCCAACGGAAAAGCCCGGACAGCCGACGAAGAACGGCGGACGTACTTGTCCAGCGGTAAGGAAGCTAATGGTGTGTATCTCGTCGGCGTTTACAGTCCATTGAATGTTGTCTCCGGCATGAATCCAAAGTTCATTCGGAAGAAAGGCCACGACCTGGTGGCCCTTGTCCTCGCTTTGTGCGCCGACAGCGGCTTGCCATTGGGCGGCGACTGCAGGAACAAAAGTAAACAGCGCGAAAACAACTACGGCGAACCTGGAAATTGACGTCTTCATGATTCCTTCTCCTCTCTGTCTTTTCCTAAACGCCACACCTAAATACCTGATTGCAAACCGCTAAGTCTTAATGGAACTCTCAAAATTTCTTGATAAAATCTTGAAACCGTCCCTGACCCACGCCTATGGCCACATCAACGAGGCAGATATACGAATTCGGCGCGTTTCGCCTTGATTCAGGCGAGCGGATTCTACTGCGCGGGGGCGAGCCGATAGCGCTCACCCCTAAGGTCTTCGATACGCTCGTCCTTCTGGTCCAAAACGCAGGACGCCTGATCACCAAGGACGAGTTCATGAGCCAGGTGTGGGCGGATGCGTTTGTCGAGGACGCTACTCTGGCCCAGAGCATTTCTCAATTGCGGAAGGCGTTGGGGGATTCGGAGATAATCGAGACGGTTCCGAAGAAGGGATACCGGTTCCTAGGATCCGTCAAAAGAGCGGCGACTCCGCGAGAGCCGAGTCCGACGGTAGCCGTTCCAACGACCGGCATTGAAGCCGTAGCCCTGGGTGACATTAGGGAAGAGGAAAAGGCCATCCGACGCCGTAAATTTGCTTATAGGCGGTGGCTTCCAGTCTTGGCTGCGCTGTTTGTCATAACGGCTACAGTTTTGTTCTACATTCACCGTTGGAACATAACCGCGCGTGAGAACATTCGCTCGCTTGCCGTATTGCCATTACAAAACCTCTCGGGCGACCCCGGACAGGACTATTTTGTGGACGGGATGACCGACGAACTGATCACCGACCTGGCGCAGATTCATTCTCTGCGGGTAATTTCGCGCACATCGGTCATGCAGTTCAAACAGACGCAGAAGAGTTTGCCGGAAATTGCCGCTGCACTGAACGTGGATGCCGTCGTAGAGGGATCGGTACTGCGGACCGGCAACAATGTGCGCATTACCGCACAGCTTCTGGATGCGCGGCAGGACCGGCATTTGTGGGCTGCAAGTTATGAGCGCGAGATTACCAACGTCCTGGAACTACAAGGCCAGGTGGCGAAATCCATCGCCGACCAAATCAACGTAAAACTGACTCCCGAGGAAGGGGCGACCCTGACGGTTCGCCGACCCACGAATCCTGCTGCCTATGATGCTTTGTTGACAGGCAAGTATCTCTTCAACAGGAGGAACGCCGCCGATACCGAGAAGGCCATCGGCTATCTGCAGCGTTCCGTCGAGATCGATTCGAACGGCGCCGAAGCGTGGGCGACGCTCGCGAGTTGCTACACATCCTTGGGCTCTGACTTGAGCGCTGTTGACCCGGAGAAGGTCATTCCGCCGGCGCGTGCCGCAATCGCAAAGGCGCTTCAACTTGACCCCAATCTTGCCGAGGCGCACACCACGCTGGCCTGGATCAAGCTCTGGTATGAGTGGGATTGGGGTGGGGCTGAGCAGGAGTTCCGCCGATCACTCCAATTGAACCCAAACAATTCAGCCGCTCACCGTGAGTACTCGCATTACTTGCAGTTGCGGAAGCAATTCGACGAAGCCATATCAGAGAACACCCGCGCCATAGAGCTCGCGCCCTTGGATATTCTGCCTTCTATACACCTTGCGTGGATTTATGCAGACGCTCGCGATGGCGCGAAATCTGTGGCCCAAAGCCAGCACGTGCTGGAGATGGACCCGTCCTTTACCGGAGCATATCTTTTGATGGCCAGAGGATATGAACTGGAAGGCAAGTGGGAAGATGCAATCGCGGCGATCGAAAAGGCTAAGCCGGCGTATCCGCACGCGTATTTTGCGGGAATGGCCTACATCGGCGCCGCTTCGGGAAACAAAGTTCAAGCGCAACAGGCGCTTTCCGAGTTGACGGAATTCTCCCGCCACAGTTACGTATCGCCACTCGACTTTGCGGCATACTATGCAGCGGTTGGGGATCGAGACAAAGCCTTCCAATATCTGGCCGCCGCCTATCGGCAACACAACACTTGGATGATCGCGCTGGAAGTAAATCCTGGCCTGGATAACTTGCGAACTGATCCGCGGTTCCAGGAGTTCGAACGCCGAGTCGGGTTTTGAAGCGAGCTAAGTCCCGGATGAATCGGCAATCCTGAAGTTATCGACTCTCAGTTTCTTGCCGACGAACCTGGATCTGACTCGGCTGTTGGCCATAAGGGCGTTTGAGTGAGCTCAGTTCTCTGTCTAAGACTGATAGGAAATCGGCGCCGCGAGCGAAGTATGCGCTTGGCGGGGGCGAGCAGACCTCTCGGCTCTTCCGCGATTACTGCTCGTCCCTCAGCTTCTTCAACCGCTCCTTGGCGTTGTCATTCTTTGGATCAAGGTGCAGCGATTTTTCATAGTTCTCGATCGCCAGTTCCTTCTTTCCTGCGGCCGCGTACGCTTCCCCCAAGCTGTCGTACACATTCGACGACTCCGGATACTCCCGCACATTTTTCTCGAACAGTTTGATCGCATCATCCGTCTTTCCAGCCTGCATAAAAACCCGGTACCCAATCATGTTCAGAATGAATTCCTCGGGACGTTTCTTCGCGTCCGGCGTGCGTTTCAGTTCGTCATATTTCTGCAGCACCGCGTCCGCTCCCTTAAACGCCGCGATGAGCATCAGTTGCTCCGCCGAACCGCGGCCGCCAGCCGCATACTTCCAGCCATACTCCTTCGCTACGCTCCTCAGCAGCTCGTTCGCGATCAGAATCCCGTTGTCGGAATTCGCCATGATCGCCACCCCTTGGCCAGTCTCCCAATTCATCACCAGCAACGCCTGAAAGCCTTCGTCGGCTCCGTTGTGGCCGAATTCTCCCGGACGGCTTTTGGGTAGTGCAAAACCAATTCCCGTTCCCTCCGTGCTTGGTTGGGCCGTCAGCATCTCTTGCGTGGTCTTTTGAGAAAGCACTCTGTCGGATTTCCCCTGTTTCGAGAGCGCAATCTCAATCGCGAATTTCGCTAGATCCGTCGGCGTCGTCCACAGTCCGGCCGCTGCCATCTCCGGATAAACATGCCACTTCCCATGCACCGATTTGCCGCTTGCGTAGGTTCCCACGGCCGTCCGCGCCGCCCACGCCGCAGGCAACGGCTGCTCATAACTGCTGTCGCTCATCCCAATCTTGTTCAGTACCATCTCTTTCATCAGCGCGGGAAACGGCTTGCCGGTCACATCCATCATCACCTGCTGCTCGATCGTTACTCCGCCTCCCGAATAACGTTCCTTCGTCCCCGGCTCAAAGTCCACCCGGATGGGGGGCGTGTTGGCTGGCTTCTCGCCATTGAAAATCTGCACCAGCGTGGGCACGTTCTCATCCACGTCGTAGCCGGGAAACCCGTGCACCGTCAGTCCTGCCGTGTGGCTCGCCAGCCGCCTTAGCGTCACCTTCTGCGCTTTCGTGAACTCGTTCTCCGGCACTCTCCATGTCTTAAGCTTCACGTTCACGTCTTCGTCCAGCGAGAGCTTCCCCGCCTGCACCAGTGCCAGCATTCCCGTCGCTGCCACCGGCTTGCTGATCGATCCCGCCTGAAACAGCGTCTTCGTCGTCACCGCAGTCGCCCCGCCCGGCTCCGTCGTGCCATACGCCTTCGCCCACGCAATCTTGTACGCGTCAATCACCGCCACGGACAGTCCCGGATCGTTGTACAACTTCATCAGCGCCCCCAAATCCAATGGCAGGGGCGTCTCATCCTTGCCGAGGCTGACGGGCTCAATCCCCTTCTCAACGCGTGCCATTCGTTCTTCGACGCCTTCGCTCGCCGCTTTCGCATCTCTCGCCTGCGCCCATTCCGCCGGCGTCATGAAGCCCATCGCTAGCGTCGTCACCAACGCCAGGCCCAACACGTACCGCACTCCATTCGGTCTGTTCCCCATTGCCCTTGCCACTCCTCTGCACCACTCGAACTTCGTTCCAAAATGGAACGCACACCTGCGCCACTCTACAAGGACGTTCCCCGGCCTAATAAGTTTCGCTTTTCAGTAGGGGGTGGAGCAGGGAATATTTGCCGACCGCATGTGTCCGTTAGGGACATGCGCCGTCTGCTTTTACGGCCTTCCCGCATTTCGACTTCGTGTCCAAAGACAAGCTGAGACGGCAAATTCGAACTGGCGTGCGATTACAACCGGTACCCTCGTGAATCGTCTTTCACTCGGTGGGATCACGGGCTACCCTTCCATAATCGGATAAAGGAAGGATTGCCGACCATGCGGGCGGGACTTGTAGCATTGGCCCGAATTCGATCCTTTGGCCTTACGTCAATAGACCGCAATCTCCTTTGGACCACCACTCGTTTCGCGGTAGCTTCGAGTGGTGGCCATTACTTCCCTCCCTGAGTGGGTCGTCTGCCGCTTCATTTCGTCATGGCCGAAGCAGCACAGCGCTGCCGAGAAAATCTTCAAGGAGCCGTCGACAGCTCAACTCGACGACTTGATTGTGGTGGATCCCTTGCCAGGCTGCGAAACGTCTCGAGCCATGGGACCAGGGCGCTTCGCGCAACCCGCGTTGCAAATAGGAGCTTGAACTATGCCCTCCCAACCGCCTTCTACAAGGAGCGCATTGTGAACCTGAGTGAAGAATCGCACTAGAAACTGGCCGAACTCAAGCGCATCGCTGGACAAGAAACCACAGACGCGTTCGTAGAGGCCACGCAAAGCGCAACAGCAGGAGACCGTCTCGAAACCGCACGTACCAACAGGAGACCGCCCGGCGTGAGCATCACCTCGACAGGTCAAAGTTGCTTGCTCACCTTGCAGCCAAATCCAACCTGCCGCAGGACGCCGTCGCTGACCTCTTGCAAGAGCTGGTCGACCTGTCATTGCCGAGACGAACGCTAACCATTTTTTCGAGATTCCCGGACTGGGGGTGCTTGCGAAAGCCTTCGGGGAGGAACGCACGGGGCGCAATCCACTAACGGTAGAGAATATCTTCATTCCAGCCAGGACCAAAGTTCTCTTCCGCCTGAACATCGGGCTGCGGGCTTTGTGCGGCGACGACGCTGCGATAGCGGAACTCCAAAGCGAACGATCGTGAGGCACCCTTTAAGACTCGCCCCAAACTCAAAATAGCTCCCCCAATTCTTTGGCAGAGTCTTGCGCGTAAACTAGTCCGATCGTACCCATCTTGCTCCTGCACGCTGTCTATTCCGGCAGTCCCCTTGGCATGCCAGTCTTACACCTAAATTCGCTCCCATACTCGGTCCAGTCGACTGTTCTGACTGGATGACGGGCCATCCGTCAGTTGCGAAGTTTACTCTCGCAACGCGAGACCGAACTTCAGCATTGCCTACGACACGCCGAAATCAGGCGGCGATCCGCCACCGGTGGCGACCCGCCAAGTGGTTTGCCCTCGGTTCAGTTGTGGGAGGAGCAAGGCACATAGCCATGCGGGTTCTGCGTGCGTTCCTTGGTCGTCATCTTACTTGGGTATTTGCCAGCCTTGAGCTTGAAGCAGGCCCGAATCGCGTAGAGCCGGCCAAGGGTTCGTGGAATCAGCCAAATTGCTCCCGACGACTGCCAACGCCAGACTGGGAGCCCCGGCCAGAGCTGCCTGTGGTTGGATGCAGGGCGTCTGAGTGGGCGCAGTCGGATGCGGCAAAGCAGGCACCGTCGCGTCTACAGTATGAAAGTTCAGCGCGCGCGCCAAGTTTTGGACGTCGTGCGAACCGTCGCGCGCCGTGAGCGGGGCGAGTCCGAAACGCCATTCGATGAGCTTCAAGATGGACGTATGGTCGAAGGTCATTCCCTTTACCTTGGGATCGTCAGGGTTGCCGCCGCTAAAGGGGGAAGCCACAACGGTGGGAATCCGGAAGCCGAGCAGGGCCTTTCCGTTTACAAGGTCGGTATCGATACTGTTCGCGGGTGCCGTGGCCCGCGGAGGCGCCACGTGGTCGAAGAATCCACCCCACTCGTCATAGGTGATGATGAAAACGGTACTGGACCATTTCGGGCCGGTCGTCAGCGCCTGGAACAGGTCCGCGAGGAATGCGTCGCCTGCGCGAATATCCGCGGGCGGGTGATCGTCATTGGTCGGGAAGGTGAAGCCTGTGAACGCAGGATCAATGAACGAGACGGCGGGAAGAGTGCCGCTAGCAGCTTGGGCGAAGAAAGAAGCTATATTTGGCACCGGAGTCGTGATCCCGTTAAGGAAGTATTTCGCTCCCCAAAGACCGAGGAAGGGGGCATTTGAATAGTAGTACCGGGCGGTCACGCCGGCAGCCAGCAGGCGGTCCCAGATGGTCGGAAGGCTCGATAGTACAAAAGTGTTGGAGAGACGGTCTGTTTGCGCCGAGTGCAGGAAGAAACGATTCGGGAATGTGGGGCCAAGGATGGAGCAGAAAGAGTGGTCGAGGGTCGTGTAGTTGCGTGCCAGGGCATTAAAGAAGGGCCGGTCCGCTTCAACGTAATAGCCGATCGAATACTCGTCGTTCCTCCCAGATTGCAAGAAGCCGTCCATCGCGCCATCATCGTATTGCACGCGGCCGCCTTGGTACGAGTGGTCCGGGTCGGGGTGGCTGCAGCCTGTAAAGTCGGGTGCCAGGGCATGGGTTTGGTGCTGTATCCCGGAGGAATCCGTGTAGGTGAGCCCGGCCTGCATTCCCTCTGCGTTAGGCAGCCACCCGAGGAAGTGGTCGAAGCTGCGATTTTCCATCATCACTACGACGATGTGCTCAATTCCAGATGCTTGAGGGTCCGGGAGCGAGGCGAGCCCTAAGTTCTGGCCCAGGACCTCGTTGCGAGGCCATCCCGCCGCACTCCCAAGCAGAGCGGCTCCGCCAACGGCCGCGGTACCGCGAATTAAGTCGCGTCGGTTCATCCTCATGACCGCACCTCCAGAAAGCCTCGGTTACACCTGGCCCGCACTCCCGAGCAGGGCTGGATCGCCAACAAATAACGCCGCCGAATAGCAACCAGGCAGAAACTATCTCCATTACAGTCTCGGAGAGGTTTCAATCATTTTAAGTCTCGAAGAAAATTGTACAACTCAAGCAACGGACTGCGGGGCGCGGGTTCGGCCTTCAGGCAGATCGCGTCTGCCTGGTTCGCGAGTGCGTCCCGTTGATGCGCAAATTCGGTGAACCGCGTGTGCGCGCATGCAGGTCGAGGATCTGGCTGAATCGCAGGCAACCCGTAAGTTGAGAATTTCACTCACAGGAGTCTCAACTTCAGACTTGCCGAAACAGCCAGAATCGTCCAGCCAGGCGTGCTAGGATTCCATCAGAGGGAGGGCGTATCTCATGGCACGCAAAGTAGCTTATTGGGCGACCACCCTTCTGCTGGCCGCGCTGTCGGTCCCTGCCGCATATGGTTACCTATCGGGCAGTCCGCAGTCAGTTCAGGGATTCGCGCACGTGGGTTATCCGCAACAGCTCCGCATTATTCTAGGGATTGCCAAACCCCTTGGCGCGATCGCCCTCATCGTTCCAGGCATGGTCAAACTCAAAGAGTGGGCCTATGCCGGATTCACATTCGCTTGGATCTGTGCATTTATTGCGCACTATCTCGCGAAAGATGGCCCAATAGCCTTCGCTCCGCTGGTATTTCTGCTGATCCTTGCCATCTCCTACCTGACCCGCCCGGCAAACCGCCAGTGGCAGGCCATCGTCACACCGACCGAGTCAAGCCAGAAACCTTGACTGCTATCCTGATTCTGGGCAGATGACGCGCAAAAGGAAGGAACCCCGTTCACTTCTTATTTGCCCACAACTCGCCCACAAAGATGGAGTCTCGGTTCACCGAATTCGGATCACAGTTGGTTTCCTAAACAGACATCCGCTCTCGCCAACAATAAGAAAAGCCATTGGTCCGCAATAAGAACCGCCGTGCCCGGTGAGGAGGCCAAGCCCATGAACGTCCGCGGACACATGAAAAGTCCGCGAAGTGGTGACAGACTCATGGGGCTGAAGCAGGATATCCAAGGGCACAGTAGATGGATCTGGATCAGGTGAATAACGGCGGCCTTGTTCGTCGATTAGATAAATCCAGGCTCCGCTGGCACGCTGAGCCACGCGGCCAGCGCGGCTGAAAATGCGCAGCTCAACTCGATAGGAAATGCCCTGCTGGCTTGGCGTTTGGCTCACCCCTTCCACAGTCAAACACCAATCATCAAAGCACCACGGGTCTCTCGTCGGTATCACACGTTGAGGTTTCAAAAACGCAGTCGCCACTCCGACAGTAAGGTATGCAAGGACACAAATGCCGTAAACGCGGAGAATCTTGAGTGCCCGCGGGCGAGGGCCTCGAACTGCGAAGACTGTGACGGCAGCCAGGGTCACCACAGAAGCCAGGGTCGCAAGAAGGAAAAGCAGGTCGAAGATGGTCATAGCTCACCTCCTTGGAGTGCTTTGTCTTGTAAAGTACATTGCCCCATGGTGTCAATAGCTCTTTGTGAGGCTGCGCCAGAGGGATATCGCCACGCGATCGAAGAATTCGTTGAATGGTATTGCTCAGAACCGAGTTTGGCGTTCAATAGAACTGTTGTTCTGCGCTATCGGTCTCATCTGGAATCTCGTCAACTCGCCCCGGGGACTATCAATCTGCGACTGGGCGCGGCGCGCCGTCTCGCGTATGAGGCAGCCGATGGTGGTCTGCTGAGTGCTGACTTGGCAGCGGGTATCCGTCGAGTCAAAGGAGTGAGGTGTCCTGGAGCAATGAGCGGCTCCTAGGTTCCGCGTGACACCGATACGAGACAATTGCAATTTAGGAACTGTGACCAAAGCTAGATTACTTCGATTGCGATCGACGAAACCTCTTACATGCGATTGGAGATTGTGCGGATTCCCCGGATAATTTTGTTTTGGCTTCGCACCGTCGAGTTTCGTGCCTCGACATCATCGCTGCCTCCAATTCGCCGGTGAAATAGATGAGAATAGGCTCGACCGCGGCACACTCGCAGGCTCCCTTGTCCCATTCCGGTGAAGTTCATCTCAAACTTCTCAAATTGCGACGGCGAGGGGCAACGAAGGGCAGATTCCTCTTGACATAATAAACGGAAGGAACATAAGCTTCGGCGACAATAATTGGAGTTTTAACCCCGCACGGGAAATGTACTACGAGGCACAAAGCAATTCGCCTTGAGAGGACCTAGCTCTTCTCCTCCCTCCTTTCACTCATGCTTTCCAACCTGAATTAATCGATTGTCGAATGCCGAACGCTTTCATGGCCACCTCCTAATAACGGTCTCTGACTCAGTGGAAGGGAGTTCCGCATGGCGCCTCGCGACATCTATCTGAAGATCGAGAAAATTTCGGATTATTCACCGGTCGAGCCCGACGGTCACGTATCGCCCCCAATCCAATACCGGCGTGACTGCATGAGGAATATGGGCCACGAGGACGGGACGATTCCTGACGACGAAGTGGCCGCCCGTCGGTTGACAGCGCTTATTTACCGCGAATACCTCGATCCGCAGTACTTGGTTCCAAAGCCGGACAAGCTCATTGCTGCCGACATCAACGAACCAGCTTTCCCGCGGCGCATCCCTGGTACGGTTATCTATGCGCGCCCAGGCGACTGGCTAAGCATCCACGTCAAGAACGCTGACAGCTCGCCCCACAGCTTCCACATCCACGGCGTGCGTTACGGCATAGATTCAGACGGCTCATGGCCTTTCGGTACTCAAAGCGACGATGGGCGGCGTTCGGATGAGATATGCCCGGGCCAGACATGGACCTACACATACCAGGTCACCGAAGAGACAATCGGAGCCTGGCCCTTCCACGACCACTACAGGAACATAGGGACGTACATAAACCGAGGCTTATTCGGCGCGCTCGTTGTGCTGCCGGAGAAGGAGCATGAGCATCTGCCACGGTTCCCGTTGCCTCCCCACTTCGAGGATCGCGTCCGCGAAGTGCTCAAACAGTTGGAGGGTAGGCCCGGACGTCCCCTGAAACCACAGCGCGCGATTCAAGCAGTTGGAATGGAATCTATGGGCTCGATGCCAGGACCAATGCCCGGCCGCATGCCCGGTGGCGGGCAGCTATCGAGGCGGGATCCTCGCGTCGAACTCGGCGAGACGCCAGTGGAGCTTTTCCCCTACTTGGTGGCTCTGGACGAAATGGCGCACGCGCCGCAGCCCCTTCCATCACGCGACCACCTGCTACATGTGCCGCTGTTTTTCCATCAGATGAGCGGCTTCCGCGGAGCTCCTGTGTTCCAGAGCGCTCCGCTCAATCCTGGCGGCCTCCCGTACAACTCGCCAGTGTTTACTGTCCCAGCGACCTACAACTATATATGTGGCATCCACGGGGCGATGATGAGCGGGTCCATAACCGTGCAGGCAGGCAGCCCAACAAGCATACCGCCAATCCACATCGTGGACTTTGCCTTCAATCCTGCGAACGTGACTATTGGTGTCGGCGGGCAGGTCACATGGATAAACGACGGTCCCAGCCAACACAGTATCCTTGAACGCGGTGGCGATAACCTTCCTTCTTATTGCTTCAACGGCCGTTCTTTTGTCGGCAACACTCCCACCATTGTCGCGCACGCCGGCCAGCGAATCCGTTGGTACGTTTTCGATCTCGACCTCGGGATGAACTGGCACAACTTTCATCCACATGGGCAACGCTGGCGATTCGCAAATGAAACGATAGACGTACGCAGCATCGGCCCCGCTGAATCGTTTATTGTCGAAACCGAAGCGCCACCAGTCTTGCTCCTACCGCACGAACTTGAGCACTGCCATCACCCGCACAAGGGCGCGAAGGAGTACCACCTGCGTGGCGACTTCCTTGTCCATTGCCACGTAGAAATGCACATGATGCAGGGACTCGTAGCCGTTCTTCGGTCGCGCCAGACCGTGCACTTAACGCCAAAGGAGGCGCAAGAACTAGGAGCGCAGATTGGACTCGCCCTCGACCCTGGAGACAATTCCTGCCCAGCCGTACAGCTAGACCGCTGCGCAAACTCCGTGGGTGGTCGCTGGGAAGAGCTGCCTGGGCTGCCGCAGATCACTTTCATGCACGCCGTGCTGCTGGCGAACTCCTCACGCGTTCTGTTCTGGGGGTACGGCCAGCGTGCTGACCAGTCCCGGCTGTGGGACCAAGCGACAGGGCTCTATACACTCCCATCCAACCAGCCAATTACGATCGCCTCCGATGAGAACATCTGGTCCGGCGCCCATGCCCATCTCGACGACGCTATCGGAACGATTCTTGTCCACGGTGGCTACATGACAGGGGGCGGCGTCACCGCTGATACAGAACGCCGTGCCTTCCTCTTCAACCCCACCGTGAATACCTTTGCCCATGCCTCCGACCTGCACACCGGTCGTTTCTATCCTACGACCATCACGCTCGCGGACGGCAAGCCAATGACATTGTTTGGGGCTGACGACGCAAGCGGCGGCGGCCCAGCTCCCTCGTTCGAAATCTTCACTCCTGGTGGCGCTGGAGCCTGGAGCGTGCCTAAGACAGTTCCTTTCAACTATTTTTACTACCCCTGGACGTTCCTGCTACCTGGCGGCGACCTTTTCATAGCCGGGCCGCAGAAGCCTGCGCGGCGGTTCAACCCAGCCGCCACGCCGATCGTCGATGACCCGTTGCGCCAATATAACCAACTGACGGTACAGCAACGTGGCGTCAACATGGACGGAACAGCCGTGCTCTTGCCTCTTCGACCGCCAAACTACGAGCCACGCATAATGATAGCGGGCGGAACCAGCGACGGCGCCATTTGGACTTCGACGGAAGCCGACCCTCTGGCGAGCGCCGAGTGGATCGATCTCTCGCTCGCGACGCCGGCCTGGCAGGCGCTGCCGGATATGAACGTTGCTCGTCGCCACGTGAATTCCGTGTTGCTCCCCGATGGGCGAGTTCTGATCCTTGGTGGTGTTGAGATGCCACCAGACGGCGGACCGGTTGAAATTTTTGACCCCGAGGACCCAATGTCGGGATTCCTTCTCGGCCCGAACATGAAGTACCCACGTGGCTACCACTCAGCTGCGATTCTGCTCCCAGATGGCAGCGTAGTCATGGGTGGAGATCCGAGCGGCGGCTCGACACCCAACGAGCGCTACAGACCTTCGTACTTCTTCAAACCACGTCCCACGATCACGAGTTCGCCGGGGACAGTTGCTCACGGGGCTCCATTGTCAGTTCAAACGCCCTCGCCGGCAGCGATCGCGGAAGTCGTGCTCATCAGTGCAGGAGCGGTGACCCATGGCTTCAATCACAACCAGCACTATGTCGGCTGCACAATTACTGGCAGGACAGGAAGTGCTGTAAACGCTACTGCGCCGCCGGACGGAACCATTGCCCCGCCTGGCTACTACCTGCTCTTCCTTGTCGATCAAGACCGCGTGCCGTCGATGGCCAACTGGATTCGCCTAACGCCTTGAGTGAAAAATGTGCTGGGTGTGCGGAGCGCAATCCTTCTTCGATCTGGAATTGGTAGACCGATCCGTTAGGGTTATGGTCATGTTCTAGGCCTTGTTAACCATTCCTGGCTCCTAGATGTTATAGGTATATGAAATTTGGTGTGGATGCTCGAAACAACAGAAGGAGCTAACCATGCACGAAGAAGT
>Ga0126383_10001880_pt1 | contig 13289 bp, 8 predicted proteins | sample PanSoiMetPlot_35_FD_96882 | JGI IMG/M metagenome (GOLD analysis project Ga0126383, IMG submission 96882) | Tropical forest soil microbial communities from Panama - MetaG Plot_35 | ecosystem: Environmental > Terrestrial > Soil > Tropical forest > Bulk soil | place: Panama | collected 2016-02-17
CTCGAGGAGACCGCGTCTTATCTGGCGAAACCCTTCTCGATGGAACAGCTGGCGCGCAAGGTTCGCGAGGTACTGGACCGCCCGACCAGCGTCAAGAACTAGATGCAAGGCATCGTTGATCTCATTCTGCCGCTCCTCGTCCTTCGCGCGATCGTGGCAGCCGGTCTGTCCTTTCTTTGTCGGACGCTCGCGCGCCGCTTTCCTGAAGAGCGCTTCCTCGGCTACTGGGCATGGGCATGGGCGGCGTACGCAGCGTACCTTGTATTCGGATTGCCCGGTGCCGAGCTGCCCAAACACGTTCTGCTTTCAGAAGCTCTCATCTTTGTGGCGATGGCTGCCGGCTATTCTCAGCCAGCGCTGCTCGTCCTTGGAGCAGAGGCTTTACGGAAACGCGTCCTCCCAGCGCGCCGACAGCGATCCTGGGTCATCACGACGACAATTGCAATCGGCGTGCTGGTGTTTTTCCTTGCCAGGCTGTCCACAGACAGTCTGGCCGTCCGGATTGCGCCAAGGCAAGCGCTGGTCGGGTTTGCCTTCTTTTATTGCGCAGCCGCTTTCAAGATGCGCGCTCGGCGGAAGGCTTCGCGAAGCGCCTCGGTTGTGACCACTGCCTGCGCCGGCTATGGAATCGTCCTGTTGTTGCTGGCGGTAGCATCCGTATTGACTGTACACAAGCCCCAACTGCATTCGATAGCTTTTCTCATCTGCCTTGATCTGGTTTGTCAATTCGCCGTGGCTGCGGGCATCATCCTGCAGCTCGACGAAGAATACCAGCTTCAGCAGCGCCGCCTGGGCGAGTCCGAGGATCGCTTCTTGGTGCTCTTTGAAAACAATCCACTCCCGATCTTTGTGTATGACGTCGAGCAATTTCGGTTTCTGGCCGTCAACCAGGCGGCGATAAAACATTATGGATATTCAAGGGGCGAGTTCCTCGCGATGAGCGTCCTCGACATCCGCCCCGATGAATATCGCGCGGCCGCCCTTTCCGCCCTCAGAGGTAAGAGGATGCGGCCAATCGGAGCGATGGGTACCTGGCGGCATCGCAAGAAAGACGGCACTGTGTTCGATGCCGACATCGTCACCAAGGAAACGCGCTTTCGCGGCCGGCCGGCGCGAATGGCAGTGGCCATTGACGTTTCGGAACGAGCTCGGCTCGAGGAGCAGCTTCGCCAGGCGCAAAAGATGGAAGCCGTTGGGCAGCTCGCGGGAGGCGTGGCGCACGACTTCAATAATTTGCTCACCGTGATCCGGAGCCAGGTCGAGGTCCTGGGCAGAAACGCAGGGCTCCGCGAACCGCAAAAGAATCATCTCGACCAGATCGACCAGGCCGCAGAGAGGGCGAGCGCGCTAATCCGGCAGTTGCTTGCTTTCAGCCGCAAGCAGGTACTCCAGCCCAAGGTGTTGCAATTCGACGCGGTGGTGACGGAGATGGCCGAGATGTTACGGCGCCTGGTGGGCGAGCACATCGAGCTGGCCATCGAGTCCGACCCGCAGCTGGGGCGAGTGAAAGCCGATCGAAGCCAGATGGAACAGGTTCTAGTGAATCTCGCGCTCAACGCGCGGGATGCGATGCCCTCCGGCGGCCGGTTGACCATCCGCACCTCGAGCGTGGAGATCGCCCAGGATTCATCGTCGCTCGGAAGCGGGACCGAGCTGACCGCAGGCCGCTACGTCCTGTTGGAAGTCGCCGACACCGGCGCGGGGATGGATCGCGCGACCCGAGCCCGCATCTTCGAGCCGTTCTTCACTACCAAGGATCTGGCGCAAGGGACCGGGCGGTGTTTGGCCACGCCTTATGGAATTGTCAAACAAAGCGGCGGGTGGATCGGGCTGGAAAGCGAGCCGGCGCGAGGGACCACATTCAAAGTCTTCTTGCCGCAAGTGGAGGCGAGCGTCGATCCCACCGGCATCGAGGAGCGCGCAGCTCTGCCTTCGCCGAGCGGGGTCGGTCACGAGACTATTCTTCTCGTCGAAGACGAAGAGAGGATTCGAGATCTGGCCGGCAAGTTCCTGACCAGCAGAGGCTACACGGTGCTCGCCGCCGGAAACGGGGCCGAGGCCCTGGATCTCGTGCAGCACCACGCGAGTCCGGTGGACTTGCTGGTGACGGACATGATCATGCCCAAGCTCGACGGGAAAGAGCTGGTCCGCCAGCTCGCGCGGTCCGTGCCGCAGATGAAGGTACTCTATATCTCCGGCTATTCGAATCGGTCCGGAGTAGAGATTGCGATCGACGAATCTGCGTCCTACCTCCCGAAGCCTTTCTCGATGGAACAGCTGGTGCGCAAGGTTCGCGAGGTTCTCGGCCGGCCGAGCTGAAGCGAGCGCGGGCCATCGAACGCGCGAGGTGTTCGAGCGCTCCAACATCGCGTCCGAAACGGATCTCGAAGAGCCCATTCGTCGTGGCACGGCCAAGTCCTGAGCGAGAGAAGTAGTTTTTTCGCGGGAGGAGAGTTGGCGGTAGAGCACGGGAATCGAACTCGCCAGGGACGCCTCTCAGCGCCCCTCACCGGTTTTGAAGACCGGGCCGACCACCAGGTTCGGTCGCTCTACCGCGCGGATGTCTAAGGAGTTTTTTTCGAGCCGTCCAGAGAAAGTGAGTTTCGTGTAAGCGCAGCGTGGGGAGCCGGTCGAACGACTTGGCTCACAAATCGAGGTGACGCCGCTGACGCTACGCCCCACGCTCGAAAGGCGCTTCCCGCTGGAAGCAAGCGGGTCTGGAGGACGCGATGTGGCAAGAGGAGGTTTCGCCGAGGTTTTGGCAGTCAAATCGCAAGTTTCGCACGGCCCCGGACAACGCTGCACCCACTATTCGCAGGGCGGCGGACAAATTTTAGGCCGCACTCGCCGGCAACGATGCCACGCGCGCGGCCGCGCTTTTCAGAGACACTAAATCCGGACGATGGTCATTTTGATTCTCGGAGTGCACGCGGAGGAGCGAAGCAATGCCAGACACAGGATATTCTTTGTTCGACAAAACAGTTCAAAAGACAAACCGAATTCTCAAATTCATTGAACAGGCCTACGGCTGGCCGCGAGAGCGGCGAAACCAGTCGTATGCTGCTCTAAGGGCTGTATTGCATGCGGTACGGGATCGCTTGGTGGTCCAGGAATCCGCTCATCTCGCAGCTCAATTGCCGATGTTGGTCCGAGGCGTTTACTTTCACAGCTGGGACCCAAGCAAGGTCCCAGTCAAAATGCACCGCGAAGAATTTCTGCAGCGGATCGCGCTCGAGTTCCCGTTTGATGCCCCCGGCGGCATGGAAAGATTGGTCGAGACGGTCGTGCAGGCGCTTAAACTGTACAGTACCGAGGGCGAGTGGGAGATCATCAAAGCCAATCTGCCCAAGGACCTGGCTCCCCTGATCCCAACCGGCCCGGAACAGGCCAGCCAACCCGTCCCCTAAGAAATCTGCTGCAGCGCACGCGAACAACGATCGTCGCTTCCGACGGAGGCGCAGTCGGGTCCGAGGTCCAATACGCGCTTCACCCGAGGGATCTTCGCAATCGCAGGTATCCTTCAAACAATCGGCGCAGGCGAGGAGTGAGACGCGAGAGGTTCCACTCGTCGGCGAGACGCTTCCAGATTTCGCCCTCGGTCGGATAGGGATGAATTGTATTGGAGATGGTCCCGAGCGTCCGCCCGGTGCTGATGGCGAGCGACATCTCCGCGATCATCTCACCCGCATGTCGGCCAACCAGTGTCGCCCCGAGAATACGGCCGCTTCTGCGCTCGACATGAACGCGGCCAAATCCCTCGTCGCCGTCGATCACCGGGCGGTCCACTTCCTCGAGAGGCAGCGTGAACGTCACGACATCGATGCCTCGTTCCCGGGCATCCTTCTCGTACAGTCCAACGTGGGCAATCTCTGGCTGCGTGTAGGTGCACCAAGGGATGATCAGCGCGCTTGCTTTTTTGCGTCCGAAGAACAGGGCGTTTTGCAGCGCGATCCGCGCCATCGCGTCCGCCATATGCGTGAACTTGTACGCCGAGCAGACATCGCCCGCGGCGTAAATGCGGCGATTGGTCGTCCGAAGCCGGTCGTCGACCTTCACGCCCTTGTCATCGAACTTCACTGCCGCCGCGTCGAGGTTGAGACCCTCGACGTTCGGCACTCGCCCCACGCCGACCAGAAGCTCGTCCGCGATCAATTCCCGGTCAGCGCTCTCGCCTTCCACGATGATCGCCTTGCCGTCGCTGCGTTTCTCCGCTCTTTGAATCTTGACGCCGAGCAGCAGGCGGATTCCCTCGCTCTGAAACCGCGCCGAGAGCAGGGCGGAGACATCGTCGTCCTCGCGCGGCAGCAGCTTCCTGCCACGGCTCACGATGGACACTTCGCTTCCGAAGCGCCGGAAGGCTTGCGCCAGCTCGCACCCCAGAGGGCCGCCGCCGATCACGACGAGTCGCCTTGGAAGCGCGGTCAGCGAGAATACCGTCTCATTGGTGAGGTAACCCGTTTCGGCGACTCCGGATATGGATGGCTTTGCCGCGCGCGCGCCGGTCGCAATCAGAGCACGAGAGAAGCTCAGCCTGCGGCCATCTACCTCGACCGCTTCAGGCGAAACGAATTTCCCCTCACCGAAATAGACCTCCGCCCCGAACTTGACCAATTGCTCCGCGGAGTCATGGCGGGAGATCGAAGCCCGCACTTTGCGCATGCGCTCCATTGCCGCAGCGAAATCGAGGTCAATCTGGGAACGCGCGCGAATGCCAAACGCGGCAGCTTCCCTTGCCTCAACCGCGGCACTGGCAGCGCGAAGGAGCGCTTTCGATGGCACACACCCGAGGTTCAAGCAGTCCCCGCCCATCAGGTACTTCTCGACGATTGCAACCCTGGCGCCGAGCAGCGCCGCGCCGACGGCGGACACAAGGCCGGCGGTTCCGGCTCCGAGCACCACCAGGTTGTAGCGTCCGGCGGGCGTCGGATTGGTCCACCTCGGCGGATGCACGTTGTCGACCAGCTCGCGGTTATAGCGGTCGTCGGGCAAGATCAGCCGCTGCGTGAGCTTGCCGTCGCGCTCGGCGATGTCCGATCCGGTTTGCCGCGCCTTGGTTTCCTCAGGGTTCATCGCGTGTCCGGAGCCCCGAACCTACTTTGAATTGCCACCGATGTGGCCGAAGCGATCGTCCTTGCCGACGAAAAATCCGAATCCCATCCGGTTTGGGTCTTCGGGAGTGCCGAGAATGTTTGTCACGCCCCGCTCGCAGCGTGTGGTCCGCTATCTTCGCCCCTCGCTTGGATGCCAGTGGCCGTGCTCGTGCTGCCACCTTCCGTCCTCGCGCCGGTCCCAGCGGTACGGCCGCCAAACGTAGCCGGAAGGCGGAGCCGACCAGCGGCCGCCAACCCAAATAAATCGAACGCCGCTCCAGTGCCAGTAGCCGTCAATCCAGACAGCACCCGCAAATGGTATCGGCGGCCGAATTTCCTCGATCGGAGGTGGAGGCGCGGTCTCTACAACCTCGGGTTGTACGGGTGGCGGCGGGGGTTGGTAGGCGTATCCAGGATCCGGCTGGGCGGCCGGCCGCCAATGCCCGTCGTAAAATACCCAAGCGCCACCTTGATTCTCCCAGCGCGGCGGTTCCCAGACGTAGCCAGGCGCGGGTGCCAAGGCCCAGTGTCCTTCCAGCCAAACGTATTTGTTTCCGCGCCAGGCCCAATATCCAGGAAGCCACACGTACTGCGGCGCGGGCGGCACTGGCGGCGACTCCATTCTGGGAACCGGCGGCGCGATATTGATCCGGATTCCCACCACACCGCCCGGCGCGGCAACCGGCGTCAGCAGCACAGCCAAGAGCAGCAACGTCTTCTTCATCGGCAATCCTCCGTCGTGGACCGCTCACTAATTACGCGATTCGACGCCGCGGGTCGCGTCGAATTCAAGCCGCGCAAACTGGGAGTCGCTCAGCGATCTACCGCGCAGCTCTAGGTTCGAATCGGGTTAAGGACGCCGCGGCGTGAGCGCGCGAGTGTCGGCGGAGCGGCCCGTGGATGAGCTGCGCCGGTTCCAGCGCGGTGGCAGCGAAGCAAGCGCCGCGCCCCGTTGATTGTTGATTCAGGTGGCGCGCGATCGTATGCCTCGCGCTTCGCCGCCTCGAGGGGACCAACGTGCCTGACATACCGTTCAAGCCGGGAGTAGCGATTGGGCTTGGCGTTTCAGCGCTCATCGCGCTCGGCGCACCGCTCGCAATGGCTTTCGTATTTCGCCGCCGGACCGGGGCATCGCTTAAGTATTTCGCGATCGGCGCCGTCGTCTTCTTTGTCTCGCAGATCGTCCTCCGCTTGCCTTGGCAGATACCGCTCGCGAAGTTCGTTCAAGCGAACACGACTGCAGACAGCGCGCTGACCTACGCCTTCATAGCTTTCTCCGCTTTGACGGCTGGCCTCTTTGAGGAGACGGGGCGGTGGTGTGGTTACCGCTTCTTAATCAAAGAGGAACGCTCTTGGAGGGTCGCCGTCATGTATGGGCTCGGCCACGGCGGCATCGAGTCAATTCTCCTGATTGGGATCAACATGGCCGTCTTGTGGGTTTTGTACGTCGCCCTCGCTCGTGGAATTCAGCTTCCACTCCCGAAGGATAACCTGGATGCGATTGCTCGAGTTGTTTCGGGCTTGACGCCAGGTCAGACACTCGCTGGCGGAATCGAGCGACTCTTCGCTCTCTGCCTCCAGGTCGGGTTCTCGGTAGTTGTCTTACAGGTTTTTGTGCGAAACCAACTGCGCTGGCTCGCCTATGCCATGGCAATGCATTTCGTCGTGGATTTTTTGCGCCGTCGTGGCTCTGAAGCGCGGCGGGGCGCTGTTTGCTGAAGCTCTCGTGGGCGCGTTTGCGGTTGCGTCTTTAGTGCTGATCGCTCGGATGCGCCGTTCGGAGCAGCTCACACCCAAGCCTGCTGCTGCGCCCACGGCGGCGACTATGCCGCACTAGCGATATATCTGGGACACCATGAAACAAATCCGCTGCGCTGCATTGTTCTACCTGGCCGCAACCGGAGTCTGGGCGCAGGCGCCGTCGATAGACCCGCAACTGGCAGCGAAGTATTTCCACCAACTCCGGGGAACGTCAGCCCGGGACGCAGGCAAGCTGTGGGGCACGCCCATCGATGGCCCGATTTTGTTTGTCGATCGGAAGACTCGCGATGTGATCGCCAATCAGGCCGATTCCGCCGAGCAGCTCAAACCACTCGGCGGCGTTTTCGTAGGAAGCTTCCCCAAAGACAAGAACATCTCAAACACCGCCATCGACTGGGCGGGCGTGCATTGGACCATGGTGGCGTGGCCGTTGCCGGAGTTGCGGCAGGCGCGCGAGCGGCTGCTGCTCCACGAATGCTTTCATCGAATTCAGGATGGCATCGGGCTGCGCGCCCACGACGCAGTGAACGATCACCTCGACACCAAGGACGGTCGCGTCTGGTTGCAAATGGAATGGAGAGCACTGGAGCGCGCCCTTCGACAGCCGGGTCCAGCGCGCAAGCGGGCGATAAAAGATGCGCTCTTGTTTCGAAACTTTCGCCGATCCCTCTTTAGCGACGCTGCGCAAACTGAGAACAAATTGGAATTGAATGAAGGTCTGGCTGAATACACAGGCGTAAAGCTTAGCTCGGAGTCAATTGAGGAGCTGGCGGTGCGCTCCGACCTGGCGATCCGCAATGCGAGATCCACGCCGACGTTTTCGCGCTCTTTTGCGTACGTATCTGGACCCGCTTACGGAGCACTGTTGGACATGAGCGGCGCCCCGTGGCGAGACCGGATTGCGAAGGGTGGAGATCTCGGTCGCGCACTGGCAAGCGCCTATGGACTCTCGCTGCCAAAGGCAGACAAACGGGTCGCGGAGGGGGCGGCGGCTCGCTACGAGGGCGAAGAAATAATCGCGCTGGAGATCCGACGCGAGGAGAAGCGGCTGCGGGACATTGCCTCGGCAAGGCAGAGGTTCGTGGATGGCCCGGTGCTCGTTCTGCCGCTCACCGCGAACGTGAGCTATTCATATGATCCCAACAATGTCTTCGCGATCGACGCTGCGAACACGGTGTATCCCACGCTTCGCCTGGTCGATGAGTGGGGCATCTTGGAGGTCACCGACGGAGCCTGGTTACTTCGGGATGCCAGTGGCGCCTTAACGCGAGCCCAGGTCGATGCTCCGGGTTCGGTCGCCCCTCGTCCCTTGAGGGGCAAGGGCTGGTCGTTGGAGCTTAACGAGGGCTGGCGGGTGATACCTGGTCAGCGATCAGGAGACTTCCGAATCATCAAGGAAGGAGCAGTAGACTGACGGCCTTCCGCCAACCCAATCTCTGTTGACAAGCGCGCGCGAACCTTTAGTTTAGCGCTCGGTCCCGGGGAGTGCTAAGCCCTCACTTTTAAATTCAACTGTAATCTCAGGAGGTTACAATGGCAGCGAAGGAGATTTACTTCCACCAGAGCGCTCGTGACGCGATTCTTCGAGGCGTTCGGACGCTGGCGGATGCGGTCGCGGTAACCCTCGGCCCCAAGGGTCGCAACGTGGTGCTGGAGAAGTCCTTCGGCTCGCCCACCGTCACCAAAGACGGCGTGACCGTGGCCAAGGAGATCGATCTCCAGAACAAGTTCGAGAACATGGGCGCCCAGATGGTGAAGGAGGTCGCGAGTCAGACCTCGGAGAAAGCGGGCGACGGAACGACGACGGCCACCGTGCTTGCGCGCTCGATCTACGAAGAGGGTTTGAAGCTGGTGGCGGCTGGCCACAGCCCGATGGAGCTCAAGCGGGGAATCGATCGCGCGGTCGAGTCGGTCGTCGGCGAGCTGAAGAAGATCTCCAAGCCGACGAAGAGCCGAAAGGAAATTGCGCAGGTCGGCAGCATTTCCGCCAACGGCGATGAGACGATCGGCAACATCATCGCCGAAGCGATGGACAAGGTGGGCAAGGAAGGCGTGATCACCGTCGAGGAAGCGAAAGGCTTGGAGACCACGCTCGAGGTCGTGGAGGGCATGCAGTTCGACCGCGGTTACATCTCGCCCTACTTCGTGAGCGACCGAGAGCGGATGGAATGCGTGCTCGAGGATCCCTCCATTTTGATCACCGAGAAGAAGATCACCACCATGCCGGATCTGGTTCCGATCTTGGAGCAGGTGGCGCGGGGCGGCAAGCCGCTGCTGGTGATCGCCGAGGAGGTGGAAGGGGAAGCGCTGGCGACTCTGGTCGTGAACAAGATCCGCGGCGTGCTCAATGTCTGTGCAGTCAAGGCGCCGGGCTTCGGGGATCGCCGAAAGGAGATGCTCAAGGACATCGCGGTGCTGACCGGCGGTCAGGTCGTCTCGGAGGAGCTCGGAATCAAGTTCGAGAGCCTCACGTTGAGCGACCTCGGGCGGGCCAAGCGCGTCGTGGTGGACAAGGACAACACGACGATCATCGACGGCGCGGGCAAGAAGGCCGAGATCGAGGGTCGGATCAAGCTGATTCGAAATCAGGTCGAGGAGACGACGAGCGACTACGATCGGGAGAAGCTGCAAGAGCGGCTGGCGAAGCTGGTGGGCGGCGTTGCGGTGATCAACGTCGGGGCGGCCACCGAAACCGAGATGAAGGAGAAGAAGGCGCGGGTCGAAGATGCGCTGCATGCCACTCGGGCGGCCGTCGAAGAGGGCATCGTTCCAGGGGGTGGCGTTGCGTACCTGCGTTGCATGGGGATGCTCGACAAGATGAAGCTCGAGACGGAGCAGGAGTTTGGCGTCAGCATCATCCGCCGAGCGCTCGAGGAGCCGGTCCGCAGAATCGCCGTCAACGCGGGCTGGGAAGGCGCGGTGGTTCTCAACCGGATCAAGGAGGGCACCGGCGCCTTCGGGTTCAACGCCTTGACCGAGACGTTCGAGGATTTGGAGAAGGCCGGGGTGATCGACCCCACGAAAGTAGAGCGAACCGCTCTGCAGAACGCTGCCTCCGTGGCATCGCTCTTGCTCACCACCGAAGCGATCGTGGCGGAGAAGCCGAAGACCAAGCCGAAGGGCGGCGCGGGTGCGGGCGCGGGAATGCCCGACTACGGCGGCGAGGACATGGACTACTAGAACGGCGTCCGGATTGAGTTGGGTGAGCGGCTCCGAGCCTTAAAGCTCGGGGCCGTTTCCGTTGGGCTTCAGCTGCAGCCGCTCGTCGATCCGCAATTGGCGCACCGATAGCAGGCGCCGTTGCGGATCATGATCGCGCCGCAGGTATGGCAGGGCGGTGCGTCCTCCTGATTGAGGAACGCCTCGCGCGCGGTCGAGGGCAACGCCTTGCGCTCGGTGTCGGCGCGAGCCTCGGGGGGCCGGGCGCTCGGCTCGGCCTCGTGCAACCTCATGCTCTCCGGAATGTCCTCGCGCGGCAGAAACTTCAGCGCCAGCCAGCGGAAGATGTAATCGGTGATCGATTTGGCGATCGGGATCTGCGGGTTGCCGGTGAAGCCGGAAGGCTCGAATCGCGTGTGGCTGAACTTGTCGACCAAGACTTTGAGCGGAACGCCGTACTGGAGGGAAAGGGAGATCGCGGTGGCGAAGCTGTCCATCAAACCGCTCACCACCGAGCCCTCTTTGGCCATCACGCAGAACAGCTCGCCCGGCTGACCGTCTTCGTACATTCCGACGGTGAGGTAACCCTCGTGACCGCCGATCGAGAATTTGTGAGTGAGCGCTTTGCGTTCATCCGGCAGGCGCCGGCGAACCACGCGGAAGTCCGCCGAAGCTTGGGCGGCAACTACCTGCGGCTTTTCGGCGGCGTCCGATTTTTTCGTGTTCAACGGCTGTGAGCGCTTGCAGCCGTCCCGGTAGACGGCGATTGCTTTGAGCCCGTTTCGCCAGGCGGCCATGTACGCTTGCTCGATGTCCTCCACCGTCGCGTTGGTGGGCAGGTTCACCGTCTTGGAGATCGCTCCGGACAGAAACGGCTGGGTGGCGCCCATCATCCGGATGTGACCCATCCAGTGGATGCTGCGCTCTCCTTTGGCGGGGCGGAACGCGCAATCAAACACCGCCAAGTGCTCCGGTTTGAGGTCGGGCGCGCCCTCGATGGTCTCGTGCTCGTTGAGGTAGGCGGCGAGCGACTCGACTTGCGCCGGTTGATACCCGAGCTTGGTCAGGGCGAGGGGCACCGTGTTGTTGACGAGCTTCAGCATTCCGCCGCCCACCAGCTTTTTGTACTTGATGAGCGCGATGTCCGGCTCGATGCCGGTGGTGTCGCAGTCCATCATGAATCCGATCGTTCCGGTCGGCGCGAGCACGGTGACCTGGCTGTTTCTAAATCCATGCTCGCTCCCCAGCGCCAGGGCCTGATCCCACGCCTGACGCGACGCCGAATGCAGCTCGGAGCTCGCGCCTTCCGCCGGTATCTGATGAGCCGCCTTGCGGTGCTTGCGAATCACCCGGAGCATGGGCTCGGCATTTTTGGCGTATCCCGAGAAGGGACCCATTCGCTCCGCCATCTTCGCCGATTGCAGGTACGCCTCGCCGCACATCAGCGAGGTGATCGCCGCGGCATAATTTCGTCCGGCGTCCGAGTCGTAGGGCAAGCCGGACGCCATCAAGAGGGCGCCGAGGTTTGCATAGCCGAGGCCGAGCGGCCGATAGGCGTAGGAGTTCTCGGTGATCTTCTGGGTTGGGTAGCGCGAAAATCCGACGATGATTTCCTGGGCCAGCAGCACGACATCCACGGCGTGCTTGAACGACGCCACGTCGAAATCGCCGTCGATGGTTCGAAAGTGCATCAGGTTCAGCGAGGCCAAATTGCAGGCGGTGTCGTCGAGGAACATGTATTCCGAGCACGGATTCGAAGCGTTGATCCGCGCGGTGTTCAAGCAGGTGTGCCAGTCGTTGATGGTGGTGTCGAATTGCAGTCCAGGATCCCCACACAGGTGCGCGGCCTCGGCGATCTCGCGCATCAGCCCGCGCGCGCGGAAAGTCTCCATCGCCCGGCCGTCCTTCACCGACTTGGTCGTCCAGGCCTCGTCCGCCACCACGGCATTCATGAATTCGTCGATGACGCGCACCGAGTTGTTGGAGTTTTGGAAGAAGATCGACGAATAGGCCTCGCCGTTGAAGGAAGCGTCGTAGCCGGCGTCGATCATCGCCCAGGCTTTCTTCTCCTCCGACGCCTTGCACCGAATGAACTGGAGGATGTCGGGATGGTCTGCGTTGAGGATGACCATCTTCGCCGCCCGGCGCGTCTTGCCGCCGCTCTTGATGACCCCGGCGAAGGCGTCAAACCCCTTCATGAACGAAACGGGACCGGAAGCGGTGCCGCCGCCGGCGAGCAGCTCGCGCGACGAGCGCAGGGTCGACAAATTGCTTCCGGTTCCTGAGCCGTACTTGAACAGCATCCCCTCCGTCTTCGCCAGGGTGAGGATGGACTCCATCGAATCTTCGACCGAGTTGATGAAGCAGGCCGAGCACTGGGGCTGTGGCTCGACCCCGACGTTGAACCACACCGGAGAGTTGAAGGCGGCCTTCTGCCGCAGCAGCAGGTGGCTGAGCTCGGCGTGGAAGGATTCGCGATCCATTTCGCTGGCGAAGTAACCGCCCTCGCTCCCCCAGCGGGTGAGGGTATCGACGACTCGCGCCACCAGCCGCCGGACGCTCTTCTCGCGCTCTGGGGTGCCCGGCGTGCCGCGAAAGTACTTCGACGCCACCACATTGGTGGCGAGCATCGACCACGATTTGGGGACCTCGACTTCCTTTTGTTCGAAGACGGTTCGACCGTCTTCTCCGCTGATGTTCGCGGTCCGCTGCTCCCAGGCCAGCTCATCCGCCGGATCTACTCCCGGAGTGGTGAAATAGCGGGGGACGACCAGCCCCGCAGGTGCAGCCTTGCCCCGCCGCGAAGACTTGCGCTCCTTGGAAGCGATGGAAGACTTGGCAAGCAACTCTTTTTCCATGGCCAGCTCTCCAGTTTACTGATGGTGCGTTTGAAAGAAAAAACTATGCCCTTCGATCCCGAGCGGAACTCTCCGTTCAGGGGTGGGACTTCAGCGCGTCGGGCCCAGCGGTCGCGGGACTGACAACCCTGGTTTCTCGATGCCTTTCTCCGGGACGACTGTGCGGTATCCCCCTCTTGCGGAGGCGTCTGTGTACCCGATGTGACAAGATGGTGTCAAGGGTAACTCCACAAGCTCTAGTGTCAAATTCAAAGTACGACCCCAACACTTTGCGTAATTGTGACCTTTTCGCTCCGCTGACGCTCCTCGTCAAGATGTACTGCGGTACGAGGCCAATCTCCGCGCAAAAGCCCCGAATTGGGGAGCTTTGGCCGGCGTCGTTGCAGACGAAGGCGGAGCCGAGCACCCTTTGCCGCAGGTC
>Ga0126383_10001881_pt1 | contig 13288 bp, 13 predicted proteins | sample PanSoiMetPlot_35_FD_96882 | JGI IMG/M metagenome (GOLD analysis project Ga0126383, IMG submission 96882) | Tropical forest soil microbial communities from Panama - MetaG Plot_35 | ecosystem: Environmental > Terrestrial > Soil > Tropical forest > Bulk soil | place: Panama | collected 2016-02-17
GTCGGCCGCAAGGCCATGATCGTTTTCACCGACGGCGAAGACGAGGGCAGCCGATTAAGGATTCGCGATGCCATCGAAGCGGCACAGAAGGCCGACACCATGTGTTACGTCATTCTCATTGCCGACCGGGGGGGCTGGTACCAGGGCTTTGGCCTGGGCGACATGAAGAAGCTAGCCGAGGAGACTGGCGGGCGAGTGATTGATGTGGGCAACAACCAGCAGAAGCTGCGGGCCGCTTTCGATCAAATTCAGCAGGAACTGCGCAGCCAATACAACATTGGCTACACGCCAACCAACACGAAGCTCGACGGCTCCTATCGCAAGATCCAAATTAAGACGAAGAACAACGACTACAAGGTGCAGGCACGGCAGGGATATTACGCTAGGGCGGGAGTAGAGTAGCAGAACCCTCGCGGGCTAAAGCCCGCTCGGATAATTAAAAAACGCTCATCAGCACGTCTGAAGCCATGCCCTGACTAATTGCAGTCATCCGAGGGATTTTTCCGTCACTGCTAAAACGTACAAAGGCTCGTGTTCGTCGTCACCACTTGGTGTATGGCTTAGCCACGAGGTTAGCGTTGAAGTAGCGCGGATCTTTTGTCACTTCCTCGCCAATCCAACCGGGCAAACCGACCTTCTGATTTTCGTCCGTGAGTTCGACCTCGGCTACGATTAAGCCTTTGTTCTCTCCTGCAAACTCATCGACCTCCCAGGTGATGCCGCCCTGTGGGATGCGATAGCGGGTCTTCTCGATCAGCGGGCGCTCGCAGAGGTTATCGAGCATCTCGTTGGCATCGGCAGAGGGAATTTCGTATTCGAACTCAGAGCGGCTTGCCCCCTTGGTAATGCCCTTTACAGTGATATACCCTTTGTCGCCGGCAGTGCGCACGCGAACTGTGCGTTCTTTGACCGTGCTGAGGTAGCCCTGGCGATAGTGTTTCCCTTTCGCGCCAGTGCGCCAGGAGTCGCCCTTAACCAGGTACTTGCGTTCGATCTCTTTGCCCATTTCAATTTCCCCCGCTCTATGCCTTCGCGGGCTAAGGCCCGCTCGGGAGTACAATAAAGCGACTCGAACGCTGGCCTAAGGGCCAGCTCTGAGCCTAAATCCAAGTTTTAGTTTCCTCTGCTCCAGCCCAAGATTCGCCGGATCTCACGAATGTAATTGACGTTCGATTCGTGGATGCCCAGCTTATTCACCAATTGCAACACGGCGTCGGCATCGGTCGATTCCACAGCCACTGTGTCGCGCGGAATGCTGTTGATTAGTATGCGCGAGTATTCGGCTGCGCAAACCCCGATGCCGAACTGATATCGAGTTTTCGAAACAGCGACCACCGCGACTCTCGGATTCGGACGCATGACTTCTTCTAAAAACTCGTCGAAAGTGTACTGAGGCTTTGAAAGCGGAGGTGGCTGGAGCTGCAAACCGGAAAAGACCTGTTCGGTAATCGCCGCAGCTGCAAGCGGAAACGCGGCTTTTAGAATAGGTTTCCATTGCTCCAGTCCGCGGTCTTCCTCGACCAGGACCTTTATGTCCATGAGCTTATCGCGGACCTTCGCGTTGCACCGTTCGGTTTCAGCCGAGATGAAGTAGGTTTCATCACTCGATTTTTCACTTGCCTGCGCCGTTGCGCTGAGTTTCTCGCGAAGAGGCGCGAGCGATTCAGCCCAGATGCGAAATTCATAGCGGGGTTTTATCTCGGGCATAGCAATCCTTTCGGAACAAGCGAGTATATGCGATGGCAAGTCATTGGCAAATTCCGCCGACTCTGTGCGTGAACCGCCATCGATTCGAATTCACCCGTACAATGGGCGCACGCCCTTTTCATATCATGTAAACCGCATCCCTACCCGGAGAATCTACATGGCTCGTTTGGTGCCGTACTCGATCCGTGTTCGAAATTTGTTACTTGGGCTGGTTTTTAGCGTTGCGATGGGGGCCTCTCACTCTGACGCGCAAACGAGGGCGGCATTGACTGAGAAGATCCAGAGTGTCATGTCCCGCCCGGTTTTCGCGCATTCGAATTTCGGCATTGAGTTTCTCGACCTGCAGTCAGGCGAGGTCCTTTATTCGTTAAACGCAGACAAGTTATTTGTTCCCGCCTCGACGACGAAGCTGCTGACAGAAGGAACTGTGCTGGCGAGGCTCGGCAATTACCGCTTCCACACTTATATCTACCGCACGGGACCGGTTGACGAGCGCGGGACGCTCAAGGGGGACTTGATTCTGGTCGCGAGCGGCGATCCGAATTTGTCGAACCGCATACGGCCGGATGGGGAGCTGGCCTTTGCCGACCACGATCACTCATACCAGGGCCCGGCGGTACCGGGAGATCCGCTGGCCGTCTTCCAGGACATGGCCAAGCAAATCGCGGGTAAGGGAATTCACAAGGTCGAGGGCAACGTGTACATTGACACTTCGCTGATGCCCGATGGCCACCATGAGGGCGGCACGGATGTCGTGCTGTCGTCGATCATCCTCAACGACAACGTAGTCGATTTCACCGGCAAGCCCGGCGTCAAAGTTGGCGATCCTATAACGATGACGGTGTCGCCCGAAACTTCGTACGTACACTTCGTCAACAAGATCGTTACTGGCACGCCCAACAGCAAGCCAAGCCTCGAGGCGTCCGATCCGACGGCGCGGCCGGACGGGTCTATTGAGGTTGTGCTGAATGGCAGCATTCCGTTCGGGGCGGAGATCGAGACGGGCGCTTATCCTGTGCCGTCGCCGACGCGGTTTGCGACAGCCTCGCTGCGCCAATGCGCCTCAGAAGCAGGCATACGGATTGTGTCTGGAAAGGCTTCACGCCAGCCCGATTTCGCGGCGTTGAAGCGAGATTACGCTTCAGAAAACATGGTGGCGGAACACATTTCTCCGCCTCTGTCAGAGGACGTGAGGCTGACGCTGAAGGTGAGTCAAAACCTGCATGCGAGCATGGGTATTTACTATCTCGGATTGTTCGTGGCCAAGGCGAGCAAGGACGTGTTGAACGCGGGATTCAAGGTCGAGAACGAGTTTCTGAAGTCGGCAAAGCTCGATCTGAGTGGGGCATCGCAGGGCGACGGTGAAGGCGGCGATTGGGCCGACCTATTTTCCCCGGACTTCGTGTGCCATTACTTGAGCTACTGGAAGACTCGTGCCGACTATCAGGTGCTTTTGAATGCGCTCCCGATCCTCGGCAAGGACGGAACGCTGGCGAAAATCCAGGTAAGCAGTCCGGCGGCAGGGCACGTTTTCGCCAAGACCGGAACATTTGGCTCGGATGACCGCTTAAACGGAAGTCAAATGCTGAATGGAAAAGGGCTGGCGGGATACGTGGTCACGAAGTCAGGGAGGACGATAGCATTTGCCGCATACGTAAACCACACGGCATTGAGCAATGATCCCGATGAGCCACAGAGCATCGCTGGACAGGCCTTGGGAGAAATCGCCGCAGCGGCCTACGAGGTACTGCCCTAGTCGGAATGGGCCTTGTCTTTCGGAGAGAGATTAGGCCCAGTTTCGCGTGCGTTCCAAGAACTCCGTGATCCAGGCTGAACGTATGGCCTGAAGAGTCCGCTCGTCGAAGTTCTGCGGGTCGCCCTTGAACTCGCTCAGCTGAATCACGTAAGCATGCAGACGACTCAACTCGACCTTGTCCGGTTCAACCTCGGGATGCTCGTTGGAAAGCATGATTCCAACTTTGTTGGTGTCATCCCACGTCAGTTCTTTCGCCATGAGTCTCCTCCGGAGATGCGGGCAGAATTATAGCGCAGTTTCAGGCTTTAAGAAGTACGGTTACTTCCTAAGAGTGGGCAATAAATAGCATCAGACACCCCAGTCGCCGCTGGTTGCGCCGAAGACGCGCTGGAAGATCTTGTCGATGTTGCGCAAAGGACGTTTCAAGTCGAAGGCATGCTCCAAGGTGTCGCGTTTAACCTTCGAGGAGATTTCCTTGTCGTTCATGATCAGTTGGCGGAAATCGAGATCTTCCTTCCATGCCTTCATCGCACCCCTCTGCACCAGCCGATAGGCATCTTCACGCAGCACCCCGGCCTCGACCAGATCGAGCAGCAACTGTCCGCTGAAGACCAGGCCACCGGTAGATTCCAAGTTTTTCAGCATGCGCTGCGGATAGACCATGAGCGTGTCGATCAGGTTGGCTGTCTTGTTGAGCAGGTAGTCCACGAGGATGGTGGAATCGGGAAGGATTATGCGCTCGGCGGATGAGTGCGAGATGTCGCGCTCGTGCCAGAGCGGGATGTTCTCCAATGCCACCTGCGTATTGGCCCGAACCACGCGGGCCAGACCGCTGATCTGTTCGCAGGTGACAGGGTTGCGCTTGTGCGGCATGGCCGACGAGCCCTTCTGCTTCTCGCTGAAATACTCTTCGGCTTCGCGGACTTCGGTGCGCTGGAGGTGGCGAATTTCTGTGGCGATCATGTCGAGAGTGGAGACGATGACAGCCAACGTGGCTACGTAAAAGGCATGGCGGTCGCGCTGAATGACCTGAGAGGAAACAGCGGCAACATTAAGTCCGAGGCGCTGGCAGATCTTGTATTCGAGCTCGGGATCGAGGTGAGCGCCGTTGCCCACGGCACCGGAGAGCTTGCCGACGCGCATTTGCTCTGCCGCGAGTTCGAAGCGTTCGATGTTACGAAGGGTTTCGGAGTACCAGTTGGCCAGCTTGAGTCCAAAGGTGATCGGCTCAGCGTGCACGCCGTGGGTGCGGCCGATCATCGGCGTGTCTTTGAATTCCCAGGCGCGGCGCCTGAGCACGTCACGCAGCTTCTTCAGGTCCTCGCGGATGATTGCCGAAGCCTGCTTGACCAGCAGGGCCTGTGCGGTGTCGACCACGTCATTGGAAGTAAGGCCGTAGTGGAGCCAGCGCGAATCGGGGCCGACTTTCTCGGCGACGGCAGTGGTGAAAGCAATCACGTCGTGCTTTACTTCGGCTTCGATTGCCTGGATGCGATCCAGGTCGAAATCGCCTTTTTCGCGGATAGCCACGGCCGCCGATTGCGGCACCAGGCCTACCTCGGCGAGCGTTTCGGTGGCGGCTATTTCGACTTCGAGCCAGGTACGGAACTTGTTCTGGTCACTCCAGATATGTCCCATCTCGGGACGCGTATAACGTGCGATCAATGACGTGCTCCTTTATGAAAAACAACAGCACTGTAGGCACAACCTTTCATTCTACCTGCTGGAAGAAGCAGGCTGCGCAGTGCGGGGTCGTTCGCGAGTGTGAGAGATCGGTCCGAGGCCGTACCGTGGAAGTAGAAATTTACGAGCGACTATTTCTTTGCTTCAAAGGTTGCGAAAGCGCCGACTTTATCCAATTCGAAGCGCAAGGCGCATTCGTTCGGAGCGACGTGGCCGAAGAAAACGCTGAACTGGTTTTCCGGGTGAGCAAGCTCACCCATATCCATGGTGGCCCGCAAAATATCATCCTTCTCGTCATACTTGCCGCTGGTATCGGTGCTCTTGGAGATGATGAGCTTCCATTTCTTCTCGGACGGAACCACGAACATCGTGTAAGCACCGAGGGGGAGAGAGTGGCCTTCAAGGCTGACCGGCGTACTCACAAACAACGTCATGGGCTTGCCGCCTGGGGCCCAAACTCTGTCGTAGGGGACATCGCGTCCAAGTACCGGTCTTTTGGATGGGGGCGTCTTCTGATACTCGACCGCCAGCTGACGGTTTTCGTCAAAGTTGCAATCTACGGTATTTGAGTCCGAGACATCTTGCGCACACACGGCCGGTACAGCCAGAAGCAGAGCAAACAAGTACAGACAGAAGCGATTCCTCATGGAATCCTCCATTTAGGCTTCCTAATCCCCGCTAGAGGTAAGTGAACGTATATCATAAGACTCAGTGCAGAGCATAAAATATATCGTGATACGATATGATTGCTGACGATTATGACTGACCGTGAAGGATTACAGGACATCGACTATCACGCTCTGGCGGAGTTTCGCTACCAGATACGGCGGTTCTTACGCTTCAGTGAAGAGGTGGCCCGCGAGGCCGAGCTGGAACCCCGTCAACATCAACTGATGCTAGCCGTGAAGGGGGCAGATTTGGGCGAAGCTCCCCACATTGGATACCTGGCGGAAAAACTGCAGGTACGTCACCATAGTGCGGTTGAGCTTGTGGACCGTCTGGCAAAGCGAGGTCTGGTTCAACGGATTCGGGACAGACTGGACCGCCGTGAAGTGCATGTGCGGCTGACGGCGCGTGGCGAACGAACGCTGGCCGCCCTTACGCTGCACACCAGTGCGGAACTGCGCTCAGCTGCTCCAGCGCTAGTCCGCAGTCTGCGGAGAGTCATGGCCGGCCTGCAGGGTAATCATCATATACAGCGCCGGCCTGCCTCGGCGGCGAAGGCCGATCTTCATGCCCATTCTCAAGCGCGGCCGTCGCGCGGGAAGGACTCAAACTCAGTTCGTGCCGATTAACCTCGGCTTCGAAGATCGGCATCCTACCTTTCGGTGAAAATCACCCATGCGCGCGACTTTTCCAAGTCCATGCGCATGGAACACTGGTTGGGTGCGAGGTGCGCAAAATACACGCTGAACTCGTCTTCCGGGTTAGACAACTCACCATACTCCATAGGAATCCGAACCAGGTCATCTTTTTCATCGTAACGGCCGCTGGTGTCGGTGCTCCTGGAGATTGCTAGCGTCCATTGTTTTTCCGCTGGGATGACGAACATGGTGTAAGCACCCAGTGGAATGTCATGCCCATTGACCGTGACAGGCGTGTTGACGAAAAACGTCACCGGTTTGCTGCCCGGCGCCCAGGCTTTGTTGTAAGGAATCATGTGACCAAATACGGGCTGCTTGGAGTTCACCGTCACCCGCTGGTATTCGACCGTGATCTGTTTGTCGGGATCAAAGTTGCAGGTCGCGGTGGCAGATGAGGTCGTACCCTGGGCGCACAGCGTTATCGCCGTCAGCAGGGCAACAGGCAAGATCAGCAGAGAAATTAGACGATGCATCAGGCACCCCAGAACATGGGCTCTTCACCCTGTATGTGATTTGCAAAACAATCCAGCCGGAGCGCCGGTGGGGGACACGCCGGCTGGCGCCGGCCCCTGGGCTAGGCAGCGGGCCGAATCGGGACCGACTCCGTAACCTTCACGCTCTTGCTTTCGGTCTTGAGTGAGGCCCCAATCATTGCGGCCAGCCAGCCAAAAAACAGGGTAAAAAAGCTCGTCCATGCCCCGTGTCAGGCCGGCGGATAGCATTTCTCTCATATCCGGACTCGTGTTCGGTGCCGGCATGGCCATAATGAACAGGGCGATCATGCCGATCACAGAGAGGCCAAACATCATGAGGCCGTGTGCGACACCGTCGTGCTTGGTTGCAAGTCCGGCAAGACGTGCGGTCTCCCTACCCGCCACGTACATGGCAATGATGGTCAGGATGATCGTCCAAACTGCCATGCCCGTGCCGAGCACGGCATGGCCGAAGATTGCCACGGCTAAAGATTCAAACACTGTCCAGATGGCGGCAAATGTAAACACTCCGCCCCATACGGCACCCCAATGAACGTGCCCGCGTTCCATTAGCTCGGTGGCAGAAGGCTGCATTCGCATCGATGAGCTAGCCATGATCCCACGATGCAAATATATCGTATCAAGATACATTTTTTAGTGTTGTTGTGTTTGTTTTTGTTAATCGCTGAGTTGGTACGCCGTTTTCTATATGTCGTAAAACGATATAAAATAAGTGAGGCAACCACAACCGGGCTTCCTGCGACCGCTGCATCCTGCCGAGTGGCTTGAATGGCCAACAACGGTGGCAAGACGCAGTTCAAAAAAGGTCAAGCGCACGTGGTCCGCCTGTAGAGCGAAAAGAAGCATCCAAACAATTGAGATGATTTGGCAGAAATTCAGGGCTAGATTTTCCCGTCGAAAGACCAGTGGAGGTCTGCGGCACCTCGGCGATTTCACCACCAACTGGGAAGTTGTTCCGATTACAGCGCTGGCTGTCTTTATCGGAGTATTCAGCGCATTCGTTGCGGTCGCGCTTCTCAGGCTTATTGGGCTATTCACCAACCTCTTCTTCTTTCAGCGATTCAGTACCGCGCTGGTTTCTCCCGCAGGAAACAAACTCGGACTGCTTGTGGTGTTCGTGCCCATGATTGGCGCGCTGATCATCGGCTTCATGGCGCGCTACGGCTCTGAGCGCATCCGAGGACACGGCATACCGGAGGCGATCGAAGCCATCTTGCTGAAAGGGGGAAAGGTCGAGCCTCGAGTTGCGTTTCTCAAGCCGATATCGTCGGCCATCTCGATTGGGTCGGGCGGTCCCTTCGGAGCGGAAGGGCCCATCATCATGACGGGCGGAGCGTTTGGCTCGATGATCGCTCAGTTTTTTCATCTGACTAGCCTGGAGCGTCGAACACTGCTAGTCGCCGGAGCGGCAGCCGGAATGTCGGCGACGTTTGCATCTCCGTTGGCTGCCGTTCTTTTGTCCGTCGAGTTACTGTTGTTCGAATGGAAGCCACGCAGCCTGATACCAGTCGCGATTGCGAGTGTGGCTGCGGCTGCGACGCGACGCTACATCATCGGCGTGGGGCCACTGTTTCCCACACCGCCCCATGCGGTTTTTATCGGGCCGCGTGGACTCTTGGGTTGCGTGCTGGTCGGGTTGCTGGCGGGAGCGCTGTCGGCGTTACTGACTCTGGCAGTTTATGCCGCCGAAGATGCTTTCCAGAGACTACCCATCCATTGGATGTGGTGGCCAGTCATCGGCGGATTTGTTGTCGGGCTGGGCGGCCTCATCTTCCCGCAGGCACTTGGCGTCGGGTACGACATGATCGGCTCGCTGCTGCAAGGGGATGTTGTACTCAAGACCATTGCCGGCATTTTGCTGGTGAAGTCAATTATCTGGGCGGTGTCGCTGGGGTCCGGCACATCTGGTGGCGTGCTGGCGCCGCTAGTGATGATGGGCGGTGCACTCGGCGGACTGATGAGCGGCTTTCTGCCAAACGAGGGCTTGGGCTTTTGGCCTTTGGTTGCGATGGGCGCGATTCTGGGCGGCACGATGCGATCACCCTTTACCGGAGTCGTGTTCGCGGTTGAGTTGACGCACGACGTCAACGTCATTCTGCCACTCTTACTGGCGTCGGTTATCGCGCACGCATTTACGGTGCTTACCTTGCGGCGGTCTATCCTGACGGAGAAGGTGGCGCGTCGCGGATATCACCTTAGTCGCGAGTATGCGGTCGATCCACTGGAAATTCTCTTTGTTCGCGAGGTGATGCGGCCTGATGTCGTGGCGCTTCCGGCCGACGCGTCGGTGAGTGAATTGGCCGAGGCACTGCACGACGAGCACAGTCCTCGGAGGCAGAGCCTCTATCCCGTCGTAGATGGTGACAAGAAGCTCATTGGCGTGATTCCGCGCCACGAGTTGCGGGAGCTGGTTCACCTGCGGGATGGGAAGCAGCTTGCGGATATCGTTCGGCATGATCCCCAGGTGGCTTATCCGGATGAGCCTCTGCGGGTTGTGGTCTATCGCATGGCTGAAACTGGGTTTACTCGCTTTCCCGTGGTGGAGCACGACGGCTCGCGCAAACTTATGGGACTCGTCTCACTCGACGATCTGTTGAAGGCCAGAACGCAGACCTTGGAGGCTGAGCGCCGCCGCGAACGGGTATTGCCGCTTCGGCTGAAGTTTCCATTGCGAAGACAGAACACGCCTTCAGCTTGAGCAGAGGTTAAAGCCGCCTCAGCCTTCGTCCACTACGCCCAGCCGCTGACTCATCTCTTCGTAGAGAAAACCTTCGCCCGGGCGGTAGGGCTGAACCCATTCTCCGTCGATGACGAACTGCGGGATGGCGCGCTTGCCAGTTCGGCGTACGAGCTCTTCTGCGGCTCCAGGCGTAGTTTCAATGTTGATTTCGGTGTACGGGACTTCGTGGTTATCAAGAAAGCGTTTCGCGGTACGGCAATCAGGGCACCAGGGGGCTGAGTAAACCAGAATTTCCATGTGTTTTCGATATTAGAGAAATTGCCGCCGCACGTCTGCCCAATCATTCAGTCGCGGATAGCGGTTCTCGTTGAGATTGTGAGGGGCGGTATAAAGATAGCCCTGTCCGGAAAAGCGCACAAAATGCCTCGGGCTGTCATCGATCAAAAAATCTGTAGCTATGACACTCTTGTCTCCACAGAAGACGATGTGACTGTCAGGAAAATTCTGGAAGTGCGTTTTAATCCACTCGTACTTTTCGGTGAACGAATTGGGAAACTCCATGGCGGCAGAGGCGATGAACACTTCATAGCGCTCGCGCAGTTCCTGCAAAACCGGCTCGCTGCCCGGCATAACAGGAATGTCCCGAAAGAAGCCCGGCGTCCTGGTATAGTCGCGCAGGCGGCTCCTGCGATCTGCGGGAATCAGGTTGGCCAGGCCGCGTTCTGAGAGGTCAGCCTTGGTAAGGCGCTCGCCGAACTCCCAATTGTATTCCAGCAGGAATTGCGTCAGGGTGTCGGCCAGTACTTCGTCCATATCAATGGCGATGCGGCGCCTGTTTCCGTTTTCCATTTGCTCCAAAGTAGCAAAAACTAGGGGAGCGTTGCCGCTCCCCTTTGGTTCTGATCTGAAACCGGGTCAGTTGCTATACAACAGCACACCCTCTACGCTCTCCTCGCCCACCGGACGGTAGAAGAGCTGGTCGTTGTCGAGATAAACCTCGATGAACGCTGGGCGCTGGTTGAAGGTGCCCTGGATGAGAGCCTCTGACAGCGGATCTTCGATGTACTTCTGCAGCGCACGGCGCAGAGGGCGCGCACCGTAGCTGCGGTCGACCACCGTCTTGTTGAGGATCCACTTGCGTGCCTCTTCCGTCACAGTGACGGTGATAGCCCGCTGCGCCAGGTTCTGATTGAGCTGGTTCACCATCAGTTCAACGATCTGAATCAGGTCAGCCTCGGTCAGGGCGTTAAAGATGATGACTTCATCGAGGCGGTTCAGGAACTCGGGATTGAAGGTGCGTTTTACCTCAGCCCGTACCATGTCCTCAACCTTGCCGGACACCATATCCTCGGCGTCGGACTGGAAGCCCATTCCGGTGCGCTTCTGCAGGTGCCGGGCCCCTATGTTCGAGGTCATGATGATGATGGTGTTTTTGAAGTCCACGGTATTGCCGAGACCGTCGGTGAGCTGACCGTCTTCAAACACCTGCAGCAGAATATTGAAGAGATCCGGATGTGCCTTCTCGACTTCGTCGAGCAGCACTACCGAATACGGCGCCCGCTTGACGCGCTCAGTCAACTGGCCACCCTCTTCGTAGCCGACATATCCCGGAGGCGAGCCGATTAGCTTCGAGACGGAATGCTTCTCCATGTACTCCGACATGTCGAAGCGCACCAATGCCTTCTCGCTGCCGAACATGAACTGCGCCAAGGTGCGAGCCACTTCCGTCTTGCCGACACCTGTCGGCCCCAGGAACAGGAATGAACCGATGGGCCGGTTCGGGTTCTTCAGTCCGGCGCGCGAGCGACGGATAGCGCGAGCCAGAGCAGAGATGGAGCGGTCCTGCGAAATGACCCGCTTGTGCAGCTCCTCTTCGATGCGAAGCAGCTTCTGGCTCTCTTCTTCCTTGATGGAAGCGATCGGAACCCCGGTCCAGCGCGATACCACATCTTCTATGTCCTCGCGGCCAACGACGCCGGTCGAGGACTCGTCGAGGTGATATTTCTCGCGCAAGGCGCGGAGGTTATCGCGCTCTTTGCGTTCCTCGTCGGAGTAAAAGCGTGCCTTCTCAAACTCGTGGTTCGCGATGGCGTTCTCCATGCGATGCACGATGAACTTGATTCGCTTCTGGACCTCGGTAATGTCTTCCGGCAGAGAAGTCTGGCGCAGCTTCACACGCGCGCCTGCTTCGTCGATTAGATCGATGGCCTTGTCAGGCAAAAAGCGATCGGGCAGGTAGCGATTCGAGTGCGCCACTGACATGCTGATGGCGTCGTCGGTGTAGGTGACCGCATGGAACTTCTCGTAGCGCTCTTTGATGCCAAAGAGAATCTTGATCGCATCTTCTTCGGTCGGTGGCGGAACCTTCACTGCTTGGAAGCGGCGCTCGAGCGAGCGATCTTTCTCGATCGACTTGCGGAATTCGGCCGGCGTGGTCGCGCCAATGCACTGAATCTCACCCCGTGACAGCGCCGGCTTTAGGATGTTCGCTGCATCGAGCGAACCCTCTGCCGATCCGGCGCCCACCAGGGTATGCAACTCATCGATAAAGATGACGGAGTTCTGCGACTCCATCAGTTCCTTCATGATGGTCTTTAGACGCTCTTCAAACTGGCCGCGATATTTCGTGCCTGCGACGATCAGCGAAAGGTCCAAAGCCAAGATTCGCTTGTCAGCGAGGAACGACGGAACCTCGCCGTCGGCGATGCGCTGCGCCAGACCTTCGACAATGGCGGTCTTACCCACGCCGGGCTCGCCGATCAGCACCGGATTGTTCTTGGTGCGGCGGCAGAGGATCTGAACGACCCGTTCCAGTTCGTTCTCGCGACCAACCAACGGATCAAGCTGATTGTCCATGGCGGCCTGGGTGAGGTCGCGCGAGAATTCCGAGAGCAAGGAAGACTCGCGATTGCGCTGCGACGGCTGGGCCTTCTCCTGCGAGGTACGCGAAAGCTCCTCACGAATGTTTGAGAGCCGTAGTCCTCTTTCGTGCAGAATCTCTGCAGCGAAGCACTTCTCTTCGCGCAGCAGGCCCAACAGCAGGTGCTCGGTCCCAATGTGCTTGTGCGACAGACGCTCGGCCTCTTCGGCGGCGTAGGCCAACACGCGCTTGCACTCATTGCTCAGGGGAAGGTCCACGGAGGTAGATACTTTCTCCCGGATCGTAGTGTGCGCCTCGATTTGCTTGCGAATGGACTCGACCGAAGCGTGCGACCGCAGGAACCGATTGGTAAGCGCCTTGTCCTCACGCAACAACCCCAGCAGCAGGTGCTCGGTCTCGATGTACGGAGATCCGAACTGGCTGGCTTCGTAGCGTGCGAAGAAGATAACGCGCCGGGCCTTTTCCGTGTACCGTTCAAACATGGGTTGTTCTCCCGAAGCTCTGCGGGACGCTTCCCCCTAGACCTGAGGCCTCCCGCGAGCTTTCTTTCACCGCCGTACCCCTGATCACCGGCCCGCAAAACATTTGGACCGATGGATGAGGACCCTTTCCAGAGCCCTCGATTACTTCAAACCCTCAACTCTACTTCCGGTTGCATTAAGTTGCGTTAAGCCGAAAGTGAGCGTGGCGACACCTCTATCATTCGTCCCCGCTCCAGGTGCA
>Ga0126383_10001882_pt1 | contig 13282 bp, 7 predicted proteins | sample PanSoiMetPlot_35_FD_96882 | JGI IMG/M metagenome (GOLD analysis project Ga0126383, IMG submission 96882) | Tropical forest soil microbial communities from Panama - MetaG Plot_35 | ecosystem: Environmental > Terrestrial > Soil > Tropical forest > Bulk soil | place: Panama | collected 2016-02-17
CCCATACTGCCACAGCCCGTATATGTTGGCCGACACTACCTTGGACAGGCGATCTCCGCAGAGACAAGCAAATCGCGGAGCGGAAGTACTACCGCCATCACTCTTACCGTGACATGTGCAAAAAGCTCGGGCACGGTTCGAATTACGGAGGGCAACCGAAGACGCTCTCAACCGTCGCCAAAGTCCCCATCACTATCGTTTCCGAGTTTCAGCACAAGTACTTCCGCGCCTACCCTGCCCACCTTAAATGGCAAGCTCACGTCGAAGAGGAACTCCGACGGCGTGGCCGTCTTGTCAGCCTATCGGGTAGGCCCCGTTGGTTCTTCGGGCGTCGAGGCGACGATAGTACACTACGAGAAGCAATCGCTTTCGATCCACAAGGTACTCTTGCCGACATCGTTAATCGTGGGGGTCTTAACATCTGGCAGGCCAGAGATGCTTACCTCTATATGCACGACCACGACGCCCTCACGGTCCAATATCCAGAGGAGAAGGAAGACGAAGTCATCCCGAAGGTAATCGAGCAACTGAGAGTCCCGATCGAACTAGCCGGTGGGCGCACACTTGAGATTCCCTACGACTGTGTAGTTGGGTGGAACAGAGGGAAGTACGATAAGAACGACAATCCGGACGGGCTGAGGGACTATGTCCCCGGCGACTTTGGGAGAAAACGATCACCCGAGATACATCTATTGCACAGGAAATGGTAAATGAAACCAAATGGCACTGGAGCGCGCAAATGCGCATCGTGGGTTGATGCCTTTGTGCAAGTTACAGACAACTTAGAAGCGCCCCAGCTTTATCGAACATGGGCCGCGCTAACCACAATCGGAGCCATACTGGAGCAGAAGGTGTGGCTTCAGACTTCAAGCTCTATGTACCCCAACATGTACGTCTTCCTCGTCGGTCACCCCGGCGTAGGCAAGACCCGAACCATCCGCGCCATACGGGAGTACGCAGCGGAGGTTGAGAACTTCTACCTCGCCCCAACCTCGGTCACCGCTGCGTCGATGGTCGATGCCATGTCCGATTGTAAGCGGGTAATGGTGCTGAAGTCAGGCCCGGTGGACTACAACACGATGATGTTCACCGCCGACGAGATGGGCACGTTTATGCATAAGTGGGAGGATGACGTCATCGCTCTCCTCTCCATGTTCTACGACGTCGACATCTATTCCCAGCAGCGTCGTGGCAAGGAAATCAAGATCAAGATCAAGCGGCCACAACTCTCGCTCCTCGCCGGTACTACCCCGGCAAACCTGATCAAGTTCATCCCCGAGGGCGCATGGGACCAAGGCTTCACGTCACGATGCCTCTTCGTCTTCTCCGACGATCGAGTCCGCGTTGACATCTGGAATGCGCGGGCGGGTACGATGGATAAAGACTTGGTCCACGATCTCCGCTTGATCAACGGTCTCTATGGCCAGTTCAACGCGACCACAGATTACCAGCAACTCGTCGATGCTTGGCGCGACTCCGACTACCACCCGGTCCCCAGCCACCCGAAGCTGATCCACTACAACACTCGTCGCCTTGCACATCTCTTCAAGCTATCCATGATCTCGTCGGTTGACAAGGGCGCCAGCCTAATGCTGACCAAGGACGACTTCAACCGGGCCCACGCTTGGCTCACCCAAGCCGAGGCCCTGATGCCCGAGGTGTTCAAAGCAGGTGCGCCGGGTGCCGATGCCAAGGCAATGGAGGAAATCCAACACTTCATTCGTACCATCGACAAAGGCGCCGGGGTTCAGGAATACCTGATCATGGCCTTTGCCAAAAACCTTATCGGCCTCAACAGCCTGCCGCGCCTGATGAATATGATGGAGGCAACCGGCATGGCGAAGAAGATCGCCGTTAACAAGATGACCGGCACTGGCATCTGGAAGGCTACTTTTTCGGACGTGCCTCACCAGTGATGAAGCCCTGTATCCACTCCCAAAAGTTCCTCGGCTGTTTCTTGTAACTTCCGTAATTCAGATCGTAAATGAACTGCAACGTCCGCCCAACCTGCGCCAGCGGCCAGCCCCTCAGCGTGCCGACGATGTTCGCCACGTCCTTAATTGGGTGATCGATCTTCCTAGTCTCGCCCTTGATGTAATGCTCAATGTCTGTTCTACCGGCGCCGAGAGCCTGAAGCAAGCTAACGTACGATGGCCTCGGCGATATGCCCTCGAAGAAGTACTCGGCCGCATCGCGCATTAACCACACCGTCTGCAACGGCTGAAGCATCAAGGCCTTGCCGATCGTCCACCACCACGACTCGCCCTCCTTCCGCTGATTAAACAACAACGCACCGAACGCCGCCGGTATCAGCACCGAGCCGTACAGTGTGCCCATCGCCTGCCCATAGCTCTTCGCCCTGATCTGGCCCGGTATCTGCCGCTGCCAGTTGTACATCGAATTGAAGAACCCGTAGAACAGCGTCGTCAGCTTAAACCCTTCGCTGCCGCGCATCACGGCGGACAGGTCCGGCAACCCCGCCGCGCCATGCCGCTCACGCACGAGCGAGTCGGCCGAAGCCGCGGCATCGTAATCCGTGCGGCCTAGCTCCTTCATCCGCTCGAACTCGGTAGCCCACGTAACGATCCGGAATCCTTGGCTGACCTTCACCAGCGGCAAGAAGCTCTTCCGCACTATGTCAGCCTCGAATGCCTTGAAGCCCTTCTCCTTAATCGCCTGCTCCATCCGCTCTCGAAAGTCACGGTCCATGTTCTTGAATGTGTGCGGAATCTCCATCGAGTGTTCATAGGCCAGATCAGTGTAGTAGCTCTGCCGAGCCATTACCCTCGTCACGTCCACCGGATTGAGCTTACCTACATCCGGCGACATGATCACCTTGAGATTCAATCCCAGTGCATTGCCCATTACGTTGAACCGAATCCGCCGGAGGATTCCGTTCATCGTCTTAATGGCCTCCTCATTCGAGTTGAAGTGATTGGCAATGCTCTTCAGCCACGGCCTAAACTGCTTGGCATACATGTCGCCGTATCGACCGGATATGGCGTTCATGATGTCCCTATCATGGATAATCTTGTTGGCCTGTATCACCGCCTCACGATAGCTGATGTCGTGAATCTCCTGCTGTAGCCGCGCCGCCATCATCTCGATGGTGCCTTGAAACTCAACCGGCCCGACGAACCCAGTGCGAGTCTTGACGTAGTGATTCGCCGGGGTCGCACGGTGGAACCCAGCCTCGAACAGGTCATCCACGCCGGGTGCCTTCAGTACCACGCCTTCCTTGTAGAACACCGGCCAGTGCCCGCCCTTGAACGTCCCGTGTGGCGTCACTACCTCCTCGGGCGGTATCCACTTCGGCGGGATGCCTGACGTCTCCCTGTACACCCTGTCAGCGGGCTTTCGGACGAACTCCTCACGGATGTTCCACATATCCTGAGCGAATTCCCAGTCCTCCTTGTTGAGATTATCTTTCAGGAATTGATCTACCTTGGCCATGTACTCGTCACGGTGCTCCTTGCCGAAGTGCCCGTCGATGAACTTCTCCTTGTTCGACCGGTTGCCCCAGTTCACGGCGATGCCGATTGCGTCTTCCCGGGTGAGATCGTACGGCACACCAAGCTCAAGATCGTAGAACCAGTCCTGCGGAAGCCTATCCTTTAGGGACTTGAGCCACTTCTTGCCGCCCCTCTTCTCACCGATCTCCTTCATATGCTTAGATAGCTTCTCCTGCGCACGGTATTCGTGGTGCTTGGACTCTGCCATCGGCCTAATAAGGCCATTGAACAACGGACCCAGCACTCCCCTCGCCCGGTTATCTAGGTCCTTAACGATCTCCTCGATCCGCGCCAGTTCGGCGTCTGCCTTGAACATAAGCTCTCTAATGAAGCCAAAGTCCACTGGCGTGTCTCGTTGCTCGGTGATCCGCTGAATGACCTCCTTCTTGAAATCAGCAAAGTCCTGCTTCTCACCGGCGACGTTGACCTTCTCCACCTCTCGCCCTATGTGCTCCAGTGAATCGATGGCATCCTTGATGTCGTACCGCTGCTCGACAGTCATCTCATCCCACTTCGGCAGCGCATCCGGCCGGGTGCGGATGTACTCATGCACCAGCGGATCGTAACCCTCCCGCTCGGCGTGGTCGACTAGCGCATCCAGCGACTTAAACCCGTGCGTCTGCAACGCACTGGTAGCCTGCTCAAGATCAATCCGACCGCCCTTGCCAATACTCTTGATAATAACCTGCAATGCAAACTGGTACGGCTTGCTCAGCCCCTTCACGTCCGGCTTGCTCAGCCGCTTCATAGTGTCCTCAAGTTCCTCCATATCTTTCTCAAACTTGACAGCCAGCTTGGTCTCATGCGCACCGAACTCCCGTCTCTGCTCCAGCCGGAAGGCCTCGGTGTGGTCTCCCTTCTGCAACGCGTCAATGATCTTCCTCGTCGATCGGCCGGTTGCCGCCATCAGCTTGTCAGCGCTAAGCTTATAGGCCTTGCGCCCCATGAACTCGGCCGTCGCCTGTGGCTTGAGGTTCGGCAGCGGCAACTGCGCGCCAGCCTTCGTGCCAAGCAGCACCGTCTCTTCCTGAATCCGCTCAAGGATCGAACCCAACACCAAACGATCCCTGATCTCGCGCAGAATGTTCCCCGGTAGCTCACCGTACTTGCTCGTCATCTGGAACTCAGTCTGCGCATCAATCATCTTCCGCACGTACTCGCCCTGCCGCGCCTTGATCTCAAACCGCTGCTTCTCCAGCGCAATGATCTTGTCAATCATGTCCTTACCAGACTCAAAGCCAAAGAACCCGGACAGATCGTCGGGGTGAATCCCGCCTTTCTCCAGCAGTTCCCTTGGGAATGCCTTAACCTGTTCCTCGTCTAGGAACTCTGGATCAATCCTCGGCGGCCTGTGCCGCCCGCCGCCGGGTATCTCACCATCCCGGAAGTAGGCAAGCGCCGCCACATCCGGCCGAGCCTTGACAAACCGAGTGGCGCTCTCACGCTCGACCTTGGCGTTCTCCTTCCACTCCTTGGTCTGCCGCTTGGTCTCATCCTTCGTAATCACCTTCTTGTCGTGCTCGTACTTCTCCTGCCGCTCGGCATCCATCGCCTTGACATACCGACGGTAGGACTCCTCGGTGAGCCCGTAGTCCTTAGCGTGCTGCATGATGCGGCGGTCCTCAAGACCAATGACCTCCTGCATCTCAAGCTGCTTCATCTTCGTCGTCGGCGGCGGGGCCTTCTCCTCCGGCTTCGGCGCCGGACCAACGCCCTTCTTCTCACCCTCCGGCGGTATCTCCTGATCCAGACGTGTGGCCTTGTTGTCCCTGATCACCCTAGCAGCGAAGTCGGCTGTGCCGGGACGGGAGTCACCCCTCTCAGTCCGAACGACGTAGTTCCCCGTCGAGTCCTGAAGGATAGCAAAGGTGCCGCCTTCCTTCTTCCTGTACACGCCAATGTATGGGTCCTGCTCCTCCTTCATCGGGAACAGCGGCTGCATCCCCGCCGCCTGCTCCTCAGCCTCTTCGGGCGTCGCCGCTGGTTTGGTCTCCGGATGGGTCTTGACCTCCTCGGTGGTCATCCCGTATTCGTCACGGGCCCGGATGTGACCCTTGATCTGATTGAACACATCCCGCTCGATGTTAGCCGCCAGTTCCGACAGCTTCACCGGGACGTCGGTGCCATCCTGCAACGCGACGCGGTAGGCATCTTCGACGTTAGGTATCCACCCCAGCTTCCCGTCATCCTTCGTCGGCATCTTGTCGCCGTACAGTTCCGCAAATGCCTCGGGCGTAATGCCCATATCTAGGTCGCCCTTGGACGCCACGAACTGCCGGTAATAGTCTAACGATCTCTCCTTGGTATTGGTCTTGTTCGACGAACTGACGACGTTGCCGAGGTTCTTCTGATCGACCTTCGCCTGCTCTTTATGAAGCTCGTCAATAACTGGAACAAGGCCGACGGGTATCTTCTTCCCCGCCGCAACGCGGTGACCGCCAATGCCGAGGGTAGCGCCAACTACCATGCCTATCTGCTCAAGGGTACTCTGCTCAATGCCGGTCTGTTTAGAGACCTCGTTCATTATGTTCTTGTACTCGGCAAAGATCGGCGCAAAGAAAATCTGTGGCAGGCCGTACATCACGTTACTGATGGCCACGTTCCTGCGCTGGGTCTCCATCACTGATCGGGCTTGTACCTTGGCTGCATCCTCACTCAGCCCTTGGTTCTTCATCAACGACTGAATGACGTCGTCTAGCTGGGCCGGTAGCTGGGCGTCCGCCCGACCAGCCATGATCTCGTCAACGTCAGTGATGCTCTTCCAGCCCTCGTGCACCATATCCATAATGGTGACGTAGCCCTCGGGCAGGAACTTATGGATGTCCTCCGATGCCGCATCCAGATTGGCGTAGTCATCGTTGGACACCGACGACGCCAGCGGCTGGGTGTTGATGTAGTTCTGGAGGTGGGGATTGGTATCCACGATCGCACCGGCCGTCATAGCCTTGTGCATTCGCTCAAACTCGGGCAGGTTCTGCATGATCATCTGCGGATCAAGACCCGACGCCGTGCCTAGCTCGATAGCCCTAGCAGCATCGTCAGGATTCGCATCGACAAACGCCGACGTGTTGAGCGCCGCCGAGCTTCTCTGCTCACCCCTCGACTCTCGAAGCTCTTTATGCCAATCTATGTTGCTCAGGTCTGTCATGGCGTCGCCGTTCTAAACCTCTGCCCCGTCGCTCGCCCGGCGCCGATCTTGGCACTGTACAGCCTCTTGAACAGGGCCCGGACGTACTCGCGCCGGATCATCTCGTCGGTTGGCTCAATGCCCTCTTCCTTCCAATGCGAATCCTCACGGATAGCTTCGTAATCCTTAGAAGGAACCTGCACATTGAACAACGGTTCATGACCATAACCGCCGAGCCAGCCGGGGTCTGGATTGAACTGACGGCCGAGCACGTTGACGGCCTGATTCTGCAACAGCAGCCGCCCCATCTGCATGATCTCAGACTGCGACGGCGGCCGGTTCTGATGCGAAATCTGGAAATCTCTGATCTGATCGCCCAGATCGGCACGGTACCGAAGGTACAAGTCCGGCGAGTTCTGCCGAGTGATACCAGCGGCAAGGAGATCACCCTCCATATAGCCCATGGCCTTGTTCGACCGGGGATCGTCCTTGTGCTTGTGCAGCATATCCACCTGCGCCTTGACGAAGCCCTTCTGTGCCTCGGTCGATAGCCCCGGCACCTTCATAATCTCGGTGTCTAGGAACTTCTGTCGATCCTCATCTAGCTCGCTCTGCGCCAGCGCATACAGGGTCTTGTAGTTCTCCAAGCCGCCGGGACCCCAGCCTCTATGGCCACCGGCGTTGTGCGCCATCTGAGCGTAGAACGGCTTGCGCTGGTTCCAATCCATCGCCGCCCATGCCGCCGCCACGTCGTCGCCGCTCGCCGTTAGCTCCTCCGGAGTCGTCGGTAGGTCGCCGGACGGACTTCGGCCGCCGAGCATCGCCTCGTTAATGATGTTGGTATTGTGCAGATACGCATCACGCTTGTCGGTCTGCTCGGCCCGGTACTGACCACGGATACGATCCGCCACGACATCCGGCAGCAGCGGGTCCGATGGATTGTACTGCCGAGCCCACGCCTGCCCACGCGCGACCCTCTGTGCCACCGGCTCCTCAGGCATCCGGTAGTTCGGGTCGCCTATGTCCTTGGCACCCCACGGCATCGAGTAGTGGCCCGGGTCCCACGAACTGATCTTGTCGTGCTCGGAACTCAGCGGCGTACCAGTGGCCTCGAAGCCTTCCTTAATTGCCGCTTCCAGCTGCCGGTACGTCGTGCCACCCTGCGGCTGCGCATCGAATGCCGTGCCGTTCAGATGGTGAGAATGCATGGTGCGGCTGTGTCCAGCACGCACGGCGGCGGCCTGTTGCCAGATGTTCCGTTTGCCGCTGATGACCTGGAACTGTACATCAGGATGATGCTGATGCACCCACTTGATCACGTTCTGCAACCGAGTATCGATCGTATTTACCTTGTCAATGGAGTTCTGACTAAACCACGGCGCGTAGCCAGCGCTGATGGCATCGGTAACATTCCGCGCCGTTACCTGCCGCTCCTGCCCTTGCACATACTTGTTAGTCTGATCGTACGCGTCCGAGCGCATAAACTGCTTGTTCTCTTCCAGCATCTTCCGCGCCGCTGGTCCGTCGCTGTCGGCCGTCTTCTGAATCCGGTTTGCCCACAGATCACTGATGGCCTTGCCGACGAGATTGGCGCGCTGCTCGGGCGGCATCCCCGACATGTCGGCCATCTGGTTAACGGCGTCGACCTTCGCCTTTACACCCTCGTTGAAATCGTGATCACTCCATCTCTGCTTACGCGCCGAATCATCGATCGAGTCAATCTTCGCCTGATTGGCGTTCATATTGTATTTCTTCAGTTCCGCCGCGCTATGCCGACCGGCGCTGAATACCGTCCGGCCCATCGTACCGAGGGACCCGGCGAGGAACTGTCGCTTCACTGCGTCGTTGGACGCTGAGTCGGCCATGCCTTGGCGCTCAGCCTCAAGCTGCGCCCTGAGCGCATCGAAACTATCGAACGCATCCTTACCAGACTTGGACTCGTAGCTGGTGTATAGCTCACCGGACTTGAGTTGATACTTAGCCTCAAGCTCGGTCTTCTCGGTGCTGTTCCTGACCTCCTGCAACGCCACGGCCCGATTGAACATCTCGCCGCCGACGTTCTCCATCGTCTGGCCAACTGAGGCAATGGCATTGTTGACGTTGGCGCCAAACATATTGGCATCCGTACTGACACGGAAGCCGGTGGAACCGCTTGACGGGATTGGTTGTGCCGTTGAATACGGCTGATAAGGTATCTGTGTGGCCATTAGCCTATTCTCGGGAATCCTGGGATGCCAGCTTGACCGGCGCCGATCCACTTAGAACTCACGCTACCGGCGGCGCCTAGCAACGATCCGATAGCGGCTATCTGACCTGATGTACGAGAGGTCTTGGCAGCGTATTTGTCCAACTCAGACTCAGCCTGATCCGACGCCGCCTCAACCTCGTACCCGTACGCCTCCTTCGCCGCGTTGGTACGGATGATGCCGAGGTCCTGCTGCGCCACCTTGTACATCCCGGCGGTAACAGCAGCCTTAGAGCCCGACCGAACGTCTAGGCCCGATGCGCCACCCCCGGCTATCTGCTGCCCGATCTCGTACCGAGCCTTCATCCCTGCCTGCTCAGCCTTGATCTCACCGGCATTGATGGCGTAGTTGGCATTCTGCTCAGCAATCTGCTTGTTCATCAGCGCAATGCCAGCGCGGTAATCGTACATCGCGCCTTGAGACTCACCACCAAACCAGTTGCCAACGGCACTGGTAACGCCACCAAGCGCCGTCGCTCCCAAGCCAACACCAGCCATAATAGTAACGGGATCAGCCATGACGCTTCTCGAAGCTCTCTCGGGTTATACTGAACGGCACCAGCTTCTTCCCCTCTGGAAAGTGATACGTCGCGCCGAGCCACTTGAGCCATCGAATGGCCTTTGTATCGGCCGCGCTAGTCTGCCCAATGATCTTGGTGTAGTGCTTCAAAACGCCCTCGATCACTACCTCAGAGTGCCGGATGAGCAGGAACTTGTGCTCGTTGCAGAGGTCCGTCGTGAGCAGCCACATATAGCACTGGTCGCTCATTAGCGATGGCGTGATCAGCCCATACACCGCGGCGACCTTTCCATCGACCGACCCAACGAACGTATGGGCCGACCGGCGTAGAAAGGTCTCCATGATGCCTTGAGCCTCAGGGTCCCCGGCCGAAGGAGATCGGCGGATCACCTCGGCGTAGTTCACCTCGACGTCTTGGGCTCTCTGAATGTCAATCACTTCAAGTTGTCCCCAACATCGATCTCAGGGATGAAGCCCAGCACCGTCGCCGGTAGTGGGTTGTCCTGCTCCACGCATATCTGCCCCTCAACATCCCACCGTGGGTCGGTCCGGACGTACTCGTCGCCTGTTATAAGCTCGATTGTCGAGCCAAGCGGTTGGTTCTGCTGGAACTCCTTTATTGGCGTCATCAAAGCGAAGGTCTGGCCGTAGCTTAGTCCGCGCGTGTCACGGACGCGGATGCTCATTGCATTGTAGGACTTGCGCTTACCTTGGATCGAGTCCAACTCGTTTTGCATGTCGAGGTACATCGTCTGTAGCTGCGGCGTGTACTGAAGCCCGGCGACGACCTTTGAGGCTGGCTGGGTCAAGGTGACCGATCCGTTGACTACCTTCTGCGGCGCGATTACGTTGCCGTCGGCGAGGATTTGCACAAGCTGGCCTTCGAGATAATCGAGGCCGAAGAAGGTGGTGAACTGTGGAGTTAGGGTCCATTGTCCTTGTGCCACTGGCAGCGGTGTGAAGTTCGGGTCATTCGGCGTCAGGTTCTGCACCGGCCGGGTAAACGTGCCGACAACCTGCGTCGCCGATACGAACTGGGTGATCGTGGCGATGCCGCCACCGGCGCGTAGAATCTGATTGACACTACTCGGCATGAACACCGGCGCACTGGCAAAGAACGTCGCCGTACCCGTGGCATTGGAGATTGTCAGGTTCGCCGCCGGTGATGGCAGGAATGACCTCGTGCCCATATCGACGCTCCACGCGTCCTCGGCGCCATATGGAAAGAAACGATCCGCCATTCGCTCGATATAGTCTAGCGTCACGCCTTGGATGGTTCGGCGGAAGATGAAGTAAATCGCGTCGAAATTGTTCTCCAGCACCGACGTCACCGACTGGGCCGTGCCAAGCGTATCGTGCCGGGTCCAGCCCAGCATCTCCTGCTCTTTGACGTAGGTCAGTGACACGAACCGCCCATCGTTCCGTATTCCCCAAACGATGCGGAAGGGTTCCTCAGCATAGGTCCATTGGGTAATCTGAAAGCCATAGAATAGGTGGTTTGAAAGTATTGAGACATCAGCGCCCATGTAGATATTGTTGCTGATATTGTAGGCCAAGTCCCGGACGATACCTGAGCGCTGGACAAAGAGCACATCAGGACCAATGACAACGGGAGGGACATCGCTTGCTCCATAGTAAGCTTGTGGCGTTGCCGTGGCGTTGATCGGCGTCACAGCATTCGATGAGCCAAATGCACCCGAGCTAACCAGCCATGTACCCTTGGCGGTGAGGATGAGCAATCCTCCGGGCATAGGCACCATGGACTTAATGGCATTAACTTGCAATGAGACCAAGGTGCCAGTGATGGCATCGTCCTCTTGAGGTGGATCAGACACGTTGAAGTTGGTATAGAATCCAGGTTGTGAGGCCCAGAAAGTTTGGGGAAACTGGTTTGACCCGCCGAAATAAAGGCGCTGTTGAAAGAAGCAAACGGTTTGTGGGTTGTTGCCACCGGCGAATGGGTTCTGAACAATAGGCGGCGTTGTGACAAAGTCAGGGACAATGTTGGTGTCATCGAGCGTGGTCCCGGTAGCATTGCCGACGAAGCCATAGGCCGCGCCGACGGGGACAACGCCAGAGTAGCTAGGCTCGGCTTTGTAGACGTTATAGGAACTGGCACCCGGCACGGCCGTCCACGTCACCCGGATCGACCCGGCGGTGGTGCCAATGTTAACCGAGGTGCAGTTGGCTTGAGGTGATGATATGCCTTCCTGTCCCTGTGAATCCACAGCGGTGACACGGTAGGCGAAGTTGACGGTGCCGCCGGTTGACGGCACTGCCGTCACGGTAGCCGGTGAGCCGACGGTCGTGCCAAACACCATAGGCGCGAAGGCCCAGCTGGTCGGCCCGGTGAACGTCAGCGTCTGTGGCGGGTAGTTCGGATGCACGAGATACATCACGTTGGCGATTTGCACATACTTCACCAACGGCAAATCTGCAACGGCATACGGCGAGGCGAACTTGTACAGCCGCCCGACCACCCCGCCGGTGGTGTAGGCCGGATAGGCGAGGGTGTTGATCGACGCGCCAGTTTGGGTGTTGGCGAGGGTGAACGTATTGCCACTAACGCTACCAACCTTGAACACCCGGCCATTGAGCGGCGTCATCCCAGCGATGCCGTTGATGAAGACCCAATCGCCGACGGCGAAGTTGTGTCCTATGGCAGTGATCTGGCACGGGTTGGAGTTGGTGGCGCCGGTGATGGTGAAGTTGGACTCCAACACCGACGCGCCCATTGTCATCGGCCGAACGTAGAAGTCGCCGAACTCCAACACGTACGGCACCAGCACCGACGTCTGGAACGGTATCAACCTCGCACCCAGCGATAGGCACTGGTTAACAAAGTCGGTGCCTTGTCGAGTGCTCGCCGCACCAGCACGATAGTCGACGAAGAAGTTCCTCATCGTCGCCGCGCCCTGCCGGTACTGCTTCAGATCGACACGAGCGTTCAGGGCCGGTGACAACTCGCCGAACGTAAAGCTGACTTGGATAAGGTTCCTGCTCATCAGTACAACGTAAGCATGTTACCCCAGTCGAACTGGGCCGGAGTCCATCCGTAGTCGTTGGGGAAGTCAATGCCGCGGATTCTAATCCAGTCTGGAGTAACGTCATTGACGGTTAGACCTTCATTGCCATCAGCTTGCCGCGCCAGCACAACGAACTGGTTGGCTTGCTTTACCAGAAGGTTCGCCTGCTCCTTCGAACCGCTGAGAGCGAACACCAACCTACTAGCCAGCGCCGCCACCCATGCCTGAACGAACATCCCATCCATCACGCCAGGGTCGGTGATCTGCTTCACGTAGGCAAGGATCGCCTGTTCCTGATTAGTCAGGATCACCTTTGTGTCCGCCCCGTTCGTCGCCGGAACTCCGTTGAGAATCTGGTCGATCCCCACCTTGAACCGGACAGGGGGTCCATTCCAGTATTGAGGGGCTCCTCCAGTAACGGCCGTGGTAATAGGAACCCCCGACGCAAAGCCAGTTGTAAATTGTGGAACGATCCACAACGGTCTTAAGCAGTCGCTTGGATAGGCGTACTCGTAGGTCCATGGTGGTGCTGGCGTGCCCTTCTGCCAAGTATTAGTTCCGGCGGTTGGATTCTCAGGCGTCCCCGGCGCCGCACAGATAAGCGTCAGGGTTTGGAAGTTAGTGGCGCAGTTCCACGGAGCCATGCGCAACAGTTCGTCGCGCACGGGCTCAATGGCGATGTTACACTGCCTCGCCTCAGGAGAGTTCTCCGAAAGCGAGGTAACTGTTGTGCGCGTGCCCATCATCTGAAGGGCACGGTTGGCGATCTCGACTTCGGTTGTCATAGGCCACTCCAGATAAGGTCCCACCTAATCGGGCCGGACGAAGGTACCCTTGGATCGTCGGGCAGGG
>Ga0126383_10001884_pt1 | contig 13271 bp, 15 predicted proteins | sample PanSoiMetPlot_35_FD_96882 | JGI IMG/M metagenome (GOLD analysis project Ga0126383, IMG submission 96882) | Tropical forest soil microbial communities from Panama - MetaG Plot_35 | ecosystem: Environmental > Terrestrial > Soil > Tropical forest > Bulk soil | place: Panama | collected 2016-02-17
CCTCGAGGAGCTGCCGTGCCCGCTCCCGGAGCTTCCGCCGGAGCTCGACGGCCTGCGGATCGCCCACCTCTCGGACTTCCATCTGGGAGTGCCGTCCCGGGGCGTGACGGCGGTGAAGCGTGCCGTCGACTGGGTCGAGCGGCGGCAGCCGGACTTGACGCTCATCACCGGCGATCTCCTCTCGCGCCGTTCCGGGGAGCCGCGGCTACGACGGCTGCTCGCCCGTCTGCCGCGCTGCTACACGGTGCTCGGGAACCACGACCTTGCGCTGAGCCGAGACCCGTTCTCACAGTCGATCGAGCGCTGGGACCTCCAGCCAGCGACGCTGTTGCGCGACGAGTCGCGGACGATCGAGCTCCGAGGCCGAACCGTCCAGATCGTCGGCGTCGACCCGCGCTCCTACCGCCGCGGGCTCGCCCGGCCGGCCCGGCTTGCCGACCGCGGGGCCGACCTGCGCATCCTCGTCTGCCACTTCCCGTATGTCGTCAACCGGCTCCCCGAAGGAGCCTTCCACCTCGTCCTCGCCGGCCACCTCCATGCGGGCCAGATCTGCGTGCCCTGGCCCAGCGGCCGGTTGCGGCTCGCGCACACGCGGTGGACGTACGTGCAGGGCCTCTACCCGCTGCCCGGCGGCGCGCTGCATGTTTCGGCCGGGCTCGGGACGACCTTCGTCCCGTTCCGCTTCCTCGCACGGCCGGAGGCGACGGAGCTCGTTCTAGGATCAAGGCCGTGACGACACGGCTCGCCGGACTCACGGGCGCGACGCTCGAGCAGATCGCGGGTGTCTGCCACGAGTGCGTGTGGTGGCAGTCGCGCACCGCGGGCCGCCGCGTGGACAAGGGCCGGTGGCTCGCGAAGGCCGAGACCGAGTTCGGCGCCTGGGGGACGGTGTACTACGACGACGACGGCCGGGTGCTCGGCTCGATGCAGTACGGGCCCGTCGAACTGTTCCCCCGCGCGGCGGAGCTCCCTGCCGGGCCGCCTTCGGACGACGCGATCCTGGTCACGTGCGCGTACCTGATCGACCGGACCAGCCCGTGGGTGCTCCAGTCGCTGTTCCTGGCCGTGATCGGCGAGGCGAAGGACAAGGGTGCGGCCGCGCTCGAGACCTTTGCGTACCGCTATCCCGAGGGGGAGTCGGACTACGAGCGGTTCCTCGTGCACCGGACGGTCTTCCCGCGGGACTTCCTCTCGGACTTCGGCTTCCGGACCGTTCGCCTGTCGGGTCAGGTCGAGCTCGTGCGGCTGGAGCTGGGTGGGCTCGTGCCCGTGCTCGAGGGGAAGCGGGCGCGGGTGCTACGGGCGCTGCGGGAGGCGTTCATGCCCGAGCCGGTGCTGGAGCCGCGAAGGCCCTAGCCGGGATAGGCGACGGCCCACGTGGCGCGGAGCGCCGACAGGGTCGTCACGAGCAGGCGAATCGGGTAGCCGGTCGCGAGCTTCAGCTCGGCGAGAAGCTTGTCGTTCGTCGGATCCGCGACCGCCACCGAAAGATGCCCGTCCGGATGGACGCGCAGCGGAATCGCACGCAGCTGCTCGGCCTGCTCACGGGTGAGCAGCTTGACCGCGCGCAAGTCGACGGAGGTCACGCCGATGTCGACGAACTCGACGCCGGCCTGGTCCGCGAGGACCCGCGCGACGTCGTCCTCGAAGCAGATCCGCAGCCGGACGAGCGCCTCGCCGAGCAGCTCGCCAGGCTTGCGCTCCTCGAGGGCGCGGTCGAGCTCCTCGTTGGTGACGAGGCCCTTCCGGAGCAGGAGCGCACCGAGGTGCGAGCGGGTCTCGTTGTCGAAAAACTGGTGGTCGAGGCGTGCCGGCCGCATCGAAGCCGTTATCGGGATTCTCCGTCCCTTACTTGAGTGAAAAACGGACTGCGACCTATCCGGCCCGAACCGGCTCGCGCGACAGCACGAGCTCGGCGATCTGGATGCCGTTCAGGGCCGCGCCCTTGCGGAGGTTGTCGCAGGCGAGGTGGAGCGAAAGGCCGTTCTCCGCGGCCGGGTCGGGGCGGATCCGGCCGACCAGCGCCTCGTCGCCGCCCGCTGCCTTGCCCGGAGTCGGAAGGTCATTCAGGCGCACCGAGGGCGCTTTCGCGAGCACCTCGCGCGCCCGCTCCGGAGCCAGCGGCTCTTCCGTCTCGATCCAGACCGACTCGGCGTGCCCGACCGGCACGGGAACCCGGACGCACGTCGCGCTGACCGGCAGCCCGGGCAGCTCGAGGATCTTGCGCGCCTCCTCCCGGATCTTCTTCTCCTCGTCGAACTCCTCGCCGTCGAAGTCCCAATCGACGGAGAGATCGTGCTCGCCCTGCGGCTCGTCGAGCAGCTGCTGGAGCCGCTGGGCGCCCTTGCCCGAGGCCGACTGGTAGGTCGCGACCCGAACCGAGCGCAGCCCGGCCTCCTCTTGCAACGGCTTCAGCACGAGCGTGAGCGGGATCGTCGAGCAGTTCGGATTCGCGATCACGCCGTCGTGCTCGAGGGCGCGCACGCCGTTCACCTCCGGCACCACCAGCGGTACACCCTCTTCAAGGCGGAACGCCTCGGACTTGTCGACGCAGAGCGCCCCGCCGCGCATCGCATGCGGAACGAGCTCGCGGCTCGCCGTGGACCCGACCGAGAAGAAGCACACGTCGAAACCGGCGAGCGAATCCGGAGTCGCCTCCTCAACTCGCCTTCCGCGCACCTCTCGCCCCGCTGACCGCGCCGACGCGAACAGCGACAAGTCGTCGAAGTCGCGCTCGAGCAGCAGGTCGACCATCACACCGCCCACGGCGCCGGTCGCGCCGACGACAGCGATCCTAGGCATCGCTTGCGATGCCTAGCTTCAGGGTGCGCGGCTCTGCCGGGCACCCGTCTGAAACGACCGGTCGAAACGTCAGCCGGCAGCGATCCACGCCGCTAGGCATGCGCCCGCTCCGCCTCCGGGGCGTCGAGCTCGAACGCGTGGTGCAGGACGGCGACGGCCTTGTCCACCTGGTCGGAACGGAGGTGGCACGCAATCTTGATCGGCGAGGTCGTCACCACCTCCGGCTCGATCCCGGCGTCGGCGAGCGTCTCGAACGCCTTCGCCGCGACTCCGGGATGGCTCTTCATACCCGCGCCGATCACGCTCACCTTGCCGAGGTCGTCTCGCGCACTCCACTCGACCCCGAGCCCGTCGAGCACCTCGGTCGCGGCATCGCGGTCGTCGGCCGGCGCGGAGAAGATGATCTCGGGTCCGGTGCGCACGATCGTGTCGACGTTCACGCCGGCCGTGGCGAGCGCCGCGAAGAGGCGCGCGGGCGTCGTTCCGTCGACCCGGTAGAGCGTCTCCTCGAGCGTGTGGGTCACCCCGGAGATCAGCGCCTTCTCGAGCATCCGTTCGTCCTCCTCGCGAATCCAGGTGCCTTCCGCCGCCGAGAACGTCGAGCGGACGTGCAGCTTGACGCCATGGTTGCGGGCGACCTCCACCGAGCGTACCTGCAGCACCTTCGCGCCCGAGGCGGCCAGCTCGAGCATCTCCTCGTGGCTGACCGCGTGGAGCTTCCGGGCCTCCGGCACGAGCCGCGGGTCGGCGGTGAAGACGCCCTCGACGTCGGTGTAGATCTCGCAGACCTCGGCGCCGAGCGCGGCGGCCAGCGCGACGGCTGTCGTGTCGGAGCCGCCGCGCCCGAGCGTCGTGATGTCGAAGTCGGTCGAGACGCCCTGGAAGCCGGCGACGAGGACGATCCTGTCCTGGTCGAGGGCCTCGTGGATCCGGCGCGCGCGGACGTCGACGATCTTCGCGCGGCCGTGGACGGTGTCGGTGACGATCCCCGCCTGCGAGCCGGTCAGCGAGATCGCCTCCGCGCCGAGGTCGTGGATCGCCATCGCCGCCAGCGCGCACGAGATCCGCTCCCCGACGGAGATCAGCATGTCGAGCTCGCGCGGCTTCGGCTTCCGCGAGACCTCGTAGGCCAGGCGGACGAGGTCGTCGGTCGTGTCGCCCATCGCCGAGAGGACGGCGACGACGCGGTTCCCGGCCTTGCGCGCGGCGACGATCCTGCGCGCCACGTCCTTGATCTTCTGCGGGTCGGCGACGGAGGTGCCGCCGAACTTCATGACGAGGGTCCCGGTGCTCGGCTCGGCGCGCTCGAGCGCTGGAAGGGCCTCGAATTCGGTGGTCGCCATCGCCGGAAGGCTTACATTTCGCGCCGGCCCGAGAGCGCCCTGCCCAACGTGACCTCGTCCGCGTACTCGAGGTCGGCGCCGACGGGGAGGCCGCTCGCGAGGCGGGTGACGCGGACGCGCCCGCGTAGCCGGTCGGCGAGGTACGCGGCGGTCGCCTCGCCGGTCATGTTCGGGTTGGTCGCCAGCACGACCTCCTCGACGCCGTTGCGGTCGACCCGGCCGAGCAGCTCGTCGATCCGCAGGTGCTCGGGCTCGACGCCGTCGAGCGGCGACAGCGCGCCGCCGAGAACGTGGTAGAGCCCGCGGTACTCGTGCGTCCGCTCGAGCGAGATCAGGTCGGCGGGCTGCTCGACCACGCAGACGATGGTGTGGTCGCGTCGCGCGTCGCGGCAGATCTCGCAGGTCTCGTCCTCCGTGAGGTTCCCGCACTCGCGGCAGAAGCGGACGCGCTCCTTGACCTCCTGGAGCGCCAGCGCCAGCGCGAGCGCCTCGTCCTTCGGTACCCGCAGGAGGTGAAACGCGAGCCGCTGCGCGGTGCGCTGGCCGACTCCGGGAAGCCGGGTCAGCTGCGCAACGAGGTTGTCCACGGACGGGCTGAACACGGGCCCATTGTGCCTGGATGGATCGGACTGGCCCGCTAGTCGAGACGCGTCAGCGCCGTCTCGAGGAGCGTCGCCGCGATGTCCGGATGCTCGCGGACCAGGTTCTCGAAGCCGGAGCGGTCGAACGCGATGCAGCGCGTGTCGGTCTTGGCCCGGACCCGCGCAGTGCGGGTGCCGCCTTCGGTGAGCAGCGCGAGCTCGCCGAAGAAGTCTCCGGGGCCGAGCTCTCGGGCGCTTTCGCGCGCGTCGACCACGACGGTGCCCTCGACGACGAAGAACATCCCGCTCCCGGGGTCGCCGGGCTGGGTGAGCGGCCGGCCGGCCGGGACTTCGACCTCGTTCGCCGCCGCGGCCAGCTGCTCGAGCGCATCGGGCTCGAGGTGAGCGAACAGCGGGATCGAGCGAAGGTCTTGGGCGCGGGCGGCCATCTACAGGCCGGGGAGGCCCATGCCGTGCAGCCCGCCCAGGGCCGGGCCGAGCTTCGCCTCGACGAGCCCGTGGGCCGAGCGCAGCGCCTCGTTGACCGCGGCGACGACCATGTCCTCGAGCATCTCGGGATCGTCCGGGTCGATGGCCTTCGGATCGATCTTGATCTCGGTGATCTCGCCGTCGCCGGTCGCAGTGACGGTGACCACGCCGCCACCTGCGGTGGCCTGGACCTTTTCGTGCTTCAGCTCCTCCTGGGCCTTCTGCATCTGCGACTGCATCTGCTGGACCTGCTCGAGCATCTTGTTCATGTCGAAGCTCACGGCATGGCCTCCTGGCGGACGGCGTGTCGACTGGTCATTTCCGACGGACATGCGTGCAAAGCCCACACGTCCTGATGTCAGCATCGCAAGCGACGCCTCACTCTGGCTCCACCTCTCGCGCGTCGAGTGTTCCCTTCATCAGTTCGATGATCTCCTCCTCGCTCATCGGTTCCTCGGGAACCGGCTCGGCCTCACCGTTCTCGCCGACCTCGAACTCGAGGGTCAGATGGCGGCCCGTCACCTCGTAGAGCGCCTCCTCGAGCAGCGTCGCGTTCTTCGGCTCCTCGGCGAGCTGTCGGTGGAACGACGCCGCCTGCGGGAACTCGACCGTGAGCCGGTCGCCGGCGAGGCCCTTGGGGTGCGCCTCGCGCAGCATCGAGGCGGTCGGGATCGACTTCTCCTCGACGGCCGGAAGAATCGTCCGCTGCCAGGCCTCTTGAAGCTGCTCGAGCTCGAGCGACGGCGAATCTCTCCGAGGCAGGGGCATTGCCTCTTCGGGCCGCGTTTCGGGGACAGTCCCCTGGACCGGGCTGGAATGGACACCGTGTTCCAGGAGCTCGAGGCGATGCGCGGTCGACTCGCGCGAGAGATCCGCTGCAGGCCGCGTCACCTTCACGAGCGCGAGCTCGAGCGGGAGGCGCGGGTCGCCGCCCTGGCGCTGATCCTCGACGGCCACCGCGAGCAAGTCGCACAGCCGCAGCACCGTCGGCTCGGGAAGCTGGTTCGCCTGCTCCCGCAGTCGGTCGCGCGTCTCCTCGGTGATCGGGAGCGACTCGGGCACCTCGCCGAGGTGCTGGACGAGCAGCAGGTGGCGCAGGTGCTCGAGCAGGTCGGTCACGAGCCGCCCGAGATCCTGGCCCTGCTCCGAGAGCTCCTCGACGAAGGTCAGCGCTCCAGCCGTATCTCGGTCGACGATCAGGTCGCAGAGCCGGAACAGCGCCTCCTCCTCGACCGCGCCGAGAAGCTGCAGCACCGCCTGCACCGAGACCTCGTTCTCGGTCGCCGCGGCGAGCTGGTCGAGTGTCGACTCGGCGTCCCGGTAGGCGCCGCGCGCGCTGCGGGCGATCAGCGACAGCGCGGCGTCCGGTGCCTCGATCCCCTCACCGTCCGCGATCCGCCGCAGCTTGCGGACGATGTCCGGCAGCCGCGGGCGCGAGAACGAGAACGTCTGGCAGCGCGAACGTACGGTGGGCAGCACCTTCGCGAGATCTGTCGTGCAGAAGACGAACACGAGGTGAGGCGGAGGCTCCTCGATCAGCTTCAAGAGGGCGTTCCAGGCCGCATCCGTGAGCTGGTGCGCCTCGTCGAGGATGTAGACCTTGTAGCGGCCCTCGACGGGCTGGAGTACGACGCGCTCGCGGATCTCGCGGACGTCGTCGATCCCGCGCTGCGACGCGGCGTCCATCTCGATCACGTCGAGCGAGGTGCCGTCTGCGATCGCGCGGCACGCATGGCACGTCTTGTCGGGCTTCGGCGTCGGGCCCTGGTCGCAGTTCAGCGCCTTCGCGAGGATGCGGGCGAGCGAGGTCTTGCCGGTCCCGCGCGGGCCGGCAAAGAGGTAGGCCTGGCGGATCTGTCCGTGCGAGATCGCGTTCGTCAGTGTGCGGACGACGCCTTCCTGCCCGACGACCTCGTCGAAGTCCTGAGGTCGGTACTTGCGGTACAGGGCAGCCACGGCTCGACTCTAACGATTGATTCCGGGCCGGGCACACCGCGCGCCTGAGAGACATTGCTTAGCGCTGCTTCCTCCCGGATCTGACGCGGTTCGCAAGCTCCCACCGCACGGGGCCCGGCCCAGATCGGCGATCGTAGCAACCGGCTCGATCCCGGTTAGACTCCGGCCCATGGCCGTCGCCGACGTGATGGCGTTCCGGATCGTGAAGGTCTCGCCCGAAGATCCGGTACGCGTCGCGATCGCGCGGATGCTCGAGGAGAACGTCGGCTCGGTGGCCGTCTGCGACGACCAGCGGCTCGTCGGCATCTTCACCGAGCGCGACGTCCTCCGGCTGACATCCGAGGGGCCGGACTTCGACGAGGTGCGGGTCGGCGACGTCATGACCACGCAGCTCGTGACGCTCTCGCCGGACGACGACATCCTCGACGCGGCCCGGCTGATGGGCGAGAAGAAGATCCGGCACCTGCCCGTGCTCGAGGGCGAGAACCTGCTCGGCATGGTCGGCATCCGCGAGGTCGTGCGCGTGCTCCTCGAGCGTCTTTGGCGGACGCACGACTCCGAAGCGCGCGAGCGAGCCCGGGAACTCCTCTAGCCACGAGCTATCCTCCGTAGTTCGGGCGTGTAGCTCAGCGGGAGAGCGCCCGCTTCACACGCGGGAGGTCCCTGGTTCAATCCCAGGCACGCCCACTAGGAAACCCGCCGGAAACAACGGGTTTTCTTTCGGGCCTCGTCGTTGCAGCTCGTGCTCTATGCTCGGCTTGGAACCAGTTTTGGAACCGACTGCCGGGCCCGACCGGCACGGGTCGTGGTTATTGGAGCGTTTTGGGAAGGCCGGGGCCGGGCCGGGCGCCGAACGCCAAGCGCTGACGCTGCGCGACCCGGCCCCTCCTGAACCTACGAAAGCTCAGGCCGCGTCGCTAGTCGCTCTTCGGCCACCTCTTCGCCTCAGGACACAGCCGGAACGATCACGTCGCAGAACAGCGTGAAGCCGCTGTCGGCATCCGGATGCGGCCCGTTGTTGGGCGAGACCGTCTCCCCGAGGAAGGCTCCGGTCGTCGCATCGAAGGTGTCGTTGAAGCCGATGAAGCCGGCGTCGCGCGAGAGGACGGGGCCGTTCGGCAGTTTGATCCGCTCCGGCAGCCCCTTGAAGGTGGTGACGAAGGTGATCGTGCCGTCACCGTTGTCGATCGGGCCGGCGTTGACCTGCTGCGCGTGGAAGGAGATCAGCACCGACTTGCCGGTTGCCGCTGAGGTGAAGAGCTGGTCCTGGTTCAGCTCGAGCTTGAACGTGCCATCGGCGAAGACCTGGACGTTGGCGACGACACTCAACGCGGTCGTGCCGTCGATCCCGCAGACGTTGTCCGGAAAGTTGTCTTTGAACGAGTCGTGAAAGCGGTCGGTCAGCGGCGCGGCACCGGCCGTCGACGCCACCGTCGCCAGGACGAGCGCTCCAACGAGCGCGGTGAGGGCAACGAGCTTGCTCATGCCCAACTCCCTTCTCCCCCCCGAAAGGCCCTGCCGGTAGGAGTCTCCCACCTTGGGTGAATCGTTGCCTTGGCACCCGTTCAGCAAGGCCCGGGAGTGGGACGACCGCGATAGCACCAGCCCGTCCGCCTCGACCGGCCGTTCGAGCACGTAGCCAGCAGCGCTCAGCTCCTCGATCTCGATCGCCACGTCGATCAGCTGCGCGAGCACGACCTCGAGCGCTTCGGCACCGTCGACGTACTGCCTTAGCCGCAGCCAGAGCCGCTCGTCGGGCTCGGCGCTCATGACTCGCGAGCCTAACGCGTTCGCCTTATTCCGTCATCACTCAGAGATAAACTTTCCTTATAGACGAGGCGGATGAGACACCTCGCAAGCTGTTGACGGCCGCCGAGCTGGCCCGGGAGTTCAGCGTCTCGCGGCAGACGGTCTACCGCTGGGCCGCCAAGGGCCAGGTGCCGACCGTCCGGCTCGGTGGAACGCTTCGCATCCCCGTCAAGCCGCTCGTCGACCGGCTGCGGCGCAACAGCTCGGCCCGGAGGATGCAGTGAGGGTTCAGATCTTCACCCTGACCCAGCCTGGCCGGCTCGAACCGCTGCGGCTGATTCGTCACATCGACAACCTCGAGGAGGAGCGAATGGCCAGCATTCCGACAGGGCAGCCGCCGGTGGTGAGCCCGAGCGTGGCCAAGCCGGGGGCTGCTGTTGAGTTGAAGATGAAGGCCGCGAACAAGAGCGGCCCGGTCTTTGTCAGCCGAACTGGAACTCGTCTCGCCCATCGCAACGTCGAGCGGCGCGGCTTCGACGCGGCAGCCGAGGACGCCGGGATCGAGGGCGTGAGCTTCCACGACCTGCGCCACGCCTACGGCTCGCGGCTGGCTTCCCGGGGCCTGACTGCGCGGCAGATCGCCGACGCGATGGGGCACAAGAAGACCTCGACGACTGAGATCTACATTCAGCGCTACAACGGCGAGGCCGCCGATGAGCGGATCCGGGAGGCGATGAGCGGGTGAGGTCGTTTTCGGCGCACGTTGCGAGGAAATCGGAAGGCACTAACCAAGCCGAAGCGGCTTTCACGCCTGCGTTTTTCGGGTTCCGGCCTTGGTAGCGTCGGATCGCACCGTTACCGACCTTGAAGGGAGGGTCACTCATGGCGGAAGCGGTCACATACTCTCTCGTGCACCAGTTCTCGAAGATGAAGCCTGGGGACTTTGGGCGCACGATCGAGCCGAAGTGGCAGGTCGCACAGAAGCTCGTCAAGGAGATCCAGATGGCCGTCGAGAAGCAGCAGCTGACGCCGCTCGATGGCGCGCGCACGATCTCGTCGCTAACGGCGGCACTGTTTGGCTACGACGAGTTCATCCTGCGCGAGGTCTCCCCCGAGTCGCTCCTGGCGACCACGCCAAGTCGGCGCTAACTCAAGATGCCACGCAGAGAGGGAGGCGAAAGGCCGCCTCCCTCTCGCTTTCTGTGCCCTTTTTGTGCCTCCTGCTAGCCGCCCCGGGCGTTCTCTAGCGCGATATTGGCCGCGTACCGAGATCCCCGTTCAAGCGAGGCGAGCGGTGCGGATCTTGGAACCATTTTGGAACCAACACCCGGTTGTAGCCGCTTGCTCGCCGGCACGGCGCGAGACGGGAAACCGCTTGTTCATGCCGTGCTTGTCGGGTCGCTGCAACTAGGCACGGCCTCCGCGCATCCTTCACACGCGGGAGGTCCCTGGTTCAATCCCAGGCACGCCCATTGGCTCAACCAGGCCGTTTGCGCTTCATTCGGCGGCGCGGCGCGAAAGGTCCCACGCCAAAACGTCTGAGCTAGGGGCCGAAACGGCTCGGCCGCACCCTGTTGCCGCACCGGTCGCAGTACGTGGCCCCGTCCAAGAGGGCAAGGTAGTCGGACCCGCGAATGAGCGGGCGGCTGTAGCCCGGGCTTGGCGAAGTGAACACCCCTTGCCGCTACCCACGGCCCGGCCCTAGCTCCGAGGACCGCCTTGGGCTGCGTCCTGCCTCAGCTTCCGTGGAAAACCGTTGGGTTCGCGGAATCCCGGGAAGTGCGCTTCGTGACAATCGCACGCAAAACGGCGCAGATTCATAGGTGTCTACGAACGAGGGGAGCGCAGAATAACTGGGAGAAAGACCAGTGCCGATCCGCACGCAGGCGGCCTAGATTCATAGGGTCTACGAACGAGGGGAGCGCAAGAAATGACTGGGAGAAAGACCACGCCGAAGGTTCGCGTAGCGGCGCTGCTCGCAGCGCTCGCGACCATCGGCGCCATCGCCGCATACGCGGTTCCATCGGCATCGGCTCAGGGGCGCACGCTTGTTGGAGAATTCGGGTTCGACACTTCAGCGGCGAGCGGCACGAGCTACTACCACCACTGCGGCCCGCCCAGGAACCCTGGGTTCACGATCGTCCTGACCGAGGACGGACAGCCGGTTACGTCGCTTCGGCCTGGGACCTACTGGCTGACCGTCACGGACAACTGCACGAACCACAACTTCGAGCTCAGAAGCTGTCCGGGTTCCGACTCGCCATGTGATCCAAGCTCGGGTGGCGTCGAGCAGGAGATCACCCCGATGATGGACCCGAACACCGCAAACGGCGCGACGGGTACCGTGACGGTGAAGATCCACCTCGTCCATGGGACATACAGGCTGTTCTGCGATGCCCCAGTTCCTTCAGGGGGGACGCACGAAACGGTCTTCAACATGTACACCGACTTCGCAGTCGGCGGGGTGGGCCAGGACCGCTGAGACACAGAGGTGCGCTACTCGCGCGCGACCCCCAGCGCCGCTCGGTAGCGCAGCCGCCCGACCGGGGCAACCAGCGCCGCCCCTGAGGCCGGCAGTTGGTCAGGGTGGGGTCCCGCCCTGCCGGAACCGCAAACGCGACATGTGGCCGACCGATCCGCGTCGAGGCCGAGGCCGACGCTCAGGCCGACCAACTCTTGGCGGATGAGAGAAACAGGGCCACCTCCCGGGCGAGGGGTCGAACCTCCGCGAGGCAATCCACCGTCTCGGGCGCCGCGGCCACGGCCGCTAGTTTCGCGCCCCGGGTCTCTCGCGTCTAGGGATTCGTTGTCAGCGGCGGCAACGCCAACGCCAAAACAACGCCAAAACCCCCGATTCACACCGCCCACGGCTACGGTTCAATCCCAGGCACGCCCACTGAGAAACCCGCTGGAAACGGCGGGTTTCTCTCAGGGCGGCTCTTGCAGTTCCCGCTCGTTGCTCGCCCCGGGAGACGGATTTGGAAACGGGCGCGCCTCGTCAAGCGCTACCTCCTCGACCTGCGCGGAACCGAGGCAGCCCCGCGTTTCGACGCCGGCAAGCAGGTCGCCCCGGCGCACGCGGAACGACTCGTGTAGCCGTTCGAAGCGCAGCGAGCGGTTCGTCTACGAACTGTTCACGAGCGTCGGCCTTGGTCGTCGTTCGCAGGTCGACACGACCCTTACAATGCGCTCGTTTCGGCCGTCTTCAAGCGCCTCAACGTCAGCACGCGCCAAGTCGCTGGGTTTTGTGGTTGAACGCAACGAGGAGGTCACGTGGGCGAGAAGGTCAACCTTGACGAGAAGCTTGCGCTGTTCGATGAACACTGGCAGCCAAAGATCGTCGGTCGGTACAACGACAACGAGCTACGGGTCGTCAAGGTCAAAGGCGAGTTTGTCTGGCACAAGCACGACGACACCGATGACCTTTTCCTCGTCCTGGACGGTCACCTGACGATTCAGCTCCGCGACGGCGACGTCGAGCTCGATCCGGGTGAGTTGTTCGTTGTGCCGCGCGGTATCGAGCACTGCCCGCGCGCGAACGAGGAGGCGGCGCTTTTGCTGATCGAGCCTAGGGGCACCGTCAACACCGGTGACGCCAGTGGCGCGCTGACCGCCATCCCGGAAGAGATCTGAGGCGCTCCGTCCTTTCTTGGCTCGCGAATGACTGCGCGGCCTCAGATATCAGGAATCTGCTGCGCTCAAGTAGGTGAGTACTGCTAGTACGCGGCGGTGGTCGCTCTCTGAAGGCGGAAGTCGGAGCTTGGAGAGGATGCTGGCGACGTGCTTCTCCACCGCACCGACGGTGAGGACGAGTTGTGCGGCGATGGCCGCGTTCGAGCGTCCTTCGGCCATCAGTGCGAGGACTTCGCTCTCCCGAGGGGTGAGCTGCTCGAGCGGTTCGGAGCGCCGGCGGGAGAAGAGCTGCGCGACGACGTCGGGGTCGATGACGGTGCCGCCGGCCGCGACGCGTCGCACGGCATCGACGAACTCGTCGACGTTCATGATCCGGTCCTTGAGCAGGTAACCGGTGCCGCCGCGTCCGTCGGCGAGCAGCTCGGCGGCGTAGGTGTGTTCGACGTATTGCGAGACGACGAGCACGGCCGTCTCGGGAAAACGTTCGCGAAGGTCGAGTGCGGCGCGGAGGCCTTCGTCGCGAAAGGTGGGTGGCAGGCGGATGTCGACGATCGCGATCTCCGGTCGTTCGCGGGTGACGGCGTTGATGAGCGCTTCGCCGTCTGTCACTGCGGCGACGACGTCGAAGTCGTTGTCGCGGAGCAGGCGGGTGAGCCCGTCGCGCAGTAGGGCGAGGTCCTCGGCGATCACGACGCGCATGGCAGCTCAGCTTGGATCG
>Ga0126383_10001885_pt1 | contig 13270 bp, 9 predicted proteins | sample PanSoiMetPlot_35_FD_96882 | JGI IMG/M metagenome (GOLD analysis project Ga0126383, IMG submission 96882) | Tropical forest soil microbial communities from Panama - MetaG Plot_35 | ecosystem: Environmental > Terrestrial > Soil > Tropical forest > Bulk soil | place: Panama | collected 2016-02-17
CCAGCTTTGCTTGCCTGACACTAGCCAAAAAAACGCTTCTGGCGTGCCGTCGAACCGTCATCCGAGGCCTATGTACTATCAATATGCCAATCGTAGGCGCTGTCGCCCAACAAGCGCTCCAATCACCAGCAGATTGAGAATATTAGCGCCAATACCGGCCGTGAAGGCAGGCGGGTAAAAGCCAAAGTAGTCATAGAGCATGCCAGCGAGCCAGCCTCCGAGCGCCATGCCGCCGCCGCTGAACAGTAGCAATGTCGGGATTCGCCACGACGCGTCGGACGCTGGAAACAATTCGCGCAATGCCAGTACATAAGCTGGGATGATTCCGGAAAAGCCAAAACCGAAAGCGGCGGCGATTGTGAAGAGCCCGGCCTCGTTCTGCGTGAAGAGGAATGCGGTCATCGACAGTACTTGCCATCCCGAGCCGATCAGTATGGTGGCAAGGCCGCCGATGTTGTCCGAGATAGCGCCCCAAATTTGCCGGCTCAAAAAAGCAGTGCCGAGCAATACCGACAGCATCATTGCGCCAATCGAGCGGCTGATGCCGACGTCGCTGCAAAAGGCAACCAAATGACCCTGCGGCATCGCCATCGGAATACAGCACAGCACTGCGGCGCCGCACATCATTCCGAACACCAGATTGGGCGGCCATCCAAGCACACGCGCCGATTTGCCATTACCCGCGATCGCCGCGGCCGGATGAATAACTTCTGGTGGCGCACGGAAATAAATCACCGCCAGCGGAACGATTACGACAATTTCCGCGATGGCGTACCAAACCATCGTCTGGCGCCAGCCGATTCCTGCGATGGCACGCTCGAATATTGGCGGCCACATCGCGCCGGCAAGGTAGCTGCCGCTGGAAATCAGCGCTAAGGCCGAGCCTCGCCGGCGGTCGAACCAGCGGCTAACATAAATGTACATTGGCGCATTGATGCCACCGAGGCCGATCAGTCCGATAAACAGTCCGTGACCGATCCCCGGGCGGACCGAACGTCGAAAGCATGAGACCAAGCCCGATCGTCAGTGAGCCGCAGATCACTGTCCACCTGGTGCCGACCTTGTCGGCGATCCAGCCCATCAAGATGCCGCCGACACCAGAACCAAGCCAGGCTACCGCGCTGGCGAGCGCCGGAATCGAGCGCACCCCGTCAACTTCGGCAGCAATATCCTTGAGCGCTACGACTGCGATCCATGCGGCGCCGAAAGCCATCAGCATAGTGACGAGCGCTCGCCATCGTCGCGACGGCCCAGGAGGACTTAGTTTCGATTGAGGAAAGCGGGGTTTGCAACATTTAGAGGGAGTTCCGGCAGGACACTTCTGACAGCCGGCACAGCATTTGACCACCCATATCCGTGCGGGGGCCACTCTGTCTGTTGCGTTGCGCCAAAATGCGTGCAGAAGGTGTTCGCGGAAATTTCCTTTTAGAACGCGCGCCATTAACGAAATTGACGCAAAGGCGGTGCGGTATAGCATTCGCCGATAGTTCGGACGCTTTGCCTCGCCCGGGACGAGCCTATATGAGTGGGACCCCGGCGCCTGTGCGCCGCGATGACAAGGCCTTCTATGTCGCTTCGACCGGTCAGCCTCGACGACAAATACGACCTAAATCAGTCGCACGTATTCGTCACGGGGTATCAAGCGCTTATTCGTGCCTGCCTCATGCAGAAAGAGCGCGACCGCCGCGCGGGCCTGAACACCGCCGGCTATGTTACTGGCTATCGCGGCTCACCGCTTGGCGGCCTCGACCAACAATTCCTTCGCGCCGCGCGTCAGCTTGCTGCCGCGGACATCAAGTTCCAGCCCGGCTTGAACGAAGACCTCGCCGCTACCGCACTCTGGGGCACGCAGCAGGCGGAGCTTCGCGGCGAAGGCAAGTTCGATGGCGTGTTCGGCATGTGGTACGGCAAAGGCCCGGGCGTCGACCGCACCGGCGACGTGTTCCGCCATGCGAATTTGGCCGGCACCTCGAAGCATGGCGGCGTGGTTGCTCTGATGGGCGACGACCACACAGCGGAATCATCTACGACCGCGCATCAATCGGAATTCCATTTCGTCGACGTGATGATCCCGATCCTCAATCCAGCCGGGGCGCAGGAAATCATCGATTACGCGCAATATGCGTGGGCCATGTCGCGCTTCACGGGCGCATGGACTGCGCTCAAATGCATGCACGAGACAGTGGAGTCGACCGGCGTCGTCGACGGCTCCCTTGAGCGCGTGCAGATCGTCACCCCCACAGATTTCACGATTCCGCCAGGCGGCCTAAACATCCGTCTCACCGACACTTTCCTCGGGCAGGAAGCGCGTCTGCACGATTTCAAGCGCGACGCCATGCTTGCCTTCGCGCTGGCCAACAAACTAAACCACATCATCACTTCCGGGGGACGAGCGCCGAAGATCGGTGTCATCACCACTGGCAAAGCGTATCTGGACGTGCGCCAGGCCCTCGATGAGCTGGGCATCGACGAGATCAAATGCAACGATCTCGGTTTGCGTCTCTTCAAGATCGCCTGCGTGTGGCCGATTGGGCGCCAGGAGCTGACCGAGTTCGCGCAAGGGCTTGATCTCATCATCGTGGTCGAGGAAAAGCGTTCACTGATCGAAGTGCAGGTGCGTGAAGAGCTTTACGGCACGGCAAATCAGCCGGTTTGTATCGGCAAGAAGGACGAACAGGGTAACTGGCTGTTCCCTGTCAAGGGCGCACTCGATCCAAACGATATCGCGATCTGCATCGGAGAGCGGCTGCTCCGCTATGGCGCGAACGAAGAGCTGGCCGCCAACGTGGCACGGCTGAAATCGGCGCAACTCGCGCTTTCCGAAACGACCGATGTTGCGCAGCGCATTCCTTATTTCTGCTCGGGCTGCCCGCACAATACATCCACGCGCGTGCCAGAAGGAAGCCGCGCCTATGCCGGCATTGGCTGCCATTACATGGCCCAATGGATGGACCGCAATACGCTTGGCTACACGCAGATGGGCGGTGAGGGCGCCAACTGGATCGGCGAAGCACCGTTCTCCAAGCGCGAGCACGTGTTCCAGAATCTCGGTGACGGCACCTACAACCACTCAGGTTATCTCGCGATCCGCGCCGCGATCGCATCCGGCGTGAAGATGACCTATAAAATATTGTTCAACGACGCCGTCGCAATGACCGGCGGCCAAGCAAATGACGGCGGCCTGACCGTGCCGCAGATTGCCGCCCAGGTGGCCGCCGAAGGCGCGAGCCGTGTGGTCGTGGTCACTGATGAGCCCTGGAAATATGCTAAAGCTATCGAGTGGCCGCGCGGGTTGACTGTGCATCATCGCGACGAGCTGGATGCCGTCCAGCGTGAACTCGCCACCGTGCCTGGCGTGACCGTGCTCATCTACGATCAGACTTGCGCCGCCGAGAAGCGCCGGCGTCGCAAGCGCGGCGCGTTCCCCGATCCCGACAAGCGGGTCGTTATCCACGATCTGGTTTGTGAAGGCTGCGGCGACTGTGGTGTTAAATCGAACTGTGTATCCCTGCAACCACTCGAGACCGAATGGGGCCGTAAGCGGACCATCGATCAGTCGAGCTGCAACAAGGATTATTCTTGTCTGAAGGGTTTTTGCCCGTCGTTCGTCACCGTGCACGGAGCGAAACTCAAGAAGGGAGAGGCCGTCGCCGAGCCGAAAGCCTGGCCGGCGTTACCGACCCCTGACGCGCCGCTACTCAATCACCCTTACGGAATCATTGTAACCGGGATTGGCGGCACCGGGATTGTAACGATCGGTGCTATTGTCGGCATGGCTGCGCACCTTGAAGGCAAAGGCGTTGGTATTATCGATATGGCAGGACTCGCGCAAAAGGGCGGCGCAGTCTCCAGCCACATCCGTGTTGCCAATACCCCGGACGACATTCACGCCATTCGTGTCGCCGCAGGTGGCGCCGATCTTGTCCTGGGCGGCGACATCGTCGTCGTTGGCGCTAAGAACGTGCTTGGCGCCATAAAAGCAGGAATTACGCGCGTCATCGTCAACACAGCCGAGTTCCTGCCTGGCGATTTCACCCGCAACGCGGATTATTCTCTGCCAACGGAACGGCTCAAGCGCGCCATCATCGGCCACGCCGGCCGCGAACGTAGCCATTTCGTCGATGCCGGCCGGTTGGCAACTGCGCTGCTCGGCAATTCCATGGGCGCCAATATGTTCATGCTCGGCTACGCCTACCAAGCCGGAACGCTACCGCTTTCAGCCGACGCCATAGAGCGCGCGATCGAAATGAACGGTGAAGCTGTGCCAATGAATATTGCGGCTTTTCGCTACGGGCGGCGGGCTGCCGTTGATTCTAAGGCGCTTGAGGCACTGATCGAGCCGCGTCCGCAAGAGCGGAATGATTCGCTTAGACTGTCACAATCATTTGCAGAGACTGTGAATCGTCGTGCGGAATTTCTCACCGCCTATCAAAACGCGGGTTACGCGCGGCGCTATCGAAATTGGGTAGAGAAAGTGCGTGCGGTGGAGGCTGAGAAAGCGCCGGGCTACTGCGGGCTGGCGGAAGCCGTTGCACGCTACCTTTTCAAGCTGATGGCTTATAAAGATGAATACGAAGTAGCGCGTCTTTATAGCGAAACTTCATTTCTTGACCGTGTGAAATCAACTTTCGACGGCGATAAATTTCGTCTTGAGTTTCACCTGGCGCCGCCGTTGCTGGCGCGACGCAACCCGGAGACCGGCGAGCCGAAGAAGATGTCGTTCGGCCCTTGGATGATAAAGGCCTTCGCGGTTATCGCGAAATTCAAATTCTTGCGCGCTACCGCGTTCGACCCCTTTGGCTATACGGCCGAGCGCAAAATGGAGCGCCGCCTGATTTCCGACTATGAGCAATTGCTCGAGGAATTGTTAGAACATCTGACGCCGGCCAATCATCACGTTGCAGTTGCGCTTGCGATGATTCCGGAAAAAATCCGTGGGTTCGGGCCGGTCAAACAGCGGCATTTGGCTGCGGCAAAGGCGGAAGAAACAGCTCTCCGGGAGCAGTTTGGCGCCGGGACGACGACTTTTCTTAAGGCGGCGGAATAACTTGGTTGACCGTTACACCAATTTACATGTGATCTGATACTTGACCGCCTTCGGGCCGTGTTTTCATATGAGACAACAAGACCGTCAGCAACAGACGGCGAGGGGTATAGAGCCGCACTCACCAGCGCGGCTGCACGGGAGGACTGGCTGTGGCGCCGAACGTCGCCGCTGGGGCGGATACGTTTCCCAAGCTGCTGATCCGTAACGCCAATATTTACGGCGCGCGACCGGCAATGCGGCACAAGGATCTCGGCATCTGGCAGACCTGGACGTGGAGCCAGACGCTCAACATCGTCCGTGCCTATGCCGTCGGCCTGCACCGCTTGGGAGTCAAGCGCGGTGAGACCATTGCCATAGTCGGCGGGAACCGGCCAAAGCTCTATTGGTCTGTGATGGCGGCCCAAATGTTGGGCGCGATCCCCGTGCCGGTCTATGCCGATGCCGTGGCCGATGAGCTTGCCTATGTTCTCGCTCACGCCGAGGTCCGCTTCGCCGCCGTCGAGGACCAGGAACAGGTCGACAAGATTTTGTCGGTCGTAAAACGCGTCCCCAAGCTCGGATTGATGCTCTACGACGAGAAGCGAGGGCTCCGCGACTACGATCACAGCCGATTACGCTCCATAGACGAAGTCATCAAAGACGGCCGCAATGTGCTTGACGATACTGCCGTTGCGGCCTGGCTCGATTACGAAATTGCGGCCAGCAAGGGCACGGACCCGTCCATCATCCTCTACACGTCAGGCACGACCGGCACCTCCAAGGGCGTCGTACTCAAGAACGAGAGTTCAATTCGTGCTGCGGCTGACACTGTTGCTTTCGACAAGTTGACGGAAAACGATGTTGCGCTCGCCTATTTGCCACTTGCCTGGGTCGGTGACCACTATCTCAATTACGCGCAAGGCATGGTCTCCGGTTTCTGCACTGCCTGCCCGGAAAGTCCCGAGACGGCAATGACCGATCTCCGCGAGATCGGGCCCAGTTTCTATTTCGCGCCGCCACGTACGCTTGAACAACTGCTCACTCGAGTGATGATCCGCATGGAAGATGCCGGTTTCATCAAGCGAAGGTTATTTCATTATTTTATCGGAGTGGCGCGTCGCTATGGTGAGCGCATTCTCAACGGTGAATCTGTGCCGCCGAACAGGCGGTTCCTTTACGCAATCGGCAATGTGCTTGTCTATGGCCCTCTCAAGAACGTGCTCGGCTTCTCGCGCGTGCGCATCGCCTATACCGCAGGCGAGGCAGTCGGGCCCGATCTTTTCAGCTTCTACCGTTCAATCGGATTGAATCTGAAGCAGCTGTACGGGCAAACCGAAGCCTTTCTTTACGTAACCGCTCAACCGGATGGCGAAATCTATTCAGATACCGTCGGGCCTGCCTGCCCCAACGTCGACATTCGCATCGCCGACAATGGCGAAGTGCAGTTCAAGTCGCCCGGCATGTTTTCCGGCTACTTCAAGGACGATGCCAAGACGGCGGAGGTGATGACGCCCGACGGCTACGTAAAAACCGGCGATGCCGGCTTCTTCGACGAAAAGACCGGGCACCTGAAAATCATCGACCGCACCAAGGATGTTGGAAAGCTAAACGACGGGACGTTGTTTCCGCCGAAATACATCGAGAACAAACTCAAGTTCTATCCAAATATCCGGGAGGCGGTGGCATTGGGCGACAAGAGAGATTTCGTGGCGGTGATGCTTAACATAGACCTCACCGCGGTTGGAAGCTGGGCCGAGCGCAACAACGTAATCTACGGCTCATATCAGGAACTGGCCGGGCATCCGCTCGTTTATGACATGCTGGAGAAGCATGTCTCCGAAGTGAACCGGTCGCTTGCCGAGGACAAGGTGATGGCGGGCGCGCAGATTAAGCGGTTCCTGATCTTGCACAAAGAGCTCGACCCCGACGACGGAGAAATCACGCGCACGTTGAAGGTTCGGCGAGGCTTTATCGCAGAACGCTACGCGCCCTTAATCAAGGCGCTCTATGACGGCTCAAAGGAAGCAGATATTTCGACCGAGGTAACCTTCGAAGACGGCCGCAAAGGTACGATCAGCGCCCGTGTGAAAATCCGCGACATGAAAACCGTAGCTGCTCCCGCCATGGGGAAGGCGGCATGAGGGCGACGGGCGGTCCGGCAGTTGCGGTCGGCGATGTGCTGTTGTCGGTGGAGAACGTGTCCCTTTCGTTCGGCGGCGTGAAAGCTGTGAGCGATGTTTCCTTCGACATCCGCAAAGGAGAAATCCGCGCAATCATTGGGCCGAACGGCGCCGGCAAGACATCGATGCTCAATATCATCAACGGCTTCTACCATCCGCAAAAGGGCCGCATCATCTTCAAGGGTGAAACGCGCGCGAGGATGCGCCCTCATGACGCTGCCTACGGCGGTATCGCGCGCACATTTCAAAACGTCGCGCTGTTCCGTGGCATGACCGCGCTCGACAACATCATGGCCGGCCGCACACTGAAGATGCACAGCAATTTCTTCTGGCAGCTCCTCCGCTACGGCCCAGCGATGCGCGAGGAGGTCGATCACCGCCACCGGGTCGAGGAGATCATCGATTTCCTCAAGATTCAAGAGATCCGGCGTGTGCAAGTGGGCCGGCTGCCTTATGGGTTGCAGAAGCGTGTCGAACTTGGCCGCGCGCTCGCAATGGAGCCTGAATTACTTCTGCTTGACGAACCCATGGCGGGGATGAACCTCGAAGAAAAAGAAGACATGTCGCGCTTTGTGCTCGACGTGAACGATTACTATGGTACGACGATCGCACTGATCGAACACGATATGGGCGTGGTGATGGATCTGTCGGATCGCGTGGTGGTACTCGATCACGGCATCAAGATCGCTGACGGCACGCCCGACGAGGTCAAACAAAGCGAGGCAGTAGTCGACGCCTATCTCGGCGTGGCCCACTGAGGATGCATGGATATCCTCTACAGAATCTTCCTCGATCCTTTCGTACAGATGGGCACTGCACCCGACTTGTTCGTACAAACGCTGTGGGAAGGCATGGTGGGCGGCGTGCTTTACGCACTCATCGCCCTCGGCTTCGTCCTGATCTTCAAGGCATCGGGGGTATTCAATTTCGCGCAGGGCATTATGGTGGTTTTCGCCGCCCTTACGCTGGTTGGCCTGTATAACGCGGGCATGCCCGCCTTTCTGGCACTTGGACTTACCATCGCGGTGATGTTCGCGCTCGCCTTCGCCGTAGAGCGCATAGTCTTGCGGCCGCTTATCAATCAGCCGGGTATCATTCTGTTCATGGCCACGTTTGGCCTGACCTACTTCCTTATCGGCTTCGGTGAATTCGTTTTCGGCGGTGATCCAAAAGTAATGATTACTGAGCAGTTATACTTGCCGAAAGGCACGGTGACCTACAAAGCTCTCGGTGGCATCATCTCTTTGCAGAAGCTCGACATCGCCGCCGCCATCATCGCGTCTATTATGGTGGCGGGGTTGGCGGTATTCTTCTCCAAAACAAGAATAGGCCGGGCGCTCCGTGCTGTGGCGGACAGCCACGAGGCGGCCTTGTCGGTTGGCATTTCGCTTGAGCAAATATGGGTGATCGTGTGGTTTGCCGCGGGCCTCGTGGCGTTGGTTACAGGCATCATGTGGGGGGCCCGATCGGACGTTTCCTTTGCGCTTGACGTAATCGCGCTCAAGGCGCTGCCGGTTCTTATTCTCGGCGGCTTGACTTCAATTCCCGGTGCCATCGTTGGCGGACTCATCATCGGTGTCGGAGAAAAGCTGTGGGAATTCTATTGGGGCCCTCTGGTCGGTGGCGGTACCGATGCCTGGTTCGCTTTTGTGATCGCCCTGGTGTTCCTGTTGTTCCGGCCGCAGGGCTTATTTGGCGAACGAATCATCGAGCGAGTGTGAGAGACCATGCTTTATCGTGAGGCCGGCCAGTTCAAGACCAGCTACGCCACGGATCACGCGGTTTTCCCGATTCTGCAAGATCGCATTGGCCTTCTCATCATTCTCGTCATTGCCTTCGTCGGCATTCCTCTTGTGGGCAACGACTTCCTCATCAACGCGGTGATGACGCCATTCCTGATTTTCTCACTCGCCGCTATCGGACTGAATCTGCTCACCGGTTATACCGGTCTGCTCTCCCTCGGCACGGGCGCCTTCATGGGAGTCGGGGCTTATGCCTGTTACAAGCTGACCACCATCTTCCCAAATGTAAACATCATCATCTGGGTGTTAGCTTCGGGCTTCTTCTCTGCTGCTGTCGGTGCGGTGTTTGGCCTGCCTTCCTTACGCATCAAGGGGTTCTATCTTGCAATCGCAACGCTGGCCGCACAGTTCTTTCTGGAATGGTGCTTCATTCGGATTCCGTGGCTCTATAATTACAATGTGTCGGCGGCGATCGAGGTGCCGCAACGCGAACTCTTCGGCATTATCGTCACCGGTCCGCGCGCCAGCGCCGAAACGCGCTACCTGATTGTGCTTACGATCGTCGTAATGATGACGTGGATGGCGTCGAATATCGTCCATGGGCGGATCGGGCGGATGTGGATGGCGGTGCGCGACATGGACATCGCGGCTGAGCTCATGGGTATTCGTCTGCTGCCGACGAAACTACTCGCGTTCGCAGTATCTTCCTTCTACTGCGGTGTCGCCGGGGCGCTCTTGGTCTTCCTCTGGTATGGCGGCGCGGAATCGACCGTTTTTTCGATCAACGAGAGCTTCACGGTCCTGTTCATGATCATTATCGGAGGCCTTGGGAGCCTGCTCGGTTCGTTCCTTGGTGCGGCGCTGATCTATATCCTGCCGATCATCTTACGTTTCGTGCCGCCTGAACTCGGCCTGTCGCTGCACGCTGCGACAGTTGAGCACCTGACGTTTATGATTACCGGCGCGCTGATCGTGTTCTTTCTTATCGCTGAGCCAGCCGGACTTGCCCGCTTGTGGCAGATCGGCAAGCAAAAACTGAGGGTGTGGCCGTTTCCTTACTGATGGTGCAAGATAGGCCTAGGTTCCGACCGTGGCGGCAGCCATGGCTCCGAAACTCGCCTTCCGGCCAAATCGGCTAGGGCGAGATGTAGACGTGCGCCGCCTGGCGTGAACGAAGGGAGGAACACGATGAAGGCAAGACACATTTTGGTCGGTATGACCTGCGCGAGCTTGCTGGCAGCCGCCGTGCTCGCCAGCCAGGCGCAGGCGCAAGATTCAATTTACGTACCGCTGCTGACCTACCGCACCGGGCCGTATTCCGGCTCAGGCATTCCGATCGCCAACGGTATGAATGACTACCTGGCCATGCTTAACGAACGTGATGGCGGGATCGGCGGCGTGAAGCTCAACGTCGAGGAGTGCGAGACCGGATACGACACAAAGAAAGGCGTTGAGTGCTGGGAATCGATCAAAAGCAAAAAGCCCGCCGTCGTGAACCCCTATTCGACCGGCATCACACTGCAGATCATTCCGAAAGCTGCGGTCGATAAGATTCCAATCTTGTCGATGGCCTATGGTTTGTCGGCCTCGGCAGTCGGCAACGACTTTCCCTGGGTCTTCAATCCGCCAGCGACTTATTGGGACGGTTTGTCGATGGTTATGCGCTACATCGGGGGCAAGGAGGGAGGCCTCGACAAACTAAAGGGAAAGACCATCGGCTTTATCTTCCTGGAAAGCCCCTATGGTCGTGAGCCGCTCCCGCTGCTGCAGCAGTTCGCCAAGGACTATGGCTTCACGGTGAAGGAGTATTCCGTCGCCGGCAAGGAAATGCAGGACCAATCGGCGCAATGGCTGTCGGTCCGCCGCGATCGTCCGGCGTGGATGATCATGTGGGGTTGGGGCGCCATGAACCCGACGGCAGTCAAGCGTGCGGCAGAGAACGGATTCCCAATGGATCATTTCATTGGAATCTGGTGGTCAGGCAGTGATGACGATGGACGTGGCGGCGGTCAAGAAGCCAAAGGCTATCTCGCGCTCAACTTCCACGGTCTCGGCCCTAACTATCCGGCCATCCAGGACATCAAGAAGTACGTTGTGGACAAGGGCAAGAGCCAGGTCGAGAAAGACAAGTTCGCGGAAAATTTCTACAACCGCGGGGTCTATAATTCCGTGCTCGTCGCGGAAGCGATCCGCAACGCCCAGAAGCTGTCGGGCAAGAAGGTCGTAACTGGCGAGGATGTTCGCCGCGGCCTCGAGACGCTCAACATCAGCGAGGCACGCTGGAAGGAGCTCGGCTTCCCAGACTTTGCCGCGCCAATCGCGGGCGTAAATTGCACCGATCATAACGGCCACGCGCCCGCTTATATGCAACAGTGGGACGGCGCCAAATGGGTGAAGATCTCCGATTGGATCCAGCCAATGAGGGATAGGGTGCGACCGATGCTTGAGGAGGCGGCCAAAGAATACGTCGAAAAGAACTCCGGTTGGCCGAAGCGCACCGAGGCTTGTGACAAGTCGTCATGATCTGATGCGATGAGAATAAGCCTCTTCCTTTTGCAGGGAGAGGCTCCCCTTTTTCGATTGGTGGCCAATGTCCGCTGTTGAGCAGAATCCAGCGACGACCGCGCAAAGCGAAATCATTCTCTCGGTCAACAATATCGAGGTGATCTATGATCACGTCATCCTTGTGCTCAAAGGGGTTTCCTTGGATGTGGCTAGGGGCGGGATCGTTGCGTTACTTGGTGCCAATGGCGCCGGCAAGACCACCACGCTGAAGGCGATATCCAATCTACTCCATGCCGAACGCGGCGACGTCACCAAAGGTGCGATCGTGTTCGAAGGCTACGAAGTACAGGACCTTTCCCCTAATGAACTGGTGCGACGCGGCTGCATCCAAGTAATGGAAGGACGGCATTGCTTCGGCCACCTCACCATCGAAGAAAATCTGCTAACAGGCGCGTTTACCCGGCGCGACGGCAAGGCGGCGATCAAACGTGACCTGGATCTGGTTTATTCCTATTTCCCCAAGCTCGGCGAGCGAAAAAATTCACTTGCGGGCTACACGTCCGGCGGTGAGCAGCAGATGTGCGCGATCGGCCGCGCGCTGATGTCGCGGCCGAAGATGATCCTACTTGATGAACCGTCGATGGGTCTTGCGCCACAAATCGTTGAGGAAATTTTTGGGATCGTGAAAAACCTGAACGACAAAGAAGGTGTTTCTTTCCTTTTAGCCGAGCAAAACACGCACATGGCGTTGCGCTTTGCACGTTACGGCTACATCCTTGAAAACGGCCGCGTCGTGATGGATGGCGAGGCGAGCACACTGGCCGAGAACGAAGACGTCAAGGAATTCTACCTCGGCATTTCCGAAGGCCGGCGCAAATCGTTCCGCGAAGGCAAGCACTACCGCCGACGTAAGAGGTGGCTGGCGTAAGCCATGCCGGAATACTACGACTCGTTGGAAATCCGCGAGCCCGCCGCGCGTGAGCGCGAGCAATTCGCGCGGCTGGGCCAAATTATCGCGCGTGCCATCAGCGCGCCAGGCTGGGCGAAGCATCTTGATGGCATCGATCCAAAATCGATCGCGTCGCGTGCTTCATTGGCAAAGCTGCCGGTGCTGCATAAATCAGATATTTCGACCCTACAAAAGATCCATCCACCGTTCGGCGGCCTCAACGTGACTGAGCCGGGAAAAGCGCGACGTCTGCTGATGTCGCCCGGACCCATCTTCGAGCCTGAAGGCGAGAGCACCGACTGTTGGGGGGCCGCGCGCGCTCTTTATGCCGCCGGATTCCGTGCCGGCCATATCGTGCATAATTCCTTTGCTTATCATCTCACGCCTGGCGGCTTTATTTTTGAATCGGGCGCGCACGCGCTTGGCTGCGCTGTCATTCCCGGCGGCGTCGGCAATACCGAGCAACAATTGGATGCGATCGCACACTACCGGCCTGCGGGGTATGTCGGCACTTCGGACTTCCTCAAGATCCTGCTCGATACAGCTCAAAATAGCGGGAAAGACGCATCCTCGATTAAGCACGGCCTTGTATCGGGCGCCGCATTGCCGGCTTCGCTACGCGAAGAACTTAGTCATCGCGGCATCGCCGTGTTGCAATGCTATGCGACCGCCGAGTTGGGTGTGATTGCTTACGAAAGTGAGACGCATGACGGCATGATTGTGAATGAAACCGTAATCGTCGAAGTCGTTCGGCCTGGTACCGGAGATCCCATACCGGACGGCGAGGTGGGCGAAGTTGTCGTCACCTCCTTTAACCCTGACTATCCGATGATTCGGCTTGGCACTGGCGATCTTTCTGCAGTGATGC
>Ga0126383_10001886_pt1 | contig 13264 bp, 15 predicted proteins | sample PanSoiMetPlot_35_FD_96882 | JGI IMG/M metagenome (GOLD analysis project Ga0126383, IMG submission 96882) | Tropical forest soil microbial communities from Panama - MetaG Plot_35 | ecosystem: Environmental > Terrestrial > Soil > Tropical forest > Bulk soil | place: Panama | collected 2016-02-17
GATTCAGATTCAGATCCAGATCAACACAGCAGATCTACCGGTACCGTTGACCTTTTTTGATTTAGGTCAAGGCCGCAGGGATGATTCCGTTTTCTCTTACCGGTGCAGAACGCAGCAATGTCCTGCACCTTGCCGCTGGTCCCACGTTTGAAGGGGAAAAGAAGTGTCATTGTCTTTCAAAACGCTTGTTCCGTTTGTCGTGGGGTTGATCCTAGGCGGCGTTGCCCAGGCCCAATTGCTCCCGACTTGGGAAACGCACATTACCCTGACGCAGCAGGACCTTGACATGATCCGCGAGGCTGTAACCAATCAAGTCCACGGTAATCCGGTGGGAACCACTGCCGTTTGGAGCAACGCGGCATCGGGCAACTCCGGATCTATCAAACTGGTCAAAAAACTCAGTCGGAAGAATCAGCAATGTGAGGATATCGAATACACAGTGCGCTCAAGCGGGCCGTCGGTTTACACCGAGCACTATCATTTTATCAGCTGTTTGCAGCCGGACGGGACCTGGAAAATCGCATGAGCACGGTTGTTTCGAGGTGGCGCGCATGAAACCGGCACTGAGACAGGAGATCATTTCTATCCTCGATGATGCGAACGACATGACGATCGCCACTGTGCGCGAAGACGGTTATCCGCAGGCGACAACCGTCAGTTACGTCAATCACGGGCTAATCATCTATTTCGGCTGTGCGACCGCATCCCAAAAAGCTAAAAACATTGTCCGATGCGCCAAGGTCTCGCTTACCGTCAACCTCCCCTACCGCAGCTGGAATGAGATCCGGGGTCTGTCGATCGGTGGCAGAGCGGAGCCTGTCACCGACCCTGAGGAGATAGGCCAGGTGGTGCAACTGATGTTTCAAAAATTTCCCCAAATCGCGCCATACGCGCCGACTGAGGTGGAGGGAGTAGAGCTGTTCAGAGTTAGGCCAGAGATCGTCTCCATTCTCGATTACCGCAAAGGGTTCGGCCACACCGATCTTGTCAAAGTCGTAGCTTGAAAGGATTGGGTACGGACTGGTTGAACAACCACCCTGATGTCTGAGCAGAAAACGCAAAGCCGTGATCCGGGCCTCGAGCTGAGGACACCGCCGCACGAACAGCGGGGCGGTCTCCCCGCCGTCGTTGAGCAAGCGCCGCCGCGGCCACAGCGGCGGTGGAGACCGCGCGTCGTGGTTCTATTTTTACTGCTGATGATTGGTGCGGGCGCGGGCATCGGGTGGTTGTGGTGGCAACAGCATCAGATGCGGCTGCCATCTGGTATCGCCTCCGGGAATGGTCGCCTGGAATCGGACGAGATCGACATCGACACGAAGTTTGCCGGCCGCATCGCGAAACTTTTTGTCGATGAAGGCGACATGGTGGCGGAAGGCCAGGTCGTCGCGATGATGGATACCCGCGATATCCAAGCTTCCCTGAAGAAATCCGAGGCGCTAGTGAGCCAGGCGCAACGCGCGCTCGACGAGGCGAAGGCGAACCTCGCGCAGCAGCAGACCCAGGTTACGCTGGCGCAGCAGCAGCTGGACCGCACCAGCGCCCTCGTGCCCAAGGGCTTCGCTACCGGCGAACTCCTCGATCAGCGCCGTCAACAGATGAACGCCGCGGTCGCCGCGCAGAATGCGGCGACGCACAAGGTTGCCGAGGCGCAGCACGCGCTCGACGCCGCCACGCACGACGTCGAACTCTATCGGGTCAACATTCTCGACAATACCCTCGTGGCCCCGCGCGAAGGGCGCATCCAATACCGTATTGCCAATGTGGGCGAAGTCCTCCCAGCGGGCGGCAAGGTCTTTACGATGCTGGACACTTCGTACGTCTACATGGATATCTACCTGCCGACCGCCGAAGCCGGCCGGGTCAGGCTTGGCTCCGAGGCCCGCATCGTGCTCGACGCCTATCCGGCTCATGTGATCCCGGCCAAGATCGTGTTCATCGCCAGCCAGGCGCAGTTCACGCCCAAGACCGTCGAGACCAAAGACGAGCGCGACAAGCTGATGTTTCGCATCCGGGTGCGGATCGATCCCGAGCGGCTGCGCGGCCGCGCGGAGCTGGTGCGGAGCGGCCTCCCAGGGGTGGCCTATGTGCGCACCGATCCCGCGGTAGCCTGGCCAGTCAAACTGCAAGCGAGCACGCCCCCATGATCGGGGACGGTGATGCGATCGCGCGGCTAAAGGACGTTACACATCTTTACGGCAAGATAGCCGCGCTCGACGCCGTCACGCTCGATCTGCCGGCCGGCTGCATGGTCGGGCTCATCGGCCCCGACGGGGTGGGCAAGTCGTCATTGCTGGGCATCATTGCCGGTGCGCGGCAGATCCAATCGGGGAAAGTCTGCGTTCTGGACGGCGATATGGCAAATGCAGCACACCGCGCTGCAGTGTGCCCGCGCACCGCCTTCATGCCGCAGGGGCTCGGCAAGAACCTCTATCCTGATCTCAGCGTGCGCGAGAACATCGAATTTTTCAGCCGTTTATTCGGGCAATCCCGTTGCGAGCGGGGACATCGCATCGCTGAGCTTCTCGCCGGCACCGGGCTTACGCCCTTTGCCGACCGCCCGACAAAGAAACTCTCGGGCGGGATGCGGCAAAAGCTCGGCCTTTGCTGCTCGTTGATCCACGATCCCGACCTTCTGATACTCGACGAACCGACGACCGGTGTCGACCCGCTCTCACGGCGTCAATTCTGGGAGCTGATCGAGCGGATCCGATCGCGCCGCCGAGCCATGAGCATCATCGTCGCGACCGCGTATATGGAAGAGGCCGAGCGGTTCGATTGGCTCATCGCAATGGATAACGGAAGAGTGCTGGCGACTGGCACCCCGGCGCAACTCAGGGCTCAAACTGGAACGCGAACCGTGGAAGACGCATTCATTGCGCTCTTGCCGGAACAGCGGCGCTCCGGTCACCGGGAATTGCAAATGCCGCCGCGCCGCATCATCGACACTGAGCCAGTCATCGCGGCGCGGGACCTCACCCGCCGGTTCGGCGATTTCATTGCTGTCGATCACGTGAGCTTCACGATCGAGCGCGGCGAGATCTTCGGCTTTGTCGGATCGAATGGCTGCGGCAAGACGACGACAATGAAGATGCTGACAGGGTTATTGCCGGCCAGCGAGGGCGAAGCGCTGCTGTTCGGTCGTCCGATCGACGCAAGCGACCTGAGATCGCGCAATCGCGTTGGCTATATGTCGCAATCATTCTCGCTCTACACGGAACTGACGGTCCGGCAGAACCTCGATCTCCACGCACGCCTGTACCATCTACCCGTGCACAAGGCCAGGGCCCGAATCGCCAAATTAATCGACCGCTTCGGTCTCGCGGATCATGTCGGCCAGCGCGTCCTCGATTTGCCGCTCGGCATACGCCAGCGGCTCTCGCTCGCCGTCGCCGTTGTCCACGAGCCCGAGATGCTGATCCTCGACGAGCCAACTTCGGGCGTCGACCCATTGGCGCGTGACCGGTTTTGGGAATCGCTGATCGACCTGTCGCGCAATCAGGGCGTGACGATCTTCGTCTCGACCCATTTCATGAACGAAGCCGAGCGCTGTGACCGCATTTCACTGATGGATTCGGGACGTGTTCTGGCGACCAATACCCCCGCCGGCCTGGTCAAGGCGCGTGGCGTCGCGACACTCGAGGACGCGTTCATTGCCCATCTCGAAGAGGTCTCGAAAGCGCATGCTGTCGCCGCACTGGCGGAGACCGCGCTGGAGGCGTCCCGGAGATCTGGTGCTACCGCAGTGAAGCGGTCGTTCAGTGCTCAGCGCCTTTTCGCCTGCACGATTCGCGAAGCGCTGGAACTCTTGCGCGATCCGATCCGGCTCGGATTCGCGCTTCTCGGTACGACCTTTCTGATGCTGGTTTTTGGCTTTGGCATTTCTACCGACGTCAACAATCTCTCCTTCGCCGTTCTCGACCGCGATCAGAGCCACGAGAGCCGGCCTATCTCGAAGAGATGCGCGGCTCGCCCTACTTTCTCGAAAAAGCCGCGCTCGCCGATTATGGCGATCTCGAGCGGCGGCTCGAGAACGGGGACATCAGCGCCGGCATCGAAATCCCGCCTGGCTTTGGCCGCGATATCGCGCGCGGGCGCCCCGTGTCGATCGCCGCCTGGGTGGATGGCGCGAGGCCGTTCGTGGCCCAAACGATCCGCGGCTATCTGCAGGGCATGCATCAATTGTATCTCGCGGACCCGGCGGTGAAGACGTCACGGGGAACTTCGCCGCTGCCGGCCGATATCGAGATCAGGTTCAAGTACAATCAGGATTTCGACAGCATCTATGCGATGGTGCCGTCGACGATGGCGCTGGAGCTGGCGCTGTTTCCGGCGATCCTGATGGCGCTCGCCATCGTGCGCGAAAAGGAACTTGGCTCGATCACCAACCTGTACGTGACCCCGGTCACGCGCGTCGAGTTCCTCGTTGGCAAGCAGCTGCCCTACATCGCGGTCGCGATGGTCAACTTCGCATTGATGTTTGTGATGGCACTGCTCGTCTTCAAAGTGCCGCTCAAGGGAAGCTTTCTGACGCTGTTGCTGGGGACGCTGATCTACGTCGGCGCGACCACGGCCTGCGGCATGCTGATCTCTGCCTTTGCCCGCACCCAGATCGCCGCACTCTTCGGGACAGCCATTCTGACCGTTCTGCCGGCAACGATGTTTGCCGGGATGATGGTTCCGGTCTCATCGCTCTCGGGGATGGCGCAGATCATGGGCCGCCTCTTCCCGATGACCTATTTCCTGCCGGTCAGTGTCGGCACTTTCACGAAGGGTCTCGGCTTCTTTGACCTCGCCCCTAAGCTGGCCGCGCTCGCGCTTTTCATCCCGGCCCTGACGCTCTTGAGCCTGCTGTTGCTGCGCAGCCAGGAACGCTAGGCCAAGCCACTCGATGCGATCACTCGCAAACATCTTTTGGCTCGGCACCAAGGAGCTGCGCAGCTTTCTCAATGATTTCGTGCTGCTGGCGCTGGTGATCTATGCGTTCTCGGTCGCCATTATCGCGCAGGCGCAAAGCAGTTCGCAGGAAGTGCACAATGCCTCGATCGCCATTGTCGATGAGGATCATTCGGAACTGTCGCGTCGCATTGCACACGCCTTCCTGCCCCCTTATTTCCAGACACCCCAGCCGATTGCCGAGCGCGACATCGCCCCGTTGATGAATAGCGGGCGGTATACATTCGTGATCGACGTTCCGCCGAATTTTCAGCGCGATGTTCTCCGCGGACGGCAACCCGCGATCCAGCTGGATGTCGATGCAACCGCGATGGTGCAGGCAGGGCTCGGGGCCGACTACGCGCAGCAGATCATGATGACCGAGATCAATGATTTTCTCACCCGCGCGGAGGGCAGCCGCGCGGCGCCGGTCAATCTCGTCGTACGCATCGCCTTCAACCCCAACGTCACAACCGCGTGGTTCACCAGTGTGATGGGCATCATCAACAGCATCACGATGCTCGCGATCATCCTGGCGGGGGCGGCTGTTGTGCGCGAGCGCGAGCACGGGACGATGGACCACCTCCTGGTCATGCCGCTGACCCCGTTCGAGATCGCGATGTCCAAGGTGTGGGCGAATGGCCTCGTCATCGTCGTGGCAGTCGGCCTTTCGCTCCGCTTCGTCGTGCACGGACTGCTCGGTGTTCCGATCGCAGGGTCGATACCGCTGTTCCTGCTCGGCGCCGCAGTCTACCTGTTTTTTGCCACCGCGATCGGGATTTTTCTCGGGACGATCGCGCGGTCGATGCCGCAGCTCGGCCTGCTCTATCTGCTGGTCTTTCTGCCGATGAATATGCTCTCCGGGAGCAATACGCCGCTCGAAAGCATGCCGCCCTGGCTGGCAACGATTATGCAGGCATCGCCCTCCACGCATTTTGTATTGCTCGCGCAAGCGATCCTTTATCGCGGCGCCGGTTTCGCCGTGGTTTGGCCGCAATTCGTGATAGTAGCAGTAATCGGCGGGGTCTTTCTGTGGCTGGCCTTGCTCCGCTTCCGGCGAGTCTCTGGCACGGCGTAAAAATTGGGCTGTGAACAAAAGGGGGCGGGCTGCGCCCGCCGCCGGAGACGCGCTCACCTTATGCGGAAGCTTTGACCTCGATCTTTTTCGCTGGCTTCCGAGCCTCAGCTGTCTTCGGCAAGATAACCGTCAGCACGCCCTTCGAGAGGTCAGCTGCGATGTTGTCGCGCGCCACCCCATCTGGGAGGGCAAAGGCACGCTGGAACGAGCCGTAGCTGCGCTCTGTCAGATGATAATTTTTCTCTTTCTGTTCCTTTTCCTGCTGCTTTTCGCCTTTGATCACGAGCGTGTCGCCCAAGATCGAGACTTCGAGGTCCTTTGCCTCCAGGCCCGGCAGTTCAGCAGTGATCCTATAGGCATTTTCGTCCTCGTTGACGTCGATCGCCGGCGTCGGGAAGGCGAGCGAACTCTCGAAATGCCCGATGGGCTCGATATCGAACATCCGTCGCAAAGCGGGCATTCCGAAGCCGGTCGAAAATCGGTCGAACAGGCGGTCCATCTCACTGCGCAACGAGCGCCAGACATCGAGCGTCGTAGCCGCGGCCGGCGTCGTTTTCTTCACTTCAATAGGTGTGGTGGCCATTAGCGGTCCTTCATCAAAAGCGGTGTAGGTGCGAGTGCCGTTTTCGCGCGAGTGCAGTCGAGCATTCATTGATGCAAATCAATCGGGCGTCACGTAACAGCAAATGCGTGCAATCGGTATTCCGACGCCGCACCAGTGTGAACAAGATACGGTCCTCGATGACGAGAAGAGGGTATGCCAGGCGCGACTCGGCTGGGCTGATCTGAATCAATTTAGGCGGCTTACCAACGGATCTGCGCCACGCTGAGGCCGAGCTTTCTTGTGACGGCGTGGCGATTGATTTGCATCAATGAGAGCCTGCAGGTCTCTGAGCCATAAAACCGGCGAGTGCCACCACAGAAAAAGAGCTCCCCGATGACCGGTTTTACGTTTTCCGTCGAACAGGTGCGGTCGGCCCCGCCGGAGGTGCGGCGTTGGATCAAACGCGAGATTGCGGCGTCGCTTACCGCGTTGAGCAAGACCGAACATGATCCCTCGCAGATCCATGCCGCTGCGCTCGGGGCCTGCACGCCCGAGGAGGCGTCGCAAGTTTTCGAACTGATCAAGAGCAATTTTCTTTTGGCCCAAGTTTTTTTTGAGTTGGCGCGCGAGACACCGAACGGTCAAGGCGCAACGCCGCTCTATCCGATCAGCATCGCCGATATCCTGCGTAACACGCGGATCGGCGATGGCGACCGGCTCGTCGATTGCTTTACTGCGATCAATCGGGCGTTTCAGTCGACCCGCAACGATCCCGAAGCGACATTATTTGGGTACGATCAATTCGGCCATGTGTTCATTCACGAGACCACCCACGACAGCATTCGCCAGCTTTGGGAACAGCTGTTCAGGACGCATGCGCCGGTCGCAGGCGGACCGAACGCCGGCGAAGGCTCAATGCCGGCCGGGTTCTCAACACCCCATTTAGGGCCCAGCGAGGATATCGCGCAGCACACGCCGCGCACCACCGACATGAACTTCTGAGGGAAATCTCTCATGAGGCAGTCCAATCTCCCACCCCATAGGCCTGCGGCTGGTCGCCGAATCGCCGGACATGCACAGGAGGATCACATCCCCGATCCCTATCAGTTGACGCAAAAGCTGAGCGACCGCACTGTTTGCCGGCAGTGCGGCGCCGTCTACCGTCGCGGGCGCTGGCAATGGGCGCCGCGGCCGGAAGAGGCTTCCGATGCCCTTTGCTCGGCTTGCCGGCGCATCAATGACAAGTTTCCGGCCGGCATCGTGACATTCCACGGCAGATTCGGGCGGCAGCAGGCTGAAGAAATCGCCCGACTGGCGCGCCATCAGGAGGAAGCCGAAAAGCGCGAGCATCCGCTCAACCGCATCATCAGCATCGACGAGGGCGCGCAAGGCATCGTCATCCATACGACAGACATTCATCTGCCGCGCCGGATCGGCGAGGCCGGCAAACGCGCCTTTCACGGCACCCTCGACGAGCAATTCGAAGAAGGCGGATACTTCGTGCGCGTCGACTGGAGGGCGTAGGCGTCATACCACCGGAAACAGCGGTCCGGGTCGGAGCGGGCCCGATATCATGTGATCCTCGACATCCCGGACACCGGGAACATTTTCGGCGGCAACGCGCAATGCCCGGCGTTCCTCGTCCGATCCGACGACACCCCAAAAGTGGACCACGCCACCCGAGACGACAATGTCCGGTTCGCTCAGGTGCGACCACGCCTGGTTGCGCAGCTCGGCGACCAGCCGGTTGCGGATCGAGCGGTCGCTCTCCTCGTCAGGCGCATTGGTCCCATGACTGGCCAATGCCTTCAACAGATCGGCACGGCTGACGATACCGGCCACTTTGCCGCCGCTCACAATCGGGACGCGTTTGATCCGCTTCGTCTCCATCAGATCGGAGATCTCGCCGAGTGTGGCGAATTCACCGACGCTAGCGACTTCTCGGGTCATGATGTCGGCGACTCGCCGGGCATGTGCCTCGATGTAGTCGGCGGCCAAGCGGGAGTTTGGCAAGAACCACTCGCTCCAACGCGAGCGGCGGCGCTCGGTGCCGATTTCGATCCGGCACAGCAAGTCCCCTTCGGTGACGATTCCGAGGAGTTGCCGATCCCGGTCTATGATGGGAACGCCGCTTATGCGGCGGTTGATCATGACCCGCGCGATGTCTCGAACGGTCGTTTCCGGCGGAGCCGCCACGACATCCCTGGTCATTACATCGATTGCCCTCATGCGCCTCTCCCCATCCAACGGCGGTGTCGGTCCGATCGAGGTTGGACGGGAATTACCCCGCCGCAATTGATCTGGCTCAATGCCTGACGCAGTCATCCGTAGTTTACTGAAAACAAATCCAACGTGGGGAAGGTTTGATATGCGCGCGATGGACGTTATGACGAGTGGGGTGATTACTGTTGGCGAGGATGCAACCGTTCCGGAAGCCGCAAAACTGCTGGCCGACCACGGCATCAGCGCGGTTCCGGTCGTCGATAAGCAAGACCGGGTGATCGGCATGGTCAGCGAAGGCGATCTCTTGCATCGCGCCGAAACCGGTACCGAGCGCCGCCGGTCGTGGTGGCTCGACATGGTGTCGTCGACCAACAAACTCGCCGGTGAATACATCAAGTCGCATAGCGGCAAGGTAAAGGACGTCATGACTCGCGACGTCCTGTCGGTTACCGAGGAGACGCCGGTTGCCGATGTCGCCGTTCTCCTTGAGACCAACCGGATCAAAAGGGTGCCCGTCTTGCGCGACGGCAAGCTCGTCGGGATCGTCAGCAGAGCTAACCTCGTACGGGCACTCGCGATGACGATTAGCGCGTCGGCAAGTGGAGCCGGGGCCGATGACCGGTCGATCCGCGAAAGGCTGCTGGCCGAGCTGAAAGCGCAGAACTGGGCCGAGGTCTCACCAGCCAACGTCACCGTCAAGGACGGCGTCGTCCATCTATGGTCCTCCTATCTCTCGGAACAGGAGAAGCGGGCGCTTGTTGTCGCCGCCGAAAACATCCCCGGCGTGCGGCGCGTCGAAGATCACATGCGGCCCGTACCGGCCTATCTGCTGGGCTAGAGAGCTGAGATGTCACTGCATCCAATCGCCGATAAGGCCGAAGTCTCTGTCGATTTCCCCGACAAAGCTTACATGGGCAGTTTTGGCCGCCACTCGCAATTCGATGCCTACGCCGATACGGACAGCGTCGCCATCAGGCTGGTACGGCCCGGTGAGGATCGGCGGGAGGCGATGGTTCACCTGCACTATGGGCTCTTGGCCGAGATCCTCGCCGAACTCGCCCGGTCGTTGACCGCTCACGCTGCGCTAGACGAGCAGCATCGCGCGAACTCAGTGAAGCGGCAAAGCAGCTCGCCGCCGCGCTCGAGCCTCGAGAGGCGAGCTGAGGTGAGCTAGCAGAGCGCTCAGAAGTCATTCTTTGCGGATCTCCCAATATGCAACATCGGCCTTGTTGCTTGGGGTGTTGCGTCGCTGCTGACGCAGACGCTGGCCATCGTGCGGCGCTGGGGAATGTGGTCAATACGTAGTTCTACGTACGTAGTTTCCCTAAGGACCATTCCGGATTTAGGTGGCTTGCGAAAGCCGCGATGCTCTCTCCATCGAAAGCCGCTGGAGGGACATCATGTACAGGCAAATTGCCAACGCCGACTATCGCGCTGGGATTGCGGGGCCTGGGCAGGACGGCCTGAGGATCGCACATTCGGGTCAGCTCGATGCGCTCGTCGCGCTGGAGCGCATTGGCACACGCCTCAATTTCTTGCGCAATCACGAGATCTATGCCGAGGGCGACACCGCGGATTGCTGGTATAAAGTCGCATCCGGGACAGTTCGGGTCTGCAAGCTTCTAGCCGACGGCCGGCGCCATATTGGCGAATTCTGCTTTAGCGGCGATTACTTCGGGATCGACAGCGGTGAGGAACGCCTTTATTCGGCCGAAGCGGTTGACGATGTGATCGTTATGCGTTTCCAGCGGAAGGCGATCGAGCAGCTGATCGACCAGAACGCCGCTCTGGCCCGTCTGTTGCGCTATACCATGCTGCGTGATTTAGCCACAGCGCATGGGCGCACATTGCTGCTCGGCCGCATGACTGCACTTGAGCGAGTCGCGGCGTTCCTGATCGAGATGTTCGACCGACGCGAGCGGGCAAAGGCACTCGATCTGCCAATGTCACGCAACGACATTGCCGATTACCTTGGCCTGACGATCGAGACGGTGTGCCGAACTTTGTCCGGACTGAAGCGCGACGGCATTATTGCCATTCCCAGCCCGCATCGGATCGAACTGCTCGATCGCGACGCTCTCGAAGCGGCGGGCGAGGCATGATGGGACTGATCGGCGATTGATCCAGGTCAGGGCGCGCTATGCAGATTTCGGATCTCATCGGCGCTTCCTGGAAAGAGGTTCCCATGCCCGTTCCTTGGGAGAGCCCCTCGCCGGAGCAGATCCGCGATCCGATCTGCGTCGTCGATGATGACGAATGGGTCGCCGATTCACTGAAATCGTTGCTCGAAACCTTCGGGTTCGATGTGAAGTCATATACCTCCGGCCCCGAGTTCTTTGCCGATGATCGTCGCCGCAGAGCGCGCTGTTTGGTGCTCGACCAGCACATGCGCGGTATGGACGGCCTCGATATCGTTGATCGTCTGCAAAAAGAAGGAATTCGGGTGCCAGCGATCCTGATCTCCGGCCGGCTCGATACAAACACTCGGCAGCGCGCCGCAAACCTGGGGATAGCGAGCGTCATAGAGAAGCCCTTTACAGCCGACCATCTTGTCGAGCTAATTCGGACCGTACTGCTGGAACGCAATTGATGCCACCCATCGGATACCGGTTGCCGAATACCATCTTTTGTTATGTCTTCGCAGTTAGCTGGCCGCACCAGTTCGCGCTGGTAATCCTGACGGTCGTCACATTCTTGCTCGAAGTCGCACCGCTGGAGATCCAACGGCGGGCTGTCAACGATCTCGTCAAGGAAAGATCTTTTAAGCTCGTGGTGACTCTTTGCGCCGCCTACGCAGGTATCGTGCTGGTTCAGGGTATGACTAAACTCGTCGTCAATGTCTATCGAGGTTGGGTCGGGGAAAATGCAACCCGGGATCTGCGCGGGCATATCCTCGCTTATTTGAGGGTCGCTCGGGTCGCCGCCCCGGGACCGGAGGCTCGCGGTGTCGGGGCCGCGATGCTCGTCGGGGAAGTCGAACCGATCGGAGGGTTTGTCGGCAGCAGCTTCTCCGAGCCTCTCCTCCAGGGAGGAATATTGCTTTCGGTATTCGCCTATATCGTTCACATCGACAGATGGATGGCAGCGGCCGCATTCGCTTTGTTCTTGCCTCAGCTGGTATTTGTGCCTTTGATGCAGCGTGCGATAAACCGCCGCGCCGGCGCGCGCGTCTGGGTATTGCGGCAGCTCGGCGTTAGCACAGTTGATTTGCGCCCAGCGTCGGGTGAGCGGGACATGTCCGACGCCAGACGGATCGACCGGGTGCTCAAACTCAACATGGGGATATACAAACTCAAGTTTTCGATGAATTTCCTGATGAACTTTTGCAGCCATCTTCAAGTCGTCGGAGCATTGCTGATCGGCGGATGGATGGTGCATACCGATCAGCTGGAGGTTGGCGGCATCGTTGCTTTTATCTCTGGAATCGCGCGGCTGAACGACCCGTGGGGTGATTTAGTGAACTACTTTAGAGACCTGAGCCTGACTCAGGTGAAATACGGTCTGGTCGCCGCCAGGGTCAACCAGCTCTCCGGCGACTGGAACTCCGTGCCGTTCGATCAGAGAAGCGCTTTCCGGGTGGAGGCATGAGGAACCGACAGGCAATCGCTGTTCGCAACCTCGAGAAGCTCTTCGAGCCACGGTCTGTTGCATTCATCGGCGCAACCCCGCGCTCCGGGCTCCGTTGGCGCGGTCATCGCCCGCAATTTGGGCCGCGCCGGGTTTGCCAGCGAATTGGTGCTGGTCAACCCGCACGCAGCACGATGGAGATTGTTACAGAAACACAGCGGATTGACTTGGATCAACGCGCAAGGACCGTCAACGGGCGAAGCTTTCAAAGGGAGGGCGCAATCGGCAAGGCGCGAGTGACTCTCGTTCAATGATGTGAAGCGCCCTCGCCGTCGCGGCCTTCCCGCTCCGCATCAGCAACCCAGACAGGCTCGCCCCATCTATGAATGATCGTGGAATTCGAAGCCGGCCCCGTTTTCTCAGCTCGTCAGCGCGCTCCCTGAGGGAGGCCTGCAGACAAGTCGGTCGCGACGAAAACGGCCGCCGATGCCGGACGTGCCCCTTGAGAAGCCTTTGCAAAGACGAGTCCCGCTGGTTCATGAGACCGGGCCGGAAGCGTCTGTGTGCACTGAATTGAACTTAATCAGCATGAGGTCGGGTCCGAAGGCTTAGTCAATTGTTGGCGCGGGAAGTCTACTCCTGGCCCACCTGCTGACAGCGGCTGCCTTCCGTAAGCGGATGGACGCGATGATCGCCCGTCTTGACGACCCGACCTTAGGCGCTTAAGGGCGAAGCCCTGCAAAAAAATTGTCGATATTCAAGCGGCAAGGCCGAGCTCGTGAAGGAGGCCGTGCATGGCCACCTGTATGACGGTAGTGGGTGTCGATGGGTCTCGGGTTGTGCGCGCCGCCAGTTGGGCGGAGAGGTTGAGCGGCAGCGAGCAGGGGTTTGATGGCTTTGTTGCGAAGCACCAGGAGGGC
>Ga0126383_10001887_pt1 | contig 13263 bp, 13 predicted proteins | sample PanSoiMetPlot_35_FD_96882 | JGI IMG/M metagenome (GOLD analysis project Ga0126383, IMG submission 96882) | Tropical forest soil microbial communities from Panama - MetaG Plot_35 | ecosystem: Environmental > Terrestrial > Soil > Tropical forest > Bulk soil | place: Panama | collected 2016-02-17
CATCCCGGAACGTGGCATCTCGTGCATCTTGGGAGCCGTGCGGTAGGCGGAACCGCGCTGGTTATGGGCGAAGCCACTGCCGTCGAAGCGATCGGGCGGATCTCGCCGAGTGACACAGGTCTGTATCTGGACTCGCAAGCCGATGCTTGGCGTCCGGTTGTCGAGTTCATCCATGCCCAAGGAGCGCTGGCTGGAATTCAACTGGCTCACGCGGGGCGAAAAGGAAGCACGGCCGCACCCTGGCTCGGCGGTGCTCCGGTGGCGTTGAAAGACGGCGGTTGGATTCCTGTCGCGCCCAGTGCGCTCGCTTTTGACACGGGATACCCGGTCCCCAAGGCGCTCGGCGTCGAGGAGATTGGTCACATCGTCGACGACTTTCAGGGTGCGGCGAAGCGCGCTTTGCGAGTTGGATTCGATGTGGTCGAGATCCACGCGGCTCACGGATATTTGCTGCACGAATTTGCCTCGCCGCTCAGCAACAAACGCACCGACGAGTATGGCGGTGCGTTCGAGAATCGCATCCGGTTTGGACTGCGCGTGACCCAAGCGGTGCGCGAAGTCTGGCCGGAGAATCAACCCGTGTTTGTTCGAATCTCCGCTACGGACTGGAAAGAGGGTGGCTGGGACATGGAGCAAAGCGTCGAATTAAGCCGCAGGCTGAAGAGTGCGGGGGCTGATCTGATTGACGTTTCGAGCGGCGGCATTGTGCCGGGTGTGCAAATTCCGGTCGGCCCGGGCTTTCAGGTTAATTTTGCGGCTGCTATCCGGCGCGAAGCAGCCGTCGCGACGGGAACTGTGGGTATGATCTCGGATCCCGCGCAAGCTGAAACCATCCTGCGCACCGACCAGGCCGACATGGTGTTTCTTGCGAGAGAGTTGCTGCGCGATCCTTACTGGCCAAGGCGTGCCGCCCAGGAACTTGGCGTGAAAATCAGGCCGCCTGTTCAGTATGAGAGGGCGTGGTAGGCGATGAGTTATCTCGACGTGACGGAGAACAGTTCGCGCAGCGGGGTGCTGCTTGCCGTCCGCGTGCAGCCGCGCGCCAGTCGGGACGAGGTTGCCGGAGCGATCGAAGGCGCCTTGAAGATTCGTTTGTGCGCGCCGGCGGTAGACAATCGGGCGAATGAGGCTTTGACCGAGTTTCTGGCGGCGGTTCTGAAGGTTCCCAAGTCATCGGTGAGAATTCTGAGCGGCGAGCGCGGGCGAACGAAGCGTGTTGAAATTACGGGTGTGACGCGGCAACAGGTGGTGAACCTGTTGCAGACGGAAGCGTGAACGGCGTTTGCGTGAATGCCACCTCTCTTCAGTGCCGGCTGAGCCAGACTATGGTCACGCCGAGGCAGACCACGAGCACTCCAATCCACCGTTGGGGCGTGATCCGCTCTTTTAGGAAAAGAACCGCGCCGATGGTGCCCGCTACGTAGTGCAAAGCCGTCACCGGCACCACAAAGCTGACATTTTCGATCGACAGCATTGCCAATAAGGAGAAAAAGGCCAGCGCCATCAAGCCCACCCCCAGCCACATCCACCCTACGCGGACGGCCTGTGCGATAAACCGAAGCAAGGCCATTGGCCGGAAGTCCGTCACTTCGCCGATCGCCTTCATGGCGCGCGTAACGCAGAGTTCGCCGCCCGTGCCGGCCACGATGATCAGAAAAAGCAAGACGGACTCACGCACGTGCGGATTCCTCTGTCGTTTTCGGATGCGTTCGTCCAACGATCAGCACTCCAATGCAAATCACCAGAATCCCCAGCCAGCGAAGGGGCGTGACTACTTCCCCGAGCAGCCAATAACTCAGGATCGCAACCACGGCGTAGGAGAACGACGAGGCCGGCTGAACGAAGCTGTAATCCGCCCAAGTGAGGACTAGCATGTAAGCCACGAAGAACGCTAGAAGCGAAGCGATGCCCAGCCAGATGTAGCCGGAGTTGATAACGCGTATCAGGGTCTCGACGAGGGCCGCCGGAGAAAAATCTCTTACTTGCCCGACGCTTCTCATGCCTTTGCCTAATAGGGTGTTTCCGAGGGGAGCAAAAATGGCAATAAAGAAGATAAACAGGTAGGTCTTGAGGTGAAGCCCATGCGATTCTCTCATGCGGTCTATGATTCGCCTTTGCGGAGCGCCGGCGCGCCGCCATTCCGGCAGCAGCTATCCCAGCAGAACCTCCGTATCATTGTAAGTGAACTGCGGGTAGAGCTGTGAGGCGGGAGTGTGTGCAAGCCCTTTGAAAGCCTGCGGATTGCCCGGATTTTTGATACTCTATCGGGAACTACGCCGGCAGGCCGAAGGAAGACGTGGATAGGAAGTGCAGTACCTGGATTTTAAGTGCACAAGGAAGGGAGCCCAGAGAATCGCGGGCGTCAACATCAGTTTCTAGCGATAAAATTCGTAACGTTGAGACGCCTGAGTCGCCATGTTAGAAAATGCTGCCTACTACGGCGTTTTTGTTCTGGCTGCTACGCCGTTTGTCTATTACGCGCTCGCACTCTACGCCTCCTGGCGCTTCTTCAGGAGGGCAAGGCAGAATACCCCTCGAAACACCACGTTTACCCCGCCGGTAAGCAACTTGAAACCAGTGAGAGGTTTGGATCCCGACGCCTACGAAAACTTTGCGAGCTATTGCCGGCAGGATTATCCGCAATATGAGCTGCTGTTTTGCGTGCATGATCAAGACGATCCCGCTGTAGCCATCCTTGAAAAGTTGGCCGCCGATTTCCCGCACGTGGACATTCGTATCCTGTACGGCTCCGAACGGGAGGCCATAAACGACAAGGTGGCGAAGCTCGGGCGTCTCGTAGCGGAAGCGAAGTACGACGTTCTGGTCATCAACGACGCCGACGTGCGCGTTCGACCCGACTACCTGCGCACGGTTGTCGCCCCGCTGGCCAATCCCCGAGTTGGTGGCGTGACTTGCCTGTATGTCTCGATCGAGGAAACCAATTTCGTTCAACATCTTCAGTCCATTGGCATGATTTCTGATTTTTATCCGGGGCTTCTGGTCGCCTGGCAGCTCGACGGTGTGAAGTTCGCCCTTGGGCAGACCATGGTAACGACCCGCGCGCGTATCGCCGGCTTCGGAGGCTATCAGGCGATTGAGAATCGCCCGGCAGATGATTTGCTCCTCGGGAGGTTGGTCTCCGAACAAGGCTATGAAATGCAGCTTCTGCCCTATGCCGTCGAAACAGTGGCGGATTTCCAGTCGCCGGTCGATCTCCTCCACAAGCGTCTGCGGTGGATGACCGTGATGCGCCACATGCGGCCATGGGGGCACATCGGATTACTTTTCACGTTTGGCTTGCCGTGGGCCATTCTGGCGGCGGTACACGCTCCCCAGGCCTGGGTCGCTATCGCGTATCTCGGCGGCTATGCCTTTTGCCGGGCAGCCACGGCGTGGGAAATTGGAATCTGGGGACTAAAGCAAAGCGGTATCTGGACAAAGATGCTCCTTATTCCGCTCTGGGACGCGTTCGCTTTCCTGATCTGGCTAGCCAGCTTCACCCGGAGCACCATACGGTGGCGCGGCATCGACTATTTGATTCGGGAGGGCCGATTTGTGCCGGTGGCTCCGCCACACGCCACGCCAGAAGCGGAGCGAACCTGAGCATCCGGTTGGCGAGACAGCTGGTGAGCAGGTTCGAGCGTTGGCAGGTCGGAGCCTTCTCCCTGGCGCACCCCGAGGTTGCCTGTTCACCCGGAAAAAAACCGCAGGTTCAGGATGACAGAAACCTTTGTTTCTACTTTTTGGCCCTGAGTTGGGCCGTCGCGCCCTGCTCTGCTCCGGCGTATTGTGCCGAGGTCTTTGCCGGCATGCTGATCTGGACGTGGCGCTCGTTCTTCGGTTGACGCCAGTTGACCTGGGGCAACATCAACGAGAGGTCCACGTTGTCCTTATAGCGAATAGCGATGTTCACAAGCGAATCGAGCAAGGAATCGGAAAGATAGTGCGGCTTGAGCCCCAGATCGATCAGTTTCGAATGCTTGGCATTGTAGTAGTGTTGCTCGGCTTCGACACGGGGATCGGGAATGTGGTCGATTTCAACGCTTAAGCCAAGCTTCCTGCCCGCTGTTTCCACCATTTTTGCAAGGTCCAGCACGGAGAACTGCTCCGTGAACTGGTTGTAAACGCGGCACTCACCCCTGGCCGCGGGATTCTCGCAGGCGATCTCAATGCAGCGGACCGTGTCGCGAATGTCGAGAAAGCCCCGCGTTTGACCGCCTTTTCCGTACACGGTGAGCGGCTGGCCAATGGCAGCTTGCACGCAGAAACGGTTCAGGACCGTTCCGAACACATCGTCGTAGTCAAAGCGGTTGATCAGCGCTTCATCGATCGAAGTCTCGTCGGTCATCGTGCCGTATACGACGCCCTGATTGAGATCCGTGGCGCGGAGTCCCCAAATCCTGCACGTGAACATCATATTGTGGCTGTCGTGCACCTTCGAGAGGTGATAGAACGAGCCCGGCTGTTTCGGGAAGGGCAGCACGTCCTTGCGTCCATTGTGCTCGATCGAGATGTAGCCCTCTTCGATGTCGATATTAGGCGTGCCGTATTCGCCCATCGTGCCCAGTTTAACGAGGTGGCAGTCAGGAAAAAATTCTCGGATAGCAAAAAGAACATTTAGCGTGCCAACGACGTTGTTCACCTGTGTGAACACCGCGTGCTTGCGGTCGATCATGGAATAAGGCGCGGAACGCTGCTCGGCGAAATGGACGATGGATTCGGGCTCGAACGACTTCAGGGCCGACGAGAGGAAGTCGTATTCCGTGATATCGCCAGTGAACATCTCAATAGTCTTGCCGGTTAAGTTCTGCCAAACGCGCAGGCGATCGGCGAGTGGTCTAATCGGTGTCAGCGTTTGCGCGCCCAATTCATGGTCCCAAAGCCGCCGCACATAGTTGTCAATGATGGCTACCGAGTGACCTTTCTGAGACAGATACAGGGCTGTTGCCCAACCGCAGTAGCCGTCGCCGCCCAATACGGCAATCTTCATGAAGCCTCCTTCACTCAATTATACGGTTCTTTTGTTTTTACCTGCCCTACCGAAGCAATGCAAGCACGTTCTTCCTTTAGTTGCCCACACCGAGCGGGCACCACTTACGGATGAGCCCCTGTTCTGAGATGAAGATGCTCTGAACCTGATTCAAGGTGCGCGCTATCTACGCTGGCTTCCCCTAGCAGAAACGTCCCCGGGAATGCCTGGTTCGTAAGAACGAGTTTACCGCCGCTGGCGATGACCCCGTTCAGTGCGTCGTGCCCCACGAGTTTGCTGAGGCGCGGCGTGGCCGAGTGGTCTGCGACGATGTAGCAGCGTTCCGGGCCGTTCCAAAGGGTTACAAAGTCTGAATCCGTGATGAATACGGGCGGAACATTGGGGGCCGCGGCTCCGTACTCCAGGTTGTGAAACTTCCCATTCAGCAGCAAGCCGTCGCGGTTCAGATAGAAGAATACCGAGGAAAACGTGTAGTAATGATGATCCACGATCAACTTACCTTCCGGCGAGCGGCGGATGGCTTCGGCGAGCGGTCGCGAAGATAGAAACGGGTCGAAGGCGACCATCGCGACTCTGGCGGCATGGAAGAAAATCACCATCATCAGTGACGTCGCGAGAAACGCGCGCTTTCCTTCCCAGAAAAGAGTTCCTAAGGCGCCTACGAAAAATGCCACGGAAGCGAGCACCAGCGGCAGGCGCAGATAAGCAAAGGACGTGAGAGTGAGGTCTTCCATGTGCCCAAGCGAAAGCGTGTAGGCGCCCGGGTGATGGCCCAGGGCTGAAGAGATATCGCCCGGCGCCGGTACGTTGCGCACTAGATAAAAGATCGCTGCGGTCGAGATCGCCGCCAGAGCGGCGATGGCCGAGAGCGCGCGAGTTCCGCGGTGAATCCAAGCGCCGCCCGCAGCCATGGCCGATCCCAGCAGAAGTGCGAGTGCCGGGTAACAGGGCATGGAGTAATATTCCTGCGTGGTGGAGAACGTGAAGAAAATGAGCATAAAGCCGGTCCAGCACAGAGCGAGAAGCCGGGTTTTGCCCCCACGATCGAGCGGCTCAAACGACAATTTAGCCACCGCAGGAAAATAGACGCTCCAGGGAAACAGCCAAAGAAAATGGAAGAGCCAGAACCACAGGCGCGGTACGGTGTTGTAGTCGCGGGGATAGCGCAGGTTCAAGAAGCGCAGCACCTGTTCGTTCATGAAATAAAACCAGAGAAACCCATGGTATTGCCCCGGCCCGCTGTGAAACGTAAACACGAAATAGGGCGGATTCCGCAGGGTCGCGAGGATGTGCCAAGGGGCGGCGATGGCCAGCGCGATGACGGTTCCGCTGAGCAGATGAAGGCGTTGCCAGGTCCGGGCTACGAACAGCTGCTTGGTGGCGAGGAGATAGATGAGCGCAGCGGCCACCGGGAACACAACGCCGATCAAGCTCTTCAGCAACAGGCCGACGCCAATGCTCGCCGCCATGAGAAGCGCCCACAGCCGCGGCCGAGGCTCCTCTTGGTCGAGTGCGCGAAGAAATGACCACATCGACAATGTGATCGTGAACGTAAGCATCACATCGGGGATCAGGATGCGGGTGAAAAGAAAAAGACCGATGCCGGTACCCATGCACAAGCCGGCGTAGAAGCCAGCTCGCTTGCCGAAGGCCCAGGTTCCAAATGCGGCCGTCAACCAGGCCAAAGCGATGGCGGAAAGGGCGATGGGAATGCGCGCGACCCAGTCGTGGGCACCAAACACCTTGAAAAATCCCGCGATAATCCAATAGATAAGCGGCGCTTTTTCGAGGTAAACGACGCCGTCGATGTGCGCCGTGATCCAATCGCCCGAACTCAGCATATTGCGCGCGATCTGCGCCTGCACCGCATCGACGTCATCCATCAGGGATGGCGGCGAAATTATGCAACCCAGATAAATGGCGCCGGTGATAAGCAGAACGACTAGGTAAAGGAACCGGCTCTTGCTTCCAGCAACGGATTCGTGGTTCTGGCGCCAGTTGTCCGAATTCTCCATTTTTTCATCCAAAGGAAAAGTATCAGCAGCCCCCATAAGTGGTATCCAAGGTTGGCCTTGCGTTCGAGGTGCCGTTTCACAAAGCCTTCGACCGCGTCACGGCGAAACAGATCGGAGTAAGCGGAAAGCCCTTCCTGCAAAGTCTCGAGGAGCAGAGCTCGCAATGGCCCTCGCAGCCACTCATGTGCCGGAATATCGAATCCGATCTTCTTCCGTTCGAGGATTGCCGGCGGAAGTTTTTCGTTCATCAGCTGCTTGAGCAGAAACTTCTGGTGTTTTCCTCTGATTTTCAGATGAGCCGGGAGCTTAGCCGCAAATTCCACGACCCGGTGGTCCAGAAAGGGCGGCCGCACTTCGACCGAATGCGCCATACTCATGCGGTCGCTTTTGGTCAGGATGTCGTCGGCGAGAAAATATCTCTGATCGAGCCAGAGATAAGGTGCCAGATCGTCATCGGTCGGCGGTAAGCTTCTTAACTCGGCCACAATTTTATCGAGAGAGCCAGCCGAGCGCCGGTTCAAGAGCGATTGTTTTTCCGCATCTGTGAACGTACCGTTCCAGTAGAGATGCGCGCGCTCAGGTGGCATCAGCGAACCCTGGAGGAAACGCGTGACCTTGTAATCGAAGCTGATTTTGTCGTCAGAGACCGGCCAGTAGCGCATTCCCGCGAGGCCCAGATTGAGCAAGCCCCGGGGCAGTTTGCGGACCAAAGACGAAATACGATTTGCGGGGTAGGTGAGGTAACCGCCGAAGAGCTCATCCGCGCCCTCGCCGCTCAGGGCTACGGTGACGCTCTTCCTGCAGAGCTGCGAAAGAAACCACACCGGAAGCGCACCCGCATCCGCGCTGGGTTCGTCGGAATAGTAGGCAAACTGCTGGATCGTGCCGATCAGGTCGGATTCCGGCGTCAGGTCAAGTTCCTGGTGGTCCGTTCCGTATTGCTTGACGGCTCGGCGGATGTACTGTGTTTCATCGAAGCTTCGTCCACGAAACGAAATCGAGAAGGTTTTCAGGCCGGACGGGCAGTTTTCCGCGGCGTAATGCAGAATCGTCGAGGAATCAATGCCCCCGCTCAACCACACGCCAAGCGGGACGTCCGAAATCAGATGCTCGCGAACGGCGTTCGCCAACAGCGAATCCAACTCTTCCTTGGCAGCGTTCAGGGTTAACTTCGAATCGACGCCGAATGGAAGTTGCCAATAAGCCTCGCTGCTTACAACGCCGTCGCGCCATTCGAGCCAGTAGCCCGGGGGAAGCTTCTCGATTCCTTCGACGAGAGTCCAGGGCGACGGAATGTAATTGAGCGCAAGATAGCAGTCGAGCCCTTCCATTCCGAGGCTGCGATCGATTTCCGGATGCACAAACAGGCACTTCAGCTCTGACCCGAAGAAGAGTTCCTCGCCTACTTTCGAGATGTACAGCGGTTTGATCCCCAAGCGGTCGCGGGCGATAACGATGCGCTTTTCCGCCTTGTTCCACACGGCGATCGCAAACATGCCGCGCAGACGTGAGAACGACGCGATGTCCCACTCGAGAAAGGCGCGCAGAACGGTTTCCGTGTCGGAGTGAGATTCGAAGCGGTGGCCGAGGGCTTCGAGCTCGCTGCGGATTTCAAGATGATTGTAGATCTCCCCGTTAAAGACGATGCCGCAGTTACCGTCGCCGGTATGGATCGGCTGGTTGCCCGAGTCCAGGTCGATAATTTTCAGCCGGGCTGCGCCCATCGAGAAAAAGCTGCAAGAGAAAACTCCCTGCTGGTCAGGACCACGATGAAGCAGCGTGTCCGTGGCTTCACGAATGCGACCCGGGGGTGGCGCCCAGTTTTTATGTGTGAAGCCGGCAATTCCGCACAATCTGCGATTTCCTCACCTGTTCAAAATTGCGAAGGCAATTCCAGCCCGAAACACCCTGACGCGGTTGCCGGAACAGCCGGCCATCACTGCCACTACGCGCATATACCCTAGAACGGCTTGCGGGGCCCCGGCAACAATACGGATTAAGCTTGCTGTAACGCTTCGACTTCAATTGTAACTGGAGACCTTGGGCGGGGCAATTGCTCCTTCGGCAGGTTTTGAAACCTTGTCGCCGGCTGCTAGAATCCAGTGCGGCCAATCTAGGGACGACGGAAGCAGTTCAGAATCGCTTTGGTCCATCGATGCCAGTCCCTGAATTCGCCGGAGATTCGGTAACCCCTGCGGCATCCAACATGAGAAGGGAAGCGTCACGATGAGCGTGAATATCGCAGACATGCAGGCGGACTTGCGTGGCGCAAAGCTTGATGGCTGGCTGTTCTATGATTTTCGCGGGCGAGATCCCATCGCTCATAGAATTCTGGGACTCCCACCGGGCATGCGCACACGCCGATGGTTTTATTTTGTGCCAGCTAAAGGCACCCCAAAAAAGCTTGTGCACAGGATCGAAGCCGGGTCCCTCGCGACCGTACCGGGTGAAACCTCGTACTACGCCGCACAGAAAGAATTGCGCGAAAACCTGAAGAAACTGTTGGGGCGCTCGAAGAAAATCGCGATGCAATACTCGCCGAAAAACGCCATTCCTTATATCGGCATGGTCGACGCGGGAACGGTTGAGTTGGTCCGCAGTTCCGGGGCCAAAGTCCTCAGCTCTGCGGATTTGGTGCAGAAATACGAGGCCTGCTGGAGCGCGGAACAGCTCGAATCACATGTGGCCGCCGGAAAAGCTATCGACCGGATTGTGCAGGAAGCGTTTGCGCATGCAGCGGAGTCCGTCCGGAGGAAAGCGCCTCTATCAGAGTACGATCTGCAGCAGTGGATTCTTCGAGAATTTTCCAAAACTGGAATCGAGACGGAAGAAGGCCCGGATGTCGCCGTGAATGCGAACGCCAGCGATCCACACTACGGCCCGACAGCTCAAAAGTCCTCCCAGATTCGGGAAGGGGATTTGCTGCTGTTGGATGTGTGGGGAAAGCAAAAAACCGCGGGCAGCGTCTATTACGATGTCACGTGGATGGGTTATCTGGGCGCAAAGGTGCCTGAAAAGTATGCAAAAATATTCGATGTCGTGCGGGATGCGCGCGACCGAGCCGTGGAGTTGATCCGCACAAGCATAAAAGCGGGGAAACCGCTGCAGGGCTGGCAGGTGGACAAGGCCGCGCGGCAGGTCGTTGAAAAGGCCGGTTATGGCAAGTACTTCTTCCATCGTACCGGCCACAACATCGGACAATCCGTTCACGGAAATGGCGTGAATATGGATGGACTAGAGACATTCGACGAGCGCCACTTGATTTCATTGACCTGCAATTCCGTTGAGCCAGGGATCTATCTACCGGAATTTGGCGTGCGGAGCGAAGTGGATGTATATGTCGGTGAGAAGGAAGCCCATGTGACCGGAGCGGTGCAGTCCGAGATCCTGCCCCTAATGGTTTGAGAAAAGTCCAAGCGATGAATGAACAAAGCACACCAACCGTGCCGGTGCCCGAGCCGCCAGCTCCCGTCCGAGGCGGGTCCGTGACCAACGAAAACCGCGCATGGGCGGTTGCCGTTGCGGGTTGGCTGGTGCCGGGCTTAGGGCACGCGCTGCAACGAATGTGGGGGCGCGCGTTCGTTGTCTTCGTCGCCGTAGGGTTGCTCGTGCTTGCGGGCGCATCGATGCGAGGAAACGTCTTTACTTCAAACGGCAACGACGCCTTTGACACGTTGGGATATATTGCAGACCTTGGCACAGGCGGTTTCTACTTTCTGGCTCGTGCCATGGAGCGCGCCGGCGCCGACGTTTCGCACGCGGGCGGCGACTACGGCACGAGATTTCTTGCCACGGCCGGTGTCCTGAATCTGCTTGCGGCTCTGCATGCCTTTGAAGCAGCGCGGGGCAGGAAAGCGTGAACTACACGAGCCTGTTTCACTTCACTCATTTCCAAGCGTTTTTGTTTTTCGCTGCGGTGATCTCAGTCGCGTTCGGTTTCCTGGGACGCCGCCAACCGAAGGACCGGATCAAGTACATCCTGTGGTCCTTCCTGTTATTCCTTGTGGTCGGTATAGGCATTGCCTGGGCAATGTATCCTTTCTCGAGGTAGAGCGCTCTAGGAATGGACGACAAACGCACAGCACAGTGGCGCAAACTCCGCGCAAGAGAAAATACAAACACGGTCTTGACAAGGTCGGCATTGTTAGAAATGGACGGTTGCGGTTTGGCCAAAGCCAAGTTCTCTTCTGCCTAGCAGCGTTTGCAGTTGACACTGCCATTCCGGCCGGAGTAGTCTCAACACTGTTCTGGTCATTCCCGCCCACCTTTGTGCATCTGCCTAGCCAAATCCGACATTGAGAGGACCGGGAAGGGAAGTTCCGTAACCGTCGGATCGAATTTACCGTACTTTAGCAGGCAGTCTGTGTTTCTGAATTCATCTCAGAAGGGAGACTCCAATGGCAGATCGATTTGAGCAGCTGAAATCGAAGTATCAGTCCGTCTTGAATTTCATCCAGTCGCAGGGCGTTCAGCTTCAAAACCTGAATATGGAGGGCGACAAGCTCCTGATTCGGGCCACCGCGCCTTCTGCAGATCTCAAAAACCGCGTATGGGACCAGATCAAGCTGGTAGATCCAAGTTATTCAGACCTCATTGCCGATATCCAGGCGCCAGCCGCAGCCGCTGCTGCAGCCGGAGCGCCCAGTTCGGCGACAGCACGGACCTACACCGTACAGCCGGGCGACAGCCTGTCGAAAATCAGCAAGCACTTTTACGGAGATCCAAACATGTACATGAAAATCTTCGACGCTAACAAGGACAAACTGTCCGACCCCGACAAGGTCAAGGTTGGGACAGAGTTACGGATTCCTTAGGTCATCGCTCGGGAAACGATTGTGAAGCGACGGCTTTGGTCAGATTCGAAGGTTCGAATGAAGGAGGCAAGTTAAGCTATGGATTGGACGGATCAAGTGGGAAATATGTTGAAGCAATACACGTCTGGCGGAGCTGCAGCGCAGCCCGCTCCGGACGTCCACGCACATTTCGACCAGGTGGCACAAGCGGCTCCGACCAGCGTCATTGCTGAAGGTCTAGCGGCCGCGTTCAACTCGGATAAGACTCCGGCATTTGGTCAAATGTTTTCCACGTTGTTTAGCAACTCTACTGGTGATCAGAAAGTCGGGATGGTCAATCAATTGCTCTCGTCCATCAGTCCCAGCACTATCATGCAGATTTTATCGGGCGCGGGGCTTGCGGGGCTGTTGGGTGCAGGCAAAACGCAGTTGACGCCGGACCAGGCCCAGAAGCTTTCGCCCGAAGTGGTTCAACAGCTTGCCACCCATGCGCAAAACTCAAATCCATCAATCGTCGAATCTGCCAGCAAGTTTTACGCTCAGCACCCGACACTGGTCAAGACGCTGGGAGGAGCCGCTCTGACAGTGGCGCTGGCAAAAATAGCCGAACGACAAAGGCAGGTGTGAGGGTCGCGTCTAGTTGCGCCGCAAGGCAGACGCCCGGTCGCGGATCAGAGCGAAGAAGGCGAGAGCAAGCGGTTGAGTGTGTCCGACCACACCGTTCTGCTCGCCGCGTTCCCCTACCTGGGACCACACCCCCACGACTCCTGATGGGTGACCTTTGCTGAGCTGGTCGCGTGGAGGCCCTGAAACCGTGCAATTGGGACGAGCGCCAGATGAACAAACAACAAACTCTGCGCTTGGTGCAGGAGTTTTGTGCAGTGTTCAAGCCTCGAGACTGGACTGCCCGTGCCGATGATCTCGAATGGTTAATTCGAGGACCCTCGCCCGCGACAGTGTGGGGTGGCTGTCTCTATGGTTTGGGCTTACGACGATCCCACAAGGCGAGCCTCGGACTCTACCTCGATCGCGAGGTCGGCCTCCGCGGACAGCACCACTGGCGTTGGCGCTAGAGGCCGCACCTTCGCAGCTGGCTCTTGCGTTGCAGGCTCTGGAACAGCTGGTTTTCTTTCGTTGATGAGCGGCGTGAGCCAAGGACTCTGCAGCGCTGCGACGGCAAGTTCCTCTTCGAGGTGGTCGTAGAGCGGTTCTGCCAGCTCTTCTCGGGCTTTCTCCACGAACTTTTCCCCTTGCTCTTTTCGGAGTGACTCGAAGATGTTAACTACAGTTGTTACTCCAACCATTGCTTCAATGAGCTTTCGTGATTTGCCCGACTTATAGGTCCTTAGAGCATTGCGGAACATGACCACCGAATCGCCGGGCCGCATATCGACGCTTCCGGCAAGTCCCTGCACAAACTGAAATTGGAATTCGGACCTGTCTTTGAGGTTCCTCTCGAGGTCCG
>Ga0126383_10001888_pt1 | contig 13256 bp, 8 predicted proteins | sample PanSoiMetPlot_35_FD_96882 | JGI IMG/M metagenome (GOLD analysis project Ga0126383, IMG submission 96882) | Tropical forest soil microbial communities from Panama - MetaG Plot_35 | ecosystem: Environmental > Terrestrial > Soil > Tropical forest > Bulk soil | place: Panama | collected 2016-02-17
CCTACCGCGGTCAGAGCGATCCACGTGATCCGTCCGGGCGCGAATACCGGCGCGGGGGACTGAGGCAGGTCGACAATCTCGATATGCGGATCGAGTTTCATCCGGACAAGCTGCCGAGGTGGGTTTGGTGGGCCCACTGGGATGGTGGCGACGGCCGCGTACTGGAGCGCGAGGCCGTCTCGCTCGATAGCCAGCATTCAGTCCATCGCTACCTGCGCTCTCTCGAAAAGACAGTGGTTGGCTTCTACTGGCGATGGGACGACGGCGATCAGGACGACTAGTCCGCCAAATCGGCTGTAACGCCTTCGCAATCCCGAGGTAATTGGCCGCACGCTAGCGTCCGGCGCGTGGATATTTCGTCGTGTGCCCCGGCAGCCAACACGACCACCGAAGACATGCCGGCGCGGCCGGTCCCCGATCGTGAGCTCGTGCGCAAGGTGCGGCGGATGGACGATCCGGAGATCCTGCAGCGCGTCCTGGCCGGGCTCCTCAACTTGCAATGAGGCGATGCGGGCGACCGGACACTGGCGCACGCACGGCCAGTGCACAGACGTATTCGGCCGCCGCGGCACGACTGCGAACGTCGCTGGCTCCGTGCCTGGTCAGGAGGTCGCTGATCAGCTCAGTCTGCCCGGCTGCGGCTGCCTCGTCACCGGTCGACCGGCCACACGCGGCCAGCATGCTGCGGGCAGTCAATTCGTCGAGGACGAGACCGGCCTGCTGAAACACGTCCGCAGCCGGCTCCAAGTCGCGAACTGCCGCGTCGTAGTCGCCGCTGCACTGCCGCGCGCGGCCGAGTGCAAGTCCGAACCGGGCGACGTCGACCGCGCTGCCGTACTCGCGCGCGAGGCCGATTCCCTCCAGGCAGATGCCCGCAGCCCGGCCCGGATCGCCACCCAGGATCAGTACCTGCGCCAGCGCCATGGTTGCGTCGGCCTCGTATGCCGGCTCACCTAACCTGCGGGCATCAGACCGGGCTTGCTGGCAATGCCGGACCGCGGTGGCGCACATGCCGATCCGCGCCAGCGTGAGACCAAGCACCGACAGCGCTACGCACTCAGTCAGGCCTGCGCAAGGCAGGCCGGTCACGAGGGTCATTGCCGACCGCGCCAGCCGGATGGCGGCAGCATGCCGATGCTGGACGCTGGCAAGACGCCCTTGCAAGCAGCGGCCGAGCGCTGCGGCCTCCAGGTCGCCAGCCGATTCGAGGGCAGGCAGGCAATGCCTCAGTGTCACTCCGGCTGCATCTACGCCATCGTGGCTGCCGGCCAGCACGACGGCAAGGTTGTAGTTCGCCCTCGCCGCCGTGACGTCATCGCCCGCACGCGCGGCGTCGCTGGCCAGCGATCTCCACAATCGGATCGCTTGACCGTAGCCGCCGGTGCCACAGAGCCTCGTGGTAAGCCGCTCGGCAATGGCGACAGCATCAGGGCGGGCACCTGCTGAGCTGGCCAGTTCGGCCATGGCAAGCAGATTGGCCTGCTCGCAGTCCAGCCACCCGGCGCCGAGCCCATCCTCGCCGGGAGGCGGCAGGGAATCGCGGCTGATGGCTGACGCAGCGGGAAGGAACGGGACCGCGGGCAGTTCCGCGGCGGCGATCTCGAGGCGTCGCAGCCAGGCACTGAACAGCCGGGACAGCGCTGCGGCATCCGATGTCGGCGACGTCCGGTCGCGGACGAAAGCCCGAGTGAGTGCGGGCACGTGGTAGTGAACACCGGCCATCTCGGTCTCTACGACGTCGGCCAGCCCGACGCCGATGAGCTGGGTGGCGATCATCCGTTGGCCGTCGGCGATCTCGGCGAGGGTCCAGTCGGGAATGTCACCCGGCATGGTGGCGGCGATGCCCAGGGCGGCGCGAGCCGCACCGGAGACAGCTCGGTAGCTGACGCCGATCGCCTCCGCTACCGAGGTGTCCTCGGCGCTGAGCACCTCGAACCTGCGTTCACCAGCGAGTTCCGCGGCGAGCACTGCCAGCGGGAGGCCGGGCCGCGCCGCCAGCGAAGTCGCCGCGAGCCGGAGGGCGAGCGGCAGGCCGTCGCATGCGGTCACGATCGCTCGCGCAGCCTCCGGCTCGGCAGTGATCCTCTCCCGCCTCGCGATGGCGTGCAGCAGCGCAAGCGCATCGTCCTCCGTCAGGCCGGCAAGCTGCACGGTCCTGGCACCGGCCAGGCCGGCGAGCCGCCCTCGGCTCGTCACGAGGACCGCCGCTCCGTTAGCCGCGGGGACGAGCGGACGTACCTGCCCCGCGGTGGCTGCATCGTCTGCTACGACCAGCACCTTTCGGCCAGCCAGCAGGGACCGGTACATGGCTGCCCGCGCTGGTCCCGGCGGCGGGACGCGACGGGCCGGTATGCCCATGGCGCGCAGCATCTCGCTGAGAACGTCCTGCGGGTCCCTCGGATGCTCGACGCCGCCGAGTTCCGCGTAGAGCTGACCATCGGAGAACCGGTCACGCAGTAACAACGCCGCGGCCGCGGCGATCGCGCTTTTCCCCGCGCCCGGACCACCGCAGACCACGGTCAGCGGAACCGACGGCCCGGCCAGGCCGTCGACGATGGCCGCTAGCTCGGCTCTTCTGCCGGTGAAGTCGCTTGGCGGAGCCGGCACCTGCCAGCCGAGGAGCAGCGGCGTCGCGAGCGAGATGGCGCTGAGATGTGCCGCGCTATCTATGGCCGTCTCCTCTGCCAGGATGCGCTGCTGCAGGAGTGCTAGCGCCTGGCCGGGCTCGGTACCTTGCTGCTCGCGCAGCTCGCGGCGAGCGGCGCTATAGACATCGAGTGCCTCCCGGCGCAATCCGAGGGCGTGATAAGCGCGCATGAGCTGCTCGTAGGCGCGCTCCGCGCCAGGATTCGCGGCAACGGTAGCCCGCAGCTGACCGATTACCTGCTCGGTCTCGCCAGCGGCTAAGCGCGCCTCGATGAGCGCATCGATGGCTGCGCGCCGCAGATTCATCAGCCGCTCAATGTCAGCCGCCACCACGTCGCTGTCTGGCAAGTCAGGAAGTGGCGGATCACCCCAGAGGGCGAGCGCGTGCACTAGCGACGTGGCGGCTGCTGCCGCGTTGCCAGCGTCCAGCTCGGCATGTCCCTGCGCGGCCAGATCGGTGAACTCTTCGACGTCGAGCTCGCCAGGGCGCACCGTGATCATGTAACCGCGCTGCTGGCGATGACCCGGTGCTCGCCCGCCCGGCGGGCCGATGCTTTCCAGACGCGGCGCGCACTCGCCGAGGCACCGGCGGAGGCGGCTAATGCAGACCCGCAAGGCGGCCTCGGGTGACGCTGGCGGCTCGCTGCCCCAGAGTGCCTCGGTGAGCATTCCCCGCGGGCACGGCCGGTTCGCGCGGAGCAGCAGCAGCGCTAGTGCCGACTGAAGCAGCGGCTGTCTGATGACGGCCGGGCCGCGTCCGGTGCCTGCGTCCGCATACAGCGGCCCGAGGATGCGGAACTCCATCGATGCGCACCTCTCGGGAATGGAAGCAATTGCGGCCAATATCTCGGGAGTCGCGAGTTATTTACCGGATCAATCGAACTGCTGTCAAGGATGCGGGACCCGTGCACTGAACCTAGCTCGTTGCCGCACCTGCAACCAGCCGGCCAGCGGCGTTAGCACGTCCGGTAACACCTGAGCAATGGCGAGGTAATGGCTGCCTGGTTATGTTCGGCAACGCACTTCACCAATGCGTGCCATCGCCAGATCAGGCCGGCGACCAATCGGGAGCACTCACATGACCCGTCTATGGCCAGTCTCTGCTGTCACTGCGCCGGGGGACCGGCGATGACGACAGGCCCGGCGGACGCGTTACCCACGCTGCCCGTCTGCTCGGCGGGACTTCCGCGGCGGGCGTCAGGCAGGACCGTGAGGCTACGAGTGCTGCCGGGTACGGCGGACTCGGCAGCGGCAGCGCGCCAGTTGACGCGCGAGCTGCTCGGTGTCCTCCATCCCGCGATGGACACCGCCATGCTTCTGGTCAGCGAGCTGGTCACGAACTCAGTGACGCACAGCCGGTCCGGGCTGCCGGGCGGCACTGTCACGCTCGCGGTATCCACGGGTGCTGCCGGGGTCCTGATCCAGGTGCGCGACGACGGCGGGCTGAGCGAGCCGCGCGTGGTTGCGGCGCAGGAGACCGGGGCCGGAGGGGCCGAGCACGGCTACGGTTTGCTGCTGGTTGCCGCCCTCGCAGGCAGCTGGGGTACCGCCATCACCAGCGAAGGCCGGCTGACGTGGTGCCGAGTCGTCACCAGGCCGGGGGAGTAAGCCCACGGGCTCGCGCGCACCGCGAACCCCAGCAGATGCCCGCGGGGTGCGACTGGGAAACAGTCCTGGGGCGCCGGGAAACAAAGGTTTAACAATGCAGGCCGGCGTAGTGGGGCTTTGTGCGGTCGGCGTAACGACCAGGAAACCTGGCCGAAACGAGCGCATGGGACACATTAACCGTACCTGACAACCGAAGCGGTCGGCTGGGACCGTGCTGGTCGCCGATGCCTGGCTACCCGGCAGCGCTTCGCTTCAGCCTCTGGAGGCGGAGAAAGGCATGAGTCCCTACGCAAGCTGGCTGTCCCCAGGTGATAACGCCTGGCAGATGACAGCGGCAACGCTCGTCGGCCTGATGAGCATCCCCGCGCTGGCAGTGCTCTACGGCGGCATCGTCCAGAGGAAATGGGCCGTCAACACCATGATGATGGTGTTCAGCGCGTTCTGCCTCACGCTGGTCGTGTGGGTGCTGTGGGCCTTCAAGATGGGCTTTGGCACGCCCTGGATCCAGACCTTCGTCGGGGTGCCGGGCCAGGTGATCGGCGCAGCAGGGGAGCAGGCGCAGGCTCATATCCCGCTGGTCGCCGGGCCAGCGTTCAGATTCCCGCAGGGCTCGCTGGTCTACTTCCAATTCGTCTTCGCGGCCATCACCCCGATCCTGTTCATCGGCAGCGTTGTCGGCCGTATTAAGTTCTCGGTCTGGTGCATCTTCGTGCCGTTGTGGATCACCTTTGCCTACGCCGTGAACGCCTTCCTGCTCTGGGGCGGCGGCTTCTGGGCGGGCAAGGGCGCGCTGGACTTCTCCGGTGGTTACGTCATCCACCTCGCGGCGGGCACCTCTGGCTTCGTCGCAGCGGCCATGGTGGGTCCGCGACTCGCGAAAGACAGGGAGAAGGGCGTCCCGAACAACCTGCTGTTCATCGCCGTCGGCGCCGGAATCCTGTGGCTGGGCTGGAACGGCTTCAACGGCGGTGACCCGTACTTTGCCGGTGCTGACGCCACGGCCGCGATCGTCAACACCAACCTGGCCACTGCCTGCGCCATGATGACCTGGGTCTTTATGGATATGGGTCTTTCGAAGCAGAAGAAGCCCACGTTCATCGGCGGGGTCAACGGAATGATCTGCGGCCTGGTTGGCATCACGCCGGCCGCGGGCTACGTGAACGGCCTCGGCGCGATCGTCATCGGCGTATTCACCTCGGCCGTGGTCTGGATGCTCTTCGGCTACCTGCCGCGCCGGGTCTGGCCGTTCAACAAGGTCGACGACGCGCTGGGTGTCGTCTACACCCACGGCTTCGCTGGCCTCATCGGCGGTCTGCTGGTCGGCTTCCTGGCCGACCCGGACATGATCGTCTACCTCGGCCTGGGCAAGACCCCCAACGTCACGACCGCCGGTCTGTTCTACGGGCACCCCAAGCAGGTGCTGATCCAGGCGGGTGCCGCGCTGACGGTCATCATCTGGGACGCACTCGTCACCTTCGCCATCCTGCGCGTCATCAAGCTCTTCACCCCGCTCCGGTACCCCGATGCGGTGCTGGAGTCGGGCGACGTCAGCGCGCACGGCGAGGTTGCCTACCCGATGGAGGAGCCCGACGCGCCCGTCGAGTTCGCCGCTGTTCCTGGCGAGCCGGTGCCTGCGGAGCACCATCACCACAGCGCCACGTCGACAACCGCCGGTTCGGGTGCGGCCGAGAAGGAAAAAGTCTGATCACCGTGCGGTGCTGAGCGGCTGTGCTCAGCGTCATTACGAACGGCTCGGCCGGCGGCGCAGGGGCGTCGTCGGCCGAGCCGTTTGCGCGATCAGTGGCCGCGGAACGCCTCTTCCAGCCACCAGGCACCGCGGTCGGCGGTGACCTGGGCGTCGATGAGGATCGGCCGCGGCGGCCGCGCCTGGAGCCAGGTCCGGACCGGATCCAGATCGGCGACCGAACGCACCGTCACCGCATCGCACCCGAACCCCTGAGCGATCGCGGCCAGGTCGGCGGGCGGGAACCGGACCGTGTCGAGCGGGTGCCCGTCCGGGCCGAAATGATGGACCTCCGCCCCGTAGGCCTGGTCGTCGTAGACGACGATCACCATCGGCAGGGCCAGCCGCACCGCGGTCTCCAGCTCGCTGATCCCCATGAGCGCGCCGCCATCGCCGAGCGCCGCGACTGTCAGCCGGTCAGGCCGGGCAATGGCGGAGCCGATGGCCGACGCCAGGCCGAGGCCGACGGACTGGTAAGCCTGGGTGAAGCAGAAGCCGTCCTGGTCGGGCACGGACAGGAACATGCTCGGGTAGCCCATGAAATTACCCGAGTCCACGGCCACGATGCGCTCGGCCGGCAGCAGGTCATCGAGCGCAATAGTCAGGGAACGGGGATCGATTCGGTCGCCGTCGCCCGCCGGGTCGATCGGGACATCGCGCCATCGGACCCCCGTCGCCAGCCGGTCGCGCAGCGTGGCCGAGCGGTAGCCGGTGCCGGGCAGATCGTCGGGATTCACCTGCCCGGCCGGCAGCGGCTCGCGGGGCTCACGCTCCAGCAGGCCGGCCACGGCGTCGGCGGTCAGCGCCACGTCGCCGACCACGCCGAGCTGCACCGGCAGGTGCCGGCCAATGGCCTCGGGCTCGCGGTCAACCTGGACCACCGTCGTGTCCGCGCCGACGAGGGTGCCATGGCGCGTTGTCCACATATTGAGCGAGCAGCCCCAGCCGACCAGCACATCGGCTGCCGAGATGAGCTCAGCCGCGAGCGGAGAGGCGAAACCGCCGCTCACATCCAGGTCCCACGCAGACCCGCGAAACAGGCCCTTGGCCGCGGCCGAGGTAGCCAGTAGCGCACCGCAGCTGTCGGCTAGCCGCTCAAGGGCAGCTCGCGCGGGGGCGCTGCGAGCGCCGCGGCCGGCCAGGAAGACCGGCCTCGCGGCGCCAGCGAGCAGAGCTGCGAGCTGACCGGCAGCGCCAGCCGCCGGCCCGAGCGGCGTCGCCGGATGCTCGTCCCGCAGGCCAGGCCAGGTGCACTCACCCGCCTGGACGTCCAGCGGCAGCGCCAGCACGACGGTGCGCCGCTCGTCGCGTGCCAGCCGGTAGGCGCGTACGGCGTCATCAACGGCAAATCCCGCCGAGTGCAGCCGGGCGGGGGTGGCCCCGGTCGCGGCCGTGATAGCCGCCACGTCGATCCTGAAATTAGATGTCACCGCGCTCGCGCTGACGTCCGCGGCGAGCACGAGGAGCGGCGTCCGGCTCTTGGCTGCCTCGGTGATACCGGTCAGCGCGTTCGTGATGCCCGGCCCCTGATGCAGGGTGAGCAGTCCCGGCCGGCCTGCCAGCCGCGCCCACGCGTCGGCCATGCTGGCCGCCCCGCCTTCATGCCGGGCCGCGATGAAGCGCGAGCCGTGGGCGATCATCGCGTTGGTCACGTGAAAGTTGCCGCTGCCGACGACACCGAAGACCGTGTCGGCGCCCAGGTCGGTCAGCGCCCTGGCTACGGCTTCTGTGACGCGCATCACTATCGCTCGACAAGTGCCAGCACCCGGGCGGGGCTGCCGGATCCGCCGGCGATGGGCAGCGGGCCGGCGATCACAATCGACCCGGTCGGCGGCAGCGCGGCCAGATTCTGCAGCTGGGTCAGGCCGTACTTGCCTGCGCCGAGAAGCGCGGAGTGGCAGGGGAACGGCGGGTCGAACGAGTGCGCGGCACCGGCGTCGGTGCCGACGGTCTCGACGCCGATGCCGATGACGGGCGCTTCCTCGGCAATCCACCGGGCGCAGTTGACCGAGACACCGGGCGTGTGCGGGCCGGTCTCGTTGGCGTTCAGGAAGGCCTGCTGGCTGTCTGAACGCGCATCCCAGCCGGTCCGGTACAGCAGCCAGCCGCCCGCGGGCAGCAGGCCGTGCTGCGACTCCCACCGCTTGATGTGAGCCGGCTCGAGCAGGAAATCAGGATCAGCCGCGGCTTCCTTGCTGAAGTCGAGAACCGCGGCGGGCGCGATGAGGCTGGTGACGGGAACCTCCGACACGTCGGCGCCGTCCCTGCCGGTGATCCAGTGCACGGGCGCGTCGAAGTGAGTGCCGGTGTGCTCACCAGTGGTGATGTCGTTCCAGTACCAGGCAGGCCCGCGATCGTCGTAGCGGCTGACCTCGTGAAGCGAGAAGGACACGGTGTTGGCGAACGGCTCAGGCAGCTGGATCACCGGGGTAGTGGCGTCGAGCCGGGCGGTCAGATCGACGACCTCGATGGCCGAGGACCTGATGGCGGACACGAGCTGATCGAGCACTGGCATGATCTCTCCTGGTGGCCGGGGGACGTGGACCAGCCTGCCGCAGGCCGGCTGGCCAGGAAGGGTTGTTGGTCAGAGCGGTTTGCTCGTCCCGCAGAATGGTGGGCATGACCAAGCCCGCTGGCAAGGCTCAGATCCTGGTAACCGACGACGGAGTTCCGATCGAGGCCGTGCATCTGGACGGCGATCGCAGCCTGGCATTCGTGGTCGCGCACGGCTTCACGCTGCACTGGCGCTCACCTCACGTCTGGCGGGTTGCCAGCCGGCTGAGCCGGCACGGCGGGGTCGCGGTGTTCGATTTCCGCGGCCACGGGCGATCTGGCGGCCACAGCACGCTCGGCGACCTCGAGATTAAGGACCTGGAAGTCGTCGTGCGGTACCTGCGCGAGCTTGGCTACGAGCAGATCGTTACGGTGGGTTTCTCGATGGGCGCCTCCATCGTGCTACGACACGCGGGCCTCGTCGGCGGGGTGGACGGCGTGATCTCGGTCAGCGGTCCCGGTCGGTGGTATTACAAGGGCACTCCGTCGATGCGCCGGGTCCACTGGGCCATCGAGCACAAGACCGGCCGGCTGGTAACGAGGATGTTCCTGCGGACCCGGATCAAGGCGGGCAGGTGGGACCCGATACCACTGCCTCCCGCCGACGCGGCCGCCCTCATATCCCCGACGCCGCTGCTTGTCGTGCACGGTGACCGTGACCTGTACTTCCCGTCGGACCACGCCGACCAGCTGTTCGACGCGGCTCGCGAGCCCAAGGAGCTATGGATCGAGAACGGCCTCGGGCACGCCGAGTCAGCCGTCAGCGGTGAGCTGCTCGACCGGATGGCGAAGTGGGCGCTCGCGGCCACGACGGTGACCGCGAATCCGAACGTCGTCGCCTAGCAGGGCGGTTACCAGCTGGTGGGCAGCGGCATTCCCTCGGTATAGCCGGCGGCACCCTGGATGCCCACGATGGCGCGCTCGTGCAGGCTTTCCAGGCTGTCGGCACCCGCGTAGGTGCACGCGCTCCGCAGCCCGGCGGTGATGCTGTCCAATAGGTCTTCCACTCCAGGCCGCGCCTGATCGAGGTACATCCGGGAGGAGGAGATGCCCTCCTCGAACAGTTCCTTCCTGGCCCGCTCGAACGGCGAGTCGGCGGCCGCGCGCAGCCGGACCGCGCGGGCCGACGCCATTCCGAAGCTCTCTTTGAACTGGCGGCCGTCGGCGTCACGGAACACGTCGCCCGGTGACTCGCAGGTGCCCACAAACCAGGAGCCGATCATGACACTGGCGGCGCCGGCGGCGAGCGCCAGCGCGACGTCGCGCGGGTGGCGGACGCCGCCGTCAGCCCAGATGTGCCGGCCGAGCCGCCGCGCTTCCGCGGCGCACTCCAGCACGGCGCTGAACTGCGGCCGTCCGACGGCGGTCATCATGCGGGTAGTGCACATCGCGCCGGGACCCACACCGACCTTAACGATGTCTGCCCCGGCTTCCACCAAGTCCGCCACTCCGGCCGCGGTGACCACGTTGCCCGCCGCCACCGGCACGGACGGCGTCACGTCGCGCACCGCGCGGAGCGCCTGCAGCATCTTGTCCTGATGGCCGTGAGCGGTATCGACGACGAGCAGGTCGGCGCCGGCGTCCAGCAGCAGCTTCGCCTTGCCCGCCACGTCGCCATTGATGCCGAGCGCGGCGGCCACCTGAAGCCGGCCGCGGCTGTCCACGGCGGGCTGATACAGAGTCGAGCGCAGCGCTCCCGTGCGCGTGAGAATGCCAACGCACCGGCCGCCTGGGTCCACGACCGGAGCAACCCGGTGGCGGCCGTCGTGCAGCAGCCCGAAGGCGCGCTCGGGATCGGTGCCGGCGGGCAAGGTCAGGAGTTCCTTCGACATCACCTGGTCAAGCTGGGTGAAGCGGTCGACGCCGGTACAGTCCGCCTCGGTCACGATGCCGATCGGCCGGTGGCTGCCATCGAGCACGACGACTGCGCCGTGCGCGCGCTTGGGCAGCAGACTCAGCGCGTGTCCGGTGGTCGCCGCTGGCCCGAGCGTCAGCGGTGTGTCGTAGACGAGATCGCGTGACTTGACCCAGGAAATCACCTCGGCCACAACATTGACGGGTATGTCCTGCGGCAAGACTGCGATAGCGCCGCGCCGGGCGACGGTCTCCGCCATCCGGCGCCCGGCCACGGCCGTCATGTTCGCCACCACGACCGGGATCGTCGCTCCGCTGCCGTCCTGGGTCGTCAGATCTACGTCCAGGCGGGATGGGACGTCGGACCGGCTCGGGACGAGAAACACGTCGCTATAGGCCAGGTCATGTGGTGGCTCGGTGAGGAATCGCACCCCTCAATTCTCCCCCACAGGTCAAAACAAAACGGGCGCTGGTCAGTCGCCCAGCACCTGACTCAGGTAGTCGTTACCGAACCGGCGGTCCGGGTCGACGACGTCGCGCAGGGCCAGGAAGTCCCGCATCCGCGGATAGCTCGCCGCCAGGTAGTGAGCGTCACGCGTATGCATCTTGCCCCAGTGCGGCCGGCCACCGACCGATGCCATGACGGCCTCGACGTCCGTGAAGTACTGCTCGTGCGGCGCCGTGTGAAAGACATGGATCGCGACGTATGCGCTGTCCCGGTCGTAGGCAGTCGACAGCCAGACGTCGTCGGGCGGAGAAACCCGCACCTCGATCGGGAAGCTGATCCGCCAGTCGCGACGCTGGAACAGTGCGCGAACCTCGCCGAGGACGTCCGACAGCGCCGCGCGCGGTATCGCGTACTCCTGCTCCTTGAACCGCACCCGCCGGGGGCTGGTGAACACCCGGTAGGCGGCATCGGTGTAGGTACGGCTGCCGAGGGCTCTCGCGGCGACCGAGTTCACCGACGGGATCAGCGCGGGGAATGCCCTGCCGAGCCGGCAGGTCGCACCGAACACGGAGTTGGACAGGAATTCGTCATCGAGCAGGTAACGCCATCGAGGCAGCGGCCTGGCGGGCCCTTCGGCCCTGTTGTTGCGCTTGGTCAGGCAGCCCTCGCTGTGCGGGAACCAGTAGAACTCGAAGTGCTCGTTATCGGTGGTCAGCTCGTCGAGGTGGCTGATCACGTGGGACCAGCTCATCGGCTCCTCGCGCGCTTCCAAGAGGAAGGCGGGGACGACCCGGAACGTAATCGCCGTCACAATGCCGAGCGCGCCGAGGCCGACCCTGGCGGCGTCGAACAGGTTGACCGGGCTGCCGTCCCGGCCGGTGACACCTCCGCCGGGCGAGTCCGCAGAGCAGCGAACGATCCGGCCGTCGGCGAGAGCCAGCTCGAGGCCCGCGATCTGCGCAGCGATCCCGCCGACAGCACGGCCAGTGCCATGGGTGCCCGTCTGGGTTGCACCGGCTACGGTCTGGACCTGGATGTCGCCCATGTTGGCGAGGGACAGGCCGCGGCCGAGCAAGTGGGCATTCAGCACGTGCAACGGGCAGCCAGCCTCGACCGTGACCGTCCCGGCAGCGAGGTCCACCGACCTGATCGAGGTCAGCCGGCCGGGCCGGAGCAGCACGCCACCCGTCGCCGCGGCGGGGGTGAACGAGTGACCTGTGCCCGTCATCCGGACCGCTAGTCCATCGGCAGCAGCTCTGCCGATCTCTGCGGCTACCTCGTCAGCAGAGCCGGGTGAGGCCCATCGCCTGGGCTGGGCCGTGACGTTCCCCGCCCAGTTGTGCCACGCACCAGCTGCCCGATCGGCGCTCCTCCGCATTGACCCATTCTGCAGGCGCGGCAACACAGTGACAGCCAATCTCACCAGCCACACCACGCGCGCGAGGCCCGCGGTATCCAGACCGGCGGACGCCCTGACCCGGATCGATCACGTATCTGCCGGACAGGTACGATGCGCGAATTGTTGGCCGAGCGTTCGCCATCCGGACTTCATTCGCTCCGGGGGCCGCGGCTAATGTAAGGCCGTTATGCGTTTCTTCCCGCGCCGCGGCGGGGCGCCCGACGAAGCGTCCGGCAGGCCGGCCCGCAAGGGCCGCGTCATGTTGGCTGCCGCCGGGGCGGTCGTGGCGCTCGGGTCAATCGCGGTCGATGTGTTCGCGCTCAGCGCGACGCACGACCCTGCCCGCGCCACTGGCAGGGCTGCGCACGGCGGCACAGCTGGTCCGGTGCCGACCGCGGCGAGGACGCAGCCGACTCAGGCGGCAAGCCTCGGGGCTGGCGGCCAGCCAGCGGCGGCGAGCGCGCTCCGGCAGATCATCCTGCCCGATCTGCTCTTCGTGGCGCCCAGCGGACTTTCCGCCGGGCAGATCGCCCGGCTTCGCGCTCTGGCCGGCGTCCGCAACATGATCAGCTTCGACGGAGCGCGGATCAAGGCCGGTGGCGTGCCCGTCACCGCGATCGGCGTCAATCCCGCGACATTCCGGTCCTGGGTACCGCTTCCGACCGCGTCTGACGACTCCTTCTGGACAGATCTGGCCCAAGGGGAGTTCGTGGCGGAGGACACGTCGGCGGAATCGCTCGGGCTGATGGAAGGCGGCTCCTACAAGCTGGCCGGCGGTTCCGCGCAGGTCGTCAGGTTCGGCACGTCCGCTTCCCTGGGGCTGACCGGCGTGGACGTGCTCGTGAACCAGGCGCTGTCGGCCCGGCTCGGCCTGGTGCACCAGGTGGCCGGCCTGATCAGCGCGCCGGGCGCGAGCATCACGACGCTGCAGGCCGGTGTTCGCGAGATCCTGGGGACGAGCGGCCAGATCGAGCTGCTGCGCGCCCCGCCGTCGGCCGCCGCCA
>Ga0126383_10001889_pt1 | contig 13255 bp, 10 predicted proteins | sample PanSoiMetPlot_35_FD_96882 | JGI IMG/M metagenome (GOLD analysis project Ga0126383, IMG submission 96882) | Tropical forest soil microbial communities from Panama - MetaG Plot_35 | ecosystem: Environmental > Terrestrial > Soil > Tropical forest > Bulk soil | place: Panama | collected 2016-02-17
CCGACATGATTTCTCTGGCAACGGCTCGTCCTTCCCAATGCGTTTCAGAATTGCTTCTGGCAGCAGTCTTTTCCCGCTCATCTACAGCTCTTAAGAGTTCGGAATCGCGAAGAATCTCTGCGCTGGCTTCCAGTCGATTGATTTGATAGGCCTCTAATGTTGGCTCCGGCATTGGCGTTCCTGAGCGGGCCCTTGTCTTTTCTTCGATTGAGTAGCTTTGCTCAAGCGTCTCGAACATCTCGCGCGATAGATCTCGATCGGCAATCAGCGGTGTGCGACGTTTTTCAATCTCACGAACAATTTCCGTGCGCATGGAAGAGAGCCGTTCCACATCAGCAACGGCGTGCTCTCGGTCTCGTGGTGAATAGTTAAGCCTGGCAAGCGAACGCAGATCGAGTCGCGCGGCGCGGTCGGGGACCAATCTAGAATCATCCCGCCGGCGCGTAATCTGTTTATCGATGGCCGCGAGCGACCAGCGTTCGCCAGCGACTTCATAGGTGGTGAGATGTGCTGCGGCCTCGAAGTTATCTAGTCTTGCGTCTCCGCTCTTCGCGTCAGCGCGCGCGACGTTTAGTTGCGCGGCGAGGGTGGCCGTCTCGTCGTCGGTGCGAGCGGGCGCATCATGTTCATGCGCTAACGCAATTCTTACTTTTTCCAGCTCTGCAACTCGCTCAGGCAAATTCAACTTCACTGCTTGCTGCTGTAGCTCCGAGAGCGTGTCGCGAGAAATCAGCGGTACGAGTTCCTTTTCGGCCGGCATTTCATAGCGTTTACTGAAATCGGCTTCCAGCTTTCCCAAGATGGAGCTAAGAGAGCCGACATCCTTGCCTAATGCGTCAATCTTTGCCTCTCGCGCTTCGCTAAGTTGTTGCAAGGTTACATCGTGTTGCGCAAGGTCGGCTTCAATCGCTTCGTTGCAAGTGACGCGATCAATTGCAACTCGTGAGGCCCGGGCCGCTGCCCGGCGCCGCACGTCTAGGTCGGAGATTCTGCGTTCTTCACCAGTCGTTTGATCGACCACCTCAAATCGGTAAGTGTCGCCGCGTTGAATGGCGCGATCGTGCCAGACTTCAGCGAACGCCAATCTCATTTCGAACTCCAGACGCTTACCGAGCGCGATGCGAAAGTCGATTGTTTTGTCAGTCTTGACTTGGCGGCTCGCTTTCCAGCTATTCGCCACTTGACTGTGGTCGCGCGAAGTAACTTCTCCGCTCCGATCTCGCCGCTCGGTCTCACGAGTCCTGAGCGAGTATTCCTTTTGGTATTTGCGCGCGAGTTGTTCCCACTTCTCAGCGCCAGTTAGTTCTGGTTCCCGCCTATTCTGATCGAGATACAAGGCTTGTTGCTTTTCCAAAGACTCGAGGAATCTCTCGCCTATTGGTCCGTTAACGATTGACTCTCTTCCATTCCTTGTCTCTTTATGAGGCAGAAGCCGTTTAGGTATGCGGCTCATTCGTCGCGGCTTTCCCGTACGAATATCCAGGGCCTCCTTATTCATTACGACGTGAACGTGCGGGTTCTGCGAGTTGCGATGGATGCCACCAACCCAGGTAAGTTCCGCTACATTCAGTTCGACTGCCATTCCCTTCATCGCTTCACGGACGGCTTCACGAAAATGAGCTTGCTTTTCCTGCTCATCTTTTCCGAGCTTGTCGAATTCCTCCTCCTCGATCATCACGGAGAAATGTATGAGGTCGTCTTTATCTGGTTGACCCTGTCTTGGGTCGAGGATGCGGTCGGCGCGATGATAAGAGAGATTGTCCTGGTCTTCGCTGAACAATCTGCGCGAGCCCGGCCCTTCGCGTTCGAGGTTCTTATCTCGTTCTGCGATGTAGCGTGTAATGCGGCTAGCGCCGGAGTCTCCTCCGGTGGATAAGATATGAAAGAAGACACCCATCGAACCTAGCGCTTCTTCTGTGGGAGCCGGTCCTGTTCGATCATTCCAAGCAAAGCGAGTTCTGCGTAGGTCGGCGTTCCGGAGATCGCCGCCGCTTCCTTCACGCTAAAGGCCGGACCCTTCCATTTTCTACGATCGTCAGGCGATAGGATCAGAAAATAACTATTCGACTCTTCGATGTGCGGACCAACGGGAATCATCCAGAGACTACAGCGCGTCGGAGTAAGGAAGGTGTAGTAGTAATAATAATTCTGCACCGTAACCGTGCGGCCACTATTGCCATAAGCTGGCGGATTAGGATGTTTCCAATAACTCGCTTCGACTTCATTGAAGCTCGGCGGAAACCTAACTTTGTCATGCTGATATTGACGCAGGCCTTTAATGATCTTGAGCACCGGATCGACTCTTGGTATTTGGGATTTGGCGCGCCACTCAGCGGCATAAGCTGAATATGCCCAACTGCCTAAATAGATGAGCAGCATCAGCGCCAGAAGCGCATACGAGAACCCAAAGCGATGCTTGCCGGTCTTGCCTTCAACGCCACGCATTACTCACTCCTATCTTGCACGACTAAGATCTCCAAAGCCGATTCGCCTTTTCTTTGAGTGCGAGGTGCCTCGTTTAGTCGGGTCGTTAGATGAAACTGGCGCAGGCGTCGGGTCGGAAGCTCCAGCAGCCTCTGTCGGTTTCGATTGACTCTTATCAACTTCTTTAATCTGATCCATCGCTGCGATTGCTTCTGCGAGCGTTTGCTGTTCGGCCACAGCTCGCTGCGGCGGGACGACCAGATCGCCGTTGTCCGCCGGCGGCATGAATCGAAAGAGAATCGGATCCGCGGTATCGATGATCGCAATGCCCTGCCGGTACTTAACCATGCGTCTCAATTCGGGTGCTTGCTTCAAGTCACGCCGGCTTTCAGATACCCGTTCAGCGTCATTCTTCGTTCCGGGCGCGTCTACCTCTGTGCGTGAAAGTACCGTGGTCGACCCCAACATCGATGAAGCGTAAACACCCGTTTCAGGATCGATGCCCGGAAGAAAAATCTGATTCTTCATTCCAGCCAAAATTGCCAAGCCACCCTGGTTGTCAAACTTCTTCTTAATTTGCGGCACGTCCTGAAAACCAAGGATGTATGGCGTATTGCGGAAGCGACCAATCTTTAACTTGTCCTGGAGCTTGGGGGGTGGGACGTTGCCGGCTTCGTCAAGGGCCATCAAGACTGGCGTTGCATTCTTGCGAGTCGAAGCCTGCATTTCGATCCCGGCGAGACCAAAAAGCAATTGCAACAAAATGCCCTGGTTCTGCGCCTGATCTTCGTTGAGCACGATGTAAATGGCCGTTCCAGGCTGACGGAGACACGCCAGATTGATTTCACGAACACCGCGAGCAGTTTCTTCGGGTGTGGCGGTCTTTAAAACGCGCAACGTGTTAGGTGAACGAAGCGGCGCGAGCTTGTTATTTAGCCCGGTGATTACGCCGCCCTGCGTCTTCTCAGCGTCCACCTTGATGAAGTTTCCCCATTCGATGCGCGCTTCGCGATCGGCAGAGTTCTGCATGTCCTCACCGAGCTTCTTTAGCGAATTCAGAGACAGGTACTCTTTGATCATCGGAAGTGTTGGATTGACGGCGATGGTTGGCAGGTGTAGGCAGAGCGCTTTCATCAACGCGGTCTCGCCGGAGATCCAGTAGTGAGTGGCATCATTGACCCTCATGTTCTCGGGCTCGAAACCAACTACGATTGACGCCAGTGAGTGAGCCAGTTCGCCATTTCCCAAACAACGCGGCAGCGGATTCCAAAGATCCGAAAGATCAGGGTTCTCAATGTCAATCCGATAAACCTGGTCGTAGTAGCGAGCGGTGTGGGCGTAGAGCTCGCCTTTGATGTCCATCACCAAAGCTGAACCTGTCTGCGCCCAATCACGCAGAATGTTCATGTAGAACGTCGCCGACTTGCCCGAATTGGAAGGGCCAAATATACCGGTGTGGACCAGCAGTTGTTCGAGGTTCAGAACAAGATCGTACTGACGAAGGCTTAGAGCCGAACTCAACCGGCCAAGGCGTACCGTGCCTCGCGGCAGCGGCTGATCAGATCGACGCGCGAGACCACGAGCCTTCAGATCCCCGACGCTGGCCCAACGGGCCGAACCATGAGTCAGTCTTTGATTGATTGAATAATAGGGATAAGCGATCGACGTCGATTCAATGACGCCGATAAAGCTCACGAACAACGCTCCCATTACCACGAAGGTCATCCACTTGAATTCGAGATTGAGGATCTGTCCCGAACGGAATAGTAAGTAGCCGGCAATCGCGCTACTGAATATCAGGGTGCTACCTCGCGACAGATCTCTCAGAAATCGCGTGGCGGCATGGAAGGAATCCAAGTCCGGTTCATCTGCGGGCCGAGGAATGAAATAGTCGGCATCGATGCGCTCTACCCTGGCACGAAAACTCATGATTTGAACCTCTTAGCGGCTAGCCTGAGTCTGCGCCCACTGCTCGATCTGCGCGCGCTGGTCATCAGGTAGTTGGGCCTGTTTGAAAAGGCGCGGCTCCCAGCCCGAAGCGACAATCTCAGCAATCGGCGCAAACGGATTGGGATAAACAATGCCGTCGAGTTGCATCGACTCGAAGTAACGTGGTCCGACGCTGGTGTTCTCGGGATCAGGAATGCGGATAAGGATTGCGGGTCCATCCACTCGCGCGTTCGGCACGGATACAACTTCGATTTGAAGATCTCGAGGCGAGTACCGCAGATGAATGGTGCCGCGCGGCATTCGCAAAACGCCCGGCTGGTTAGTGTTCCATTCTTCGGGTATCAAATGACGCTGAGCGATCACTGACACGATCTCTCGGACATCCCGCGGCGTATGCCCTTTGATTGCGCCTTCGGTGACATAAGTGACTGCTGCCACCGCTACCGCCGCAGAGTCTCGGAGTCGTTCTGCGGTGCGAGGCACCTCGCTATCGGGCCAACGATAGAGAGGAGCGTTTCGAGACGTGGGTGAATCCGTCCCGAAATCCCCTATCGTCACTCGCGGGTCTACCGTTGCCATGCGCGCGCCTTTTTCGCGTTGCAGTATGAGCGGCACAATGACAAGCACGAAGAATGCGCCGGCGGCAACCGAAACGACAGGCCAGACACTTCCATGTATCCGAGCTTTCATGCTGCCTCTCGAAGTCGAATTGTTTCTTCACAGAAGACGGCCTGAATCATTTCTTCAATGACGAGGTCCGGCGTGTGTGCAGCCCGTTCCAGACGTTGCAAACCCAACTCAAGATTTGCGAGGTCGTCAGCGTTGCGAGCAATGAAACCGAGGTGATCGTCAATTACCGGTGCAGAGAGGGTCTCTATTCCTTCCATCACCAGAGCGCGCAGGAATGAGATCGATTCTCGTAAGCCGGGCTTATCACGTACGGTCGGCATCATCAGCCGCAGGTATCTGACGAGCTTGACTATCTGCGTCAACAGGTCGTGACCGGCTTCAGGCACGCGCGAATGCAGAATCTGCGTCTCCTCAAAATCGGTTGGTAGCCTCACTTTCGTATAGACGCAGCGTGATCGCAGCGGCGGATGAACTATGTGCTGGTTGTTCGAGGTCAGGATCACAATCGGCTTCTCATCAAATTTTGCGACGCCGATTTGGCCGTTATTCTCTTCCAGCCGTGGGATGGAAGCGTGACCGTCAGTGAATAGTTGATAGAAGAACGCCTGACAAACCTGGGGAAGCTTTTCAAACTCATCAAGCTTTACTATCGGCGCCACACCTGTGGTGGCGAGAAAGTCGTAAGCCTTCAGAATCTCTCCCAGGTTTAAGAATTCGCTCCGCCATTGCTGCCGGCGCGCCTCATCCAGTGACAACACACCTGTTTCGACGGCCTGAACTACAAACTTGTTTTGAGCCTGTTCGTCCCATTCAAAGAGGATGTCTTTCAGTCCCAAACCCTCCATTCCCTGCAGCTCGAAGTACGGCCGGTTGCAGGAGTACGCGAGAGCATCGACCATTTCCGTCTTACCGCCGCCACGTTCACCTTCAGCCAGCAACGGCATTCCCGATCGAAGACACTGGCAGAGATCTTTTAGCGGTCGAGCCTGAAAGATATATCCGGATTCGCGCGCTACCAGATCTGCCAACGCATCGCGTCCGCAGTCGCGTACCAAGCGGCGCGGATCGATGACTTCACGTTTGGGATTAGATGGAATCATCGTCTTAGTCCTCGGGATTAAGTGTTTTAAGAACGAGCTTCTTTTGTTCGTCGGTCATCAATGGAGTTGCAGCTCTGATGTCTTCGGGCGAACCAAAGAGAATGAGTTCCATGACTTCGCGGTCTGTAAGAGAGACTGCGGCACGCGAGAGTTCGACGTCGCCGGGGGCATCGACTGACTGTATGGGCTTCGGCAAATCAGCGATCATGACGTAGGCCGACTGACCGGCTGCTACCTTCACGAAGACTTCATGCTGACTGCGAGTATTACCTAGCCCGCGCATTTCGTCGGGTAGCCCATATCCAGATCGATCGAGAATGACCGTCCCGCGTCCCAGCACTCCCGACATGACGCCTGCGACTTGCAATCCGCTCGAAGCCACTTTGCCCAGGGTTTGCTTCAAGTGGTTTCGATCCACACCAACCGTCTTGCCTTGAATGCCAGCAGCGCCGTCACTCCCCAAGACGTCACCACTGATTTTTACTAACTTGTTATCGCGCGGATCGACATAGCCAACGACATTTACAAACGCGCGGTCATAACTGCTGCCGCTAGTGTGTCCGATGAAAACGGTACCCTTTGGCAGAGACCACCCTTGGCCCGAAATGTCCCTCGCCAGTTCCAATCGTGCATAAGAGTTATTGCGCAATGAGAAGATCACACCCTGCGTACGGACGGGAAGCATGGTTCCAAACGGTGGCAGAACTGCAGGCTGGGTTTTTGGCACGGCGCTGATGGCCGGAACGGAAGAACGCTGGCTGCTCTGTAAGGCTAAGAGCGTTAGCGGCGATGGCGAAGGCTTCGGCAACACTTCATCGATAGAAATGCTGACGGTCGAATTCGCGTGACTCTGGATAGTCATAGCACTTTCTGAGCTTCTCACCCGCTGCTCATTTCCGGCGCCATTCTGCTGATTGCCCTTGTCATTGTTATTGATGTCTTCATTCGCCGGGCCGTTGTAGCCGTAATTTGATTGCCCGTATGAGGGTGAGGGAACAGGCGACGATGTTGGTGATGGAGAAGGTACTCGATTTCCTGATCGCTGGTCATCAGGCCCCATTGCTTGCCGAGCCTTTTCAATCGCTTCAGCAGTTAAATCGTTTTCCGTATTTCCGCTACCCGTCTTGGACTTAACGGCTGTCTGTTCACGATTAGAATCGGTTCCGACCTGCACGCTGACGCGATTGACCCTCAGCAGGAGATAAAGAGCTACGAAGATACCAGCTATGAATAGTAGCGCGACAGACCAGGAAAAAAGTTTCCGCTTCCAGCTCTTCTTCTGTCCGGTGTCGACTGGATTGGCAGCTTTGAGAATTGGATTAGCGGGATCATAGAAAGCAGGCGCCTTGCCATTTCCGTTTGTCTTTTCGTCAGCTAGCTCTACTACTGCAACATGATCGTGGTTTCCGTTTTGGTTCATTGCTTCAACTCCTTATCGTCCCATCGCGGCAATCTTGATTGAGGCTGGTTCGTCTGCGGCGTTGGCTTGCGTGACCACAATTCTCAATTCCTGGTTAACGCCCAAGACCGGAGAGGTAAAGGCAATCGCGTAATAAGCGGTGGCTCTGGGAGCAATGGCCCCGGAGGAATCACTCAACTCCATGTGAAGCGTTTTGATTGACTCAATGTTAAGAGGCTTCCCATTCTCGTCGACCATCTGCAGAAGCAGATCTGGGCTGCCGGGAGTGAGTCTGAGCGTTTCAGGCGAGTTGTTCCGGACTCCCACGACTACCACCTGAAAAGGCTGTTTTGGATCGTCCTGGCGAATTAAGGAGAGTGAGACGCCATGGACTGGCTTGGTCCAGTTCTTAAATCGGCTGGGCTTCTTTGTTGCTTGCGAGAGGGCTTCCTGTGTAACCGTCTGCACCGTGTCGAGGGAAAATGCGCTCTTCTTATCCTCACTCGTCGCTGGGGCTGGTGTAGTCTCTTTCGGCCTAACGGCTTCAGTTTGGTTTGTACTTGGTCCGACTTTTTCTGCCGGCTCTTTATCAGGAGTCTTAGTGTCTTCGGTTGCGTCAACTGAAATCGAAATAGGCGCGGCGGCGGACTGCCCAGTCTGCTCCCTCCTTTCTTGAATATTATTGTCGAGATTAACTGGCAGGCCCGCCGCGCGTCGTCGCGCTATTACTTCATCGCGGTTGTAACTCAAGACGCAGCGATGAACATTTTGCGCGAGGTCTTCAACTGGATAGAACAGGAAAGTTACGACCAGGCCACTGCGCATCTGCACAGTAACAGTGGCTGCCGGAGAATGCGCGCGATGGTTCGTAGGGGATGAGACAAAGAGCGAGCCGGGCCTAACGACAATGGCGCGCTTATTCTTCTCCAGCGCCTTTTCATCGACGGTGGCCATCTCAGGGTCACCGGGAATGATGTAGCGTGGTCCATCATTGGCAGGTAGTTCTATTAAGACACTCCCATGCTGCGCCATCGCCAGTTTCACGACGGTTTCATCTTTAGCAACGTCAATCTTCGCTTCGCCTATGAAGTAGTCTGACGATGGCGATGTTGCTGAAGCGGATGCGTTATTAGTTCGCACACCGCTACCTTTTGGCAGTCTGTGACCGCAACATGACCGCTGAACGATCGGTTTGTTTGGTGACGGGCTAGGGCTCGCGGTTGGTTGTTGTGCGGGTACCGTCACCGCGGCGCAGACTATTCCCAACAGGAAAAGAATTACCTTCATTTCACTTTCCTTTCTTATCCCTGTGTTGCAGGGACCACTGGCGTCTCAGCCTCAGTTGAGCTGAGCTCCTTGTAGTCGATTGAATTGATGCGAAAGCCAGAGCGTAGATTTCGATCCAAACGAAACGTGCCGTTTTCAGGCGCATCAGGCAGTAACTCAACCGTCAGCAGGATGTGCTTGATGACGTGTTTACTCTCATTCTTAATCACCAGATCGATCTCTTGAGTGCCGTAGAGTTTCACGGTCAAAGGTTTGCCCGCCGCGTGTTCCAGATATTCGGGCTTCCAAATGGCGGTCCACTGTTGTTCGCGCTGAGTCTGCAGCACCTTTTGTTCGGTGAGGTATTGCGCGAATTTCTTTGCTTGACCTGGCACCATCAAACGAAGGGCCGCCTCAATATCTTTGGAGCGGGAGCGTTGATCCACGCGGTAGAGATAATCAACGAAGGCTTTGACCACGTAATCCATATCGCCAAGTTGCAGCTTGTCTTTCTCCAGCTTTGTGGCTTCAGTCGCGCCGAACTCGCGATCGTTGATCATGAGTGTGCGGCCTGACGACAGATCTACCACGATCCGATCAGGTCGCTGGATAGACTTGTAAACCACACCGACGACGGCCGCACTCGTGATAATGAAAGCAAGAAGTATCAGGCGCGATTGCCGGTGAATCGTGCGCACGTCCGCCGGGTCTCGATAACAGATGACCTGGCGAGTATCGCTCTCTAAAGAATCAGACTGCTCAGCAATCATCTCAGAGTCATTTGTTGTGACTGGCATTTTCAACTCGATTGCGCTTGCACTCATTGAACTTCTCCTGCGATTGAGTCAGAACCGAATTTCTTTCGAGTAACCGCTGTAACAAATCTTGTTCCTCTCCAAATCTCTTCATGCTTCGCGATCTGAGTCAGCCGACCCTGTGTGTGCAAAGTCACACCCCCTTTGTGGTCACCATGACCACACCTGGCTCATTGGACCTCAATGAACAGAGAGCCTGACTGCCTCCTGTTCGAGGTTGATTTCGATCCTGTTTGATCACCCTTGCTGACGCGTCGCATAGACGGCTTACTCTGATCAAGAAAAGTAGAACGGGTGAGTGCAGAGAATGAGTATGTGGTTATCAAGGCGATTGCGGATCGCACGTAGTCCCTTGTCTCACGGTAGGGTGGAATACCACCTGTGACCACTCTGCCTGGGTTGATGATCTTGCCGGTGGCCAAGACGAGCGGCCTGCCGGTTTGAAATGATTGGACTGCACCCTCGCCGGCGTTATAAGCAGCCAACGCGAGATCTACCCGTCCACCGAATTTCCCTAACAAATCTCGTAAATAGCGAGCTGCCGCATCTATTGCCGCTCTTGGGTCATGCGGATTTCGCAGCCCATAGCGAACCGCCGTCGCAGGCATGAATTGCATAAGGCCGCGCGCCCCTCTGGGACTAATTGCGGCGGCTCGAAATCGCGATTCAATGAAACAGACAGCGCGCAGTATCCGTGGATCGATTCCATAGCGATTCGCAGACTCGAGTATGAATGGTTCAACTCCGCGCGCTCGGTGTTGGAGGGATGGCCCAGGCTCTCGTGGAACCTGGGCCATTGTCGTAGCGGTCAATACAAGCAGTATTGAAATTGAAAGGATCAGTCTCGAACACATAGTCGCGCGACGTGAGCAACCGATGGGCCAACCACGTGGCACGCCGATTGAAGAAACGCGCAACCATTAAGTGAGCTCGCAGACGTGAAACTTTCACACAAGCGAGAGGAGTCGAGATTGAAATTCCTGAAGGAGCGAAACAGATGAATAACCTAATAGCGATAACCAGTGTCCCAGGAATAGAAGATTCAGCTGCGGTCAAGATCGGACGCAAACTAATCGCCCTCGCTTTAACAGTGAAGGCTCTTAACGGTCCGATTGCGGCAGTGTTGGTGATGCTTCTCGGGGTTGTTTCAGTATCAGCGCAAACGCCGAGCGGAACATTTTTCAATGGCAACAGCTCGCAGCTCGGCAATAGCCTACGGTCGATCACTTTCTTTCTTGCAGCGGCGATGATCATCGCCGGCATTATTTTTATCGCTTACGGAATCATTACTTCCGGTCTAAAGGAATCGCTTTCGACCTGGAAGTTCATTACAGGTGCCGCCTGCTTCGCCTTTGGTGGAGTGTGCGCGGCCATCTATGCATTCAGTCAAGGTGAGACTGTGCCGCTGGATAACCAATTCTGATCCGCCTGTGAAGTTCCGTTGGGTAAATGGAGGTTGCAGCGATGAGAGCACGCCCTATCAGGCCAAACATTTACTTGCCAGTGGTTCGCTTCGGCGTCGCCGACAGCGATTGGTTTTCGGTGCTATTGATTTCATGCGCCGGTTATCTACTGCCCGTCGCCTTCGGCATTACCATTCTTTACGTTCCTTTACAGATGTGGACATGGTTGATCGCCACAGCCGGTAGCATCGCGTTCTTCAACTACATTCGCATTGGTAAGCCGCCAAGCTGGTTGCCACATAAAGTCAGAGCAACCGTCGTACATCACAAGCAGAATCGCGCAATTCCCAACCACAGGAAGCGAGGATCGCAACGAGCCTGGCTCATCAGTGATGGCCTCCATAATCCTGAATGCCTGGCAGATCTCCAAAGAACATCAGCCACCGTTTTGATCGAACACAACACTCGTTTTCAGGAGGAATCGGCAAACCAATGGAACGCGCTCTTGCTTACGACGAACTAGCTGCGGAAGAACGTCTCGCATTTTGGTCGAAGGCGTTACGACAACCCACAGGCCGCATGCGCGACTCCTCAATTGTCGGACTGTACAACGACGCCTTGCGTCATAAGGATGGCGCCTTAACGGTGGCGTATAACGTCGATGCGCCCGCCACCATGTTTGCTGACGACTCATTGGTCGACATTCGTTATGACGATTTGGCGCGTATGTTGGCTTTTGAAAAGCCGGCAGGGACTTTGGTTCAGTTCCGCTATTCGACAATTCCTGATCCCGGATTTGCACTCATTAACTTGATCGCGTCGCGGGCCGACGAAGGCACTCACACTCTGGCGTCTTTGCTGCAGGCCGCGAATCTCGATTACATCGAAAGTTCAGCGAAAACTCTGCCATATCGCCGAGGCGTCCTCACTCTTTGGATTAGAGTGCCGCCAAAACAACGATCTAACTCAACACTGAGCGCCCTCGGTGATTTCAAGAACGCGTTGCTCAGCGAGGTCAAAGCGAGAGGCTTCATAACAGCACTTCATCAACTACCGAGAATCTATGAGCGCACCGCCGACGACGGCGTCGTCAGACGCTCTTTAGAAGAAGAGCAGCGTAACTACCACCACGCCAATCGAGTGTGGCGTCAAGTTGAGAACTCGTCGCCCCTTACGCTGCGTCGCTTTTCCCGGCAGGAGATGTGGGAAGCGGCTTTCATGAGTCATTGTCAAAACGCGACCTCGGTGCCGATCTTAGCGAACACTCTGGGACGCGATCTACGTGATTACTTGTGCGGCGAAACAATCGCTGGCGAGTTGAATTATCTGATGCATGGCGAATATCCGGTAGCCATCGTATCGATGTTCACACCGCCCAATGAATTCGTTACAGCTGATGCGCTCCGCACTCTGATTGGCAGGCGGGATTTCAACACCCGCCACAGCATCGTTACGGAATACCTTTTCCCTGAACAGCGAAAAGAGACGAAGCGCCTTGATCGGCGCACCAAGCAGGTCAAACGAACCTTCACTCGGCGGGACAATCCCGAAGGGGCTGCCGCGCTGAGAAGCCTGCGCGCTGTGCGTGACGAAGTTGCCGGCGCCCGCGAGTCACTGTTGCCCACGCGCTTCTATGTGGTCTTGTATGGAGAACGAGCTAGAAACCTTGAGGAGCTGAAACTATCTACCGATAGACTCGATGAGCAATGCGAGAAGTTGGTTTCGGCCATCAGGCAAATTCCTGGAGCAAACGCCGAACGCGAAGACCCCGAAGCACTCCGCGCCCTTTATCCATCGACCATTGCAGGCGAGTTGAGCCCAAAACTCACTGGGCGCGAGTTGACTGAAGTATCAAATTCGGTGGTGGCGCTGATGCCAACTGAGGATTCATGGCCCGGCGCGTCAAGACCGCATACGTTACTTTCAACCGTCACCGGCAGGCTGATCGGAGTCGATCTCTTTGACCGCAATCAGATTCCTTCTCCTTTAATTCAAATCATTGCCGCGCCTCGCGGCGGCAAGTCAATCCTGATGGCCCAGTTCGCTTGTGACATTCTCGCAAGTTTGAGAGATGCGAGCGTAAATGCCATCGACATCGGAGAGACCTTATTACCTTTGGTTACTGTCCTCGGCGGTCGATACATCCGACCGCGACCAGATGAGGTTCGCGCCATCAACATCTGGTCATACCCAGACTTGAAAGAAGGCGAGCCGCCGGACGACGTTCAAAAAGCTCTAGTCGTCGGCGACCTGAAGATGCTCGCTCGG
>Ga0126383_10001890_pt1 | contig 13251 bp, 13 predicted proteins | sample PanSoiMetPlot_35_FD_96882 | JGI IMG/M metagenome (GOLD analysis project Ga0126383, IMG submission 96882) | Tropical forest soil microbial communities from Panama - MetaG Plot_35 | ecosystem: Environmental > Terrestrial > Soil > Tropical forest > Bulk soil | place: Panama | collected 2016-02-17
GAGCGCCAACCGGCTGGCGAGCGACGCGCGCAAGTACGAAGAGCGGGGGATGGTGGCCGAAGCGCGAGCCAACTGGGGACGCGCGGCGGCCAAGGCCGAGACGGTGCTCGTGCATCATCCGCACAGCCGCTGGGCCGATGACGCCCTCGTGCTCCAGGGAGAAGGCCTGGCACGGAGCGGCAGCTGTGAAGCCGCGCTGGTGCCGTTGAGCCGCGCCATCGCGATCGTCACCGACGACGCGCTGCGCGAGCGAGCTTCCCTCGCGGCGGCCATGTGCGCTGTCCAGCAGGGGAGCCTGAGCGACGTCGAGCGGTATCTCGCACCGGTGCTCGAGTCGCACGACGCGAGCCGGCGCTCGCGAGCGTTCTACATCGGTGGGCTCGCGGCGCAGCGCGGTGGAGACCAGGCCCTGGCGGAGCGGCGCCTCGCCGCGTCGTCCGAGCCCCAGGCGGCCACAGCGCGTGTCGTGGTCCTGGCCGCCGCGGGAAGGCCGGCCGCGGCGGTGGCGCTGGTCGATACCGTCGCGCGCCGCGACGACGACGAAACCCGTTGGAGCGATGCCCTGGACTCGGTCGCCCAGTGGAGCGGGCCGGTGACGGCCGCCGACGCGCTCGATCGGCTGCTGGTGAGGGGCAAGCTGCGCGCCGCGCCCCGCGCCCGCCTCCTCATCGCCGACGGCGACCGGCTGCGCACGGCCCGCGTGCTCGACCGTGCCCTCGCCCGCTATGGTGCGGCGGCCGCGCTCGTTCCCGACTCCGTCGAAGCAGCGCGCGCGCGCGTGCGGATCGAGCGGGTGCACCTCGCGCAGGCGAGGTCCATTGCGGATCTCGATTCCATCTCGGCGCGGCTCATGGACCAGGCGTCGGGAGGGTTGGTGGGAGGAGAGGCCCGCGCGCTGCGGGCGGAAATCCAGCTCGTCCGCCGGGAGGACACGACCGAGGCGAACGCGTTCCGCTACGCCGAGCGGGCTCGGGATTCTCTGGCGGCCCCCGCGCTCGCGGCCCGACTGTTTCTCCGCTTCGCGGCGACGCATCCCACCTCCTTGTTCACCCCGAAGGCACTGATCGCCGCCGGTCAGCTGGCTCCGGCAGTGCTCGACTCCGTCGACGGAGTGCTGCGGGCACAGTACGCCGAGTCGCCCTACACGCAGGCGTTCTTGGGTCGCGCCAGTCCCGCCTATCAGGCGATGGAGGACTCACTGGCCATCGCCCTCGGCGTCGCCCGGCCGCGCGCCGCGAGCGCCGGGCTCGCGGACCTCGCCGTCGCCCCGCCGCGCACCGGTCCGCGCGGTCCCGATCTCGAGGCGGTGGTCGTGGCACGCGCAGCCCTGCGTGCGACGCCGGGCAAGCGTCCCACACCGGTGCGCCGGCCGGGTGACAAGGCACCCGCGCAACCGGACGACCGACCCTGATCGCCACCGAGATCTTCGGCACCCAATTCCAAAATCCGGTGCTGCTCGCGGCCGGAACCGCGGGATTCGGCAGGGAAGTCGACGGGGTCATCGATCTGGATGCTCTGGGCGGGATCGTCACCAAAGCGGTGACTCCCGAGCCACGGCGCGGCCACCCGGGTCCGCGGGTGGCGGAGTTCCCCGGTGGCATGCTCAACGCCGTCGGGCTCGCCAACCCGGGTCTCGAGGCGGTGGCCACGCACGACCTTCCCTGGCTCGAACGGCGCCTATCGCGCGCCCGGGTAGTCGTCAACGTGGCGGGGGCGACGGTCGAAGACTATGAGCGGGTGCTGGAGCGGCTGAGCGACGCCCGCGTGATCGTCGCATTCGAAATCAACGCTTCCTGTCCCAACACCTCCGCCGGCGGACTCGAGTTCGGGGCCGACGCCGGCGCGCTCGCGGAGCTGGTGCGACGCTGCCGCCGCCGCACCACGAAGCCGCTCGTCATCAAGCTGTCCCCGGCGCTCCCCGACATCGCCGCGATGGCGCAGGTCGCGCAGCAGGAGGGGGCTAACGCGGTGAGTCTCGTGAACACGCTCCCGGGGACGCTCGCGGGCCGTCTGGGAAACGGGTTCGGTGGAGTCAGCGGTCCGGCCCTGCTGCCGATCGGCGTGCTCGCGACCCGGCGTGTGCGCGCACGGGTCGACCTGCCGGTCATCGGCGTCGGGGGGATCCGTACCGCCGGCGACGCGCGTGAGTACCTTTACGCCGGCGCCGCTCTGGTGGCGGTGGGGACGGCGGCGCTCGCCGACCCACGCGTCCCCGAGCGCATCGCGGGAGCGCTGGCGCGTGGCTGAGCTCATCGTCGCGTTCGACCTGGGGAGCGGGACAGAGGCACTCGCGCTCGCTGACCGACTCCCGGGGCTGCGCTGGGCCAAGATCGGCTCGGCGCTGTTCGTGCGCGAAGGGCCGGCCCTGGTGCGCGAGTTTACCGCGCGCCACGTGCGCGTATTCCTCGACCTCAAGTGGCATGACATTCCGAGCACCGTGGAACGGGCGGTGGGGGCTGCGCGCGAGCTCGGGGTCGGAATGGCCACGGTACACTGCCTCGGCGGGCACGACATGCTGGTCGCCGCCGTGCGCGCGGCCGGCGACCTGCCCCTCGTCGGGGTCACGGTACTCACCTCGCACTCGTCGACGGATTTGGAACAGATCGTCGGGCGCGGCGTTCCGGATATGGGTCTCGAGGGGGAGCGGCTGGCGCGGATCGCCCGGGAGGCCGGGTTGCATGGAGTCGTCGCCGGCGGCCGCGAGATCGGGATCGTGCGAGGGGCGCTCGGGCAAGGGCCGTGGATCGTGGTCCCCGGTGTGCGCCTCGCCGGAGATTCCAGGGACGATCAGGCCCGGACCGTCACGCCCCAGGAGGCGGTGCGGCTCGGTGCGACGCATCTCGTCGTCGGAAGGTCGATCACCCGCGCGACTGATCCCGCTGTGGTGTACCAGCAGATCCTGGACTCGATATGAAGCCGTGGTGGCTGGTCTGCGTGGTGGGAATCGGCGGGACGCTCGCAGGGCAGGGCGGACTCGACCAGGCGGCGGCGCGGGCGCGCTCGGCGTGGCTCGCCCACGATCCCGCGGCGCTGCTCGCCGGCAGTCCGGGGGTGACGCTCGAGATTCCCGGAGCCGACCCCTCCTCGGCCATCGGCCGTGACCAGGCCGGCGAGCTGCTGGGGCGCTATCTGCGGACCTCGCAGGAGCATTCGGTGGACGTGCGGGTCGCGCGCGAGATGGCGGAGGGCCAGGGCTTTGTCGAGCTGGAGCGCCGCTTCACTGTCGCGGGGACGACGGAGCAACGGCACGAGACGGTGTTTCTCGGTTTGCGGCGCCGCGGCGACCAGTGGGTGGTGGTGGAGTTGCGTACCGGTCGCTGAGTCGTAATCTGGCCCCTTGCGTGGACTTACGGGCCTGTCTAATTTCCGAGGCTCATGAAAAACTATTTGCGGCAGGAGTCTCGGTGAAGGTGCGTTCGAGCGTGCGACCGATCTGCGAGCACTGCAAGGTGGTGCGTCGGCGCGGTGTGTTGCGGGTGATCTGCAAGCGCAGTCCCAAGCACAAACAGCGGCAAGGCTAGACGTATGGCGCGTATCGCCGGTGTGGATCTTCCGCGGGAAAAGAAAGTCGAATACGCCCTGCCGTACATCTACGGTATCGGCAAAAGCAACGCGAAGCGGATTCTCGCCGAAACAGGCGTGAGTCCGGACACGCGCGTGCGCGACCTGCGCGACGCGGAAGTGGCGCGGCTGCGGCAGGTGATCGAGCGCGATTACAAGGTGGAAGGCGCGCTGCGCACCGAAGTCGCGATGAACATCAAGCGCCTGATGGATATCGGAACGTATCGCGGGGGTCGGCACAAAAAGAACCTTCCCGTCCGCGGCCAGCGCACGCACACGAATGCGCGGACCAAGAAGGGTCCGCGGCGTGCGATCGCAGGCAAAAAGAAACCAGCCCTGAAAAAGTAAACGGCGGTCATGGCACAAGGAAAAGCACCGGGCGCGAAGCGCGCCAAGAAAGTGGTGGAAGCCGAGGGCGTCGCGCATATCACGGCGACGTTCAACAACACGCTCATCACGATCACCGATATGCAGGGCAACGCGATCACGTGGGGCTCGTCGGGCAAGGCGGGCTTCAAGGGATCGAAGAAGTCGACGCCCTTCGCGGCGACCGTGGCGGCGGAACAGGCGGCGCGCGAGGCGGTGAACCTCGGCGTCAAGCGCGTGCACGTGCGCGTGCAGGGGCCCGGCTCGGGTCGCGAGTCGGCGATCCAGGCGCTCGCGACTGCGGGGCTGCAGATCCGCTCGATCCGCGACGTGACGCCGATCCCGCACAACGGGTGCCGGCCCCCGAAGAAGCGGCGGGTCTGAGCGATGGCACGCTATACCGGTCCCGCCTGCAAGCTGTGCCGCCGCGAGGGCACGAAGCTGTTCCTCAAGGGGACGCGCTGTCTCACGGAGAAGTGCGCGATCGAACGGCGCGCGTATGCTCCCGGACAGCATGGCCAGAGCACGGGCCGACGCCGCAAAGCATCGGAGTACTCGAAGCAGCTGCGTGAGAAGCAGAAGGTGAAGCGGATCTACGGCCTGTCCGAGCGGCAGTTCCGCAACATCTTCGAGCGAGTGTCGAAGGAGCCCGGTGTCACCGGCGAGGCGTTGCTGGTGGCGCTCGAGAGCCGTCTCGACAACATGGCGTACCGTATGGGCTTCGCGACCTCACGTCGCCAGGCCCGGCAGTTGGTCCGCCACCGGCATATTCAGGTCAACGGGCATACGGTGGACGTGCCGTCCTACCGTGTTCGCCCGGGCGACGAAGTGCGCGTCGCCGAGAAGAGCCGCGAGCTCATTCCCATCAAGGTTGCGCGCGAGCAGTTCGGGCGCACGCAGCCGGTGACCTGGGTGCAGGTGGATCCCGATAAGGCCGTCGGACGCATGACCGAGCGGCCCACGCGCGACACGATTCCGATCGCCGCGCAGGAACAGTTAATCGTCGAGCTTTATTCCAAGTGATGACGACTCTCGATTTGACGGGCTTGGTCCGGCCGCATCTGGTCGAAATGACCAAGCGTGAAGACAATCCCAATGCCGCCGAATTCCGCCTGCAACCGCTGGAGCGGGGCTACGGGTACACCCTCGGCAACTCGCTGCGTCGCATGCTGCTGTCGTCGCTGCGGGGCGCGGCCGTGTGGGCGTTCCGGCTCGACGGCGTGGTCCACGAGCACCAAACGATTCCCGGCGTGGTGGAAGACGTGCACCAGATCATTCAGCGCTTGAAGCAGCTGACGCTGGTGCTCGATCCCGACGTCGACGAAGCGGTGCTGCACGTGCGGCGTGACAAGGCCGGTCCGGTCTACGCGCGCGACATCGAGGCGCACGCCGCGGTGAGCGTGGTGAATCCCGACCAGCTGCTGTTCACCTTGCAGGACGATCGCGACATCGGCGGCGAGCTGTACGTGAACAAAGGCCGCGGCTACGTCGAGGCGGAGCAGCATCCCGTCGACCGCACGCTGCCCGTGGACGTGGTGCGCATCGACTCGATCTACAATCCGGTGCGGCGCGCCAACTTCACGGTGGCGGAAACGCGCGTCGGCCAGCGCACCGACTACGATCGCCTCACGATCTCGGTCGAAACGAACGGCACCATCTCCCCCGAGGACGCGCTCGCCTACGCGGCGGCGCTCGCGCAGGAACACTTCCGCTTCTTCGTCGACTTCGGCAAGGTGCCGATGGTGGCCGCGGAGGCAGCGCCGATCTCCAGTAGCGCCGACGGGCTCGCCGCGTCGCTGGCGCGCTCGATCGACGACCTCGGGTTGTCGGTGCGCTCGGTGAATTCGCTGAAGAACTCCAACATCCGTACCCTGGGCGACCTGGTGCAGTACAGCGAGACCGATCTCCTGAAGGTGAAGAACGTGGGGGAGAAGGCGCTGGGGGAAATCGCCGATCTGCTGCGACGCGAAGGTCTCAATTTCGGGATGCGCTACGAGGAAGTGGACGGCCTGGTTCGCGTCACCGACCCCGGGGTGACACCGATGGCGCACGCCACCGAAGGCGGAGACGAGTAGTGCGCCACCGCGCCAAGCACCGGCAGCTGTCGCGCACCGCCACGCACCGCCGGGCGATGCTCGCCAACATGGCGACCAGTCTGTTTCGCCACGACCGCATCGAGACGACCGAGGCGAAGGCGAAAGAGCTGCGACCCTACGCCGAGCGCTTGATCACCCTCGCGCGGCGCGGCGATCTGCACGCGCGCCGCCTCGTCGAGCGCAAGATCAAGGATCGCGACGTGACGCACCGGCTGTTTGCGGAACTGGGCAAGCGCTTCGCGGCGCGGCCGGGCGGCTACACCCGGATCGTCAAGCTCCGCCACCGGCCCGGGGACGGCGCCGACGTGGCGAGAATCGAATTGCTGAGTGAGTAAGCGACTGGCAGGGCGTTGCTGGAAACACCGAGGGGGACCCGATGGGTCCCCCTTCTCTTACGCGGCCTTGGTGACGCGGTTGGACTTGAGGCAGCGGGTGCACACCCGCAGGCGCTGTGTTTTCCCGTCCACCCTGGCGCGCACGCGCTGCAGGTTGGGGTACCAGCGCCGGTTCGTCTTGTTGTTCGCGTGGCTCACGTTGTGCCCCACCTGGGGGCCCTTGCCACACACATCGCAGACACGTGCCATGAGTCGATCCGAAGAATGAGCGGTTCCAAAAAGAGCGGGAAACCTAAACAGGCCGCCCCGGGCCAGCAACCCCGCCGGGCCCTGATCACCGGGGTCACGGGGCAGGACGGCTCCTATCTGGCCGAGCTGCTGCTCGACAAGGGATACGAGGTGGTCGGGGTGGTGCGCCGCACTTCGCACGACTCTTACGAGCGCATCGGCCACCTGCTGGGCCGGCTGCAGATCGTGCCCGCGGACCTGCTCGATCAGCATTCGCTCACCGCGGTGATCCGCGACGCGCGGCCGCACGAGGTCTATAACCTCGCCGCCCAGAGCTTCGTGCCGACTTCGTGGTCGCAGCCCGTGCTCACCGGCGAATTCACGGCACTCGGCGTCACTCGGCTGCTCGAGGCGGTGCGGCTGGCGCACCCCGAGGCTCGTTTCTACCAGGCCAGCTCGTCGGAGATGTTCGGGAAGGTGGTCGAGACGCCGCAGCGCGAATCGACGCCGTTTTACCCGCGCTCGCCGTACGGCGTCGCCAAGGTCTACGGCCACTGGATCACGGTGAACTATCGCGAGTCGTACGGGCTCTACGCGGTGAGCGGGATTCTCTTCAATCACGAGAGCCCGCGCCGCGGGCTCGAGTTCGTGACACGCAAGGTGTCGCACGCCGTGGCATCGATCGCGAAAGGAAAAGCGACCGAGCTGCGGCTCGGCAACATCGACGCCAGCCGCGACTGGGGCTACGCCGGCGACTACGTCGAAGCGATGTGGCGCATGCTGCAGCCCGCCAAACCCGATGACTATGTCATCGGCACCGGCGAAACGCACACCGTGCGCGAGCTGTGCGAGATCGCCTTCTCTCACGCCGGGCTCGATTGGAAGAAACACGTGCGGGTCGATCCTGGGCTCGTGCGTCCGGCGGAGGTCGACGTGTTGCGCGCCGATCCCTCGAGGGCGCGCCGCGAGCTCGGGTGGAAGCCCACGGTCGCGTTTGCCGATCTGGTGCGTATGATGGTCGACGCCGACCTGGAGCGGCTCGCGTGAACGTACTCGTGACCGGGGCCGACGGATTCGTCGGGTCGTGGCTCGTCCCCCGGCTGCTGGACGACGGTCACGGCGTCACGGGCACGTACCGCCCGAGCGACGACCATCGCGCCGAGCGGTTCCCCAGGGAGCTGTCGCAGCGGATCACCTGGCGGGCGCTGGAGCTGTCGGATGCGGCGTCGGTGCACACCGTGACCGGGACGCCCTGGGACGCGGTCGCCCACCTGGCGGCGGTGAGCTGGGTCAGCCTCGCCGACCGCGACCCCGGGCGCGCCTGGAACGACAACGCCGGTGGCACCGCGCGCCTGCTGCGCGCCCTGGGCGACGTGCGCCGGGCGGGCGGAGCCGATCCCCTGGTGCTGATCGTCTCCAGTCTCGAAGTGTACGGACTCGGTGGCCCCGCGCCGCGGCGCGAGACCGACCCCGTGGCGCCGGTGTCGGCGTACGCGGCGAGCAAGGTAGGGGCCGAGGTGGCCGCGGCTCAGGAAGGGCGGCGCGCCGGCCTGCGCGTCGTGGTGGTGCGGCCATCGCCGCACTCGGGTCCGCGGCAGAACGAGCTCGGGTTCCTCCCGCGCTATGCAGGCCGCGTGCTGACGGCGCGAAAGATTCGCGCTCCGGCGATCCCCACCGGGCTGCTCGACGGCGTGCGCGACTTCCTGCACGTCGCCGACGTCGTCGATGCCTACGCCCGTCTGCTCGCGGGCGGGACGGCCGGGGAGACCTACAACGTGTCCTCCGGAGCCGGGGTCGTGCTCAAGGACGTCGTGCTGCGGCTGTGTGTGATGGCCGGCTGGCAGCCGATTCTGGAAGTAGACAGCGCCGACGTCCGGCCCGATACTGTCCCGCATCTGGTGGGGGACGGCGGCAAACTGGGGTCCGCCACGGGATGGCGCCCCCGTCACACGCTCGATCAGCTTCTGCAGGACGTGCTCGATGCCCAAGCGCACTGACCTTCATCGCATCCTGCTGCTCGGCTCCGGCCCGATCGTGATCGGGCAGGCGGCCGAGTTCGACTATTCGGGAACGCAGGCGGTGAAAGCGCTGAAGGAAGAGGGCTACGCCGTCGTGCTCGTGAACTCGAATCCGGCGACGATCATGACGGATCCGGAGCTGGCCGATCGCACCTACATCGAGCCGGTGACGCCGGAATGGGTGCGACGTGTGATCGAGCGCGAGCGGCCCGACGCGCTGCTGCCGACCATGGGCGGCCAGACCGCCCTCAACGTGGCGATGGCGCTCGCCAAGGACGGCACGCTGGCGGAGTTCGGAGTCGAGCTGATCGGGGCTTCGGCGCGGGCGATCCAGATGGCGGAAGACCGCGCCGACTTCGCGGCGGCGTTGCGCCGCATCGGCCTCGCGGCGCCGCAGGGGCGTACGGTTTCCTCGATCGACGCCGCGCTCGAGGCGGTCGCCGCCACCGGGTATCCGGCGATCGTGCGGCCTTCCTTTACTCTGGGCGGCACCGGCGGCGGGGTGGCGTTCAATCGGGCGGAGTTCGAGGAGCTGGTGGGACGCGCCCTCGAGCTGTCGCCGGTGCACTCGACCCTGATCGAGCGCTCGGTGCTCGGGTGGAAGGAGTTCGAGCTCGAGGTGATGCGCGACGGCCGCGACAATGTCGTGATCGTCTGCTCGATCGAGAACCTCGACCCGATGGGCGTCCACACCGGCGATTCCATCACCGTCGCTCCGGCGATGACGCTCACCGATCGTGAGTACCAGCGGATGCGCAATGCCGCGATCGCGATCATCCGCGAGATCGGCGTGGCGGCGGGCGGCTGCAATATCCAGTTCGCCGTCAATCCCGCCGACGGCGAGATGCTGGTGATCGAGATGAACCCGCGCGTGTCGCGGTCCTCGGCGCTCGCCTCCAAGGCGACCGGCTTCCCGATTGCCCGCATCGGCGCCAAGCTCGCCGTCGGCTACACCCTGGACGAGCTGCCCAACGACATCACGCGCACCACGCCGGCGTCGTTCGAGCCGGTGCTCGACTACGTGGTCGTGAAGGTGCCGCGCTTCGCCTTCGAAAAGTTCCCCACCGCCGACTTCCGGCTCACCACGCAGATGAAGTCCGTCGGGGAAGCGATGGCGATCGGCCGCACCTTCAAAGAAGCGTTGCAGAAGGGATTGCGCGCCCTCGAGACCGGACGCGCGGGATGGGTCGCGGGCCAGACGCTCGCCGACGACCGCCTCACGAGCGAATCGGTCGACGACCTGCGCGTCGCGCTGCGGCAACCGACGCCGGAGCGGATCTATCAGCTGAAGCGCGCCCTCGCCGCGGGACTCTCGGTCGACGTCATCGCGCAGGCGTCCGGCATCGATCCCTGGTTCCTGTGGCAGCTCGTGGAGCTGCTCGACGCCGAGCGCTGGTTCGTGGGGCTGCCGGATCCCGGGGCGGCCGACTTCCGCCGCATGAAGCGCATGGGCTTCTCCGATCGGCAGCTCGCAGGGCTGCGCGACACGAGCGAAGCGGCGATCCGTGAGCGGCGCTGGGCCCTCGACGTCCACCCGGCGTACAAGACGGTCGACACCTGCGCCGGCGAGTTTCCCTCGTCCACGCCGTACCTCTACTCGAGCTACGACGACGAAAACGAGTCGGAGCCGTTCGGGGACCAGGGCATCGTCATCCTGGGCAGCGGGCCCAACCGCATCGGGCAGGGGGTGGAGTTCGACTACTGCTGCGTGCGCGCCGGTCTCGCGTTCCGCGATCTCGGGTTCAAGACGATCATGATCAACTCGAATCCCGAGACGGTGTCGACCGACTTCGACATCTCCGACAAACTGTACTTCGAGCCGCTCACTTTCGAGGATGTCATCGAGATCGTCCGGCTCGAGCGTCCCCGGGGCGTCGTGGTGCAGCTCGGCGGCCAGACGCCGCTGCGCCTCACGACGGCGCTCGCCGCGGCGGGCGTGCCGATCCTCGGAACGTCGCCCGATTCCATCGACATCGCCGAGGACCGCGGCCGCTTCGACGAGCTGGCGCGGCGCCTCGGCGTCACGCAGCCGCCGAGCGGCACGGCGCGCTCGGTGGCGGAAGCGCAGCAGGTGGCGGCGCGCGTCGGCTACCCCGTGCTGATCCGCCCGTCCTATGTCCTGGGCGGCCGGGCGATGGAGATCGTCTACGACGCCGGCTCCCTGGTGGAGTTCTTCGAGAAGGCGGCGCGCGTCGCTCCCGAGCATCCCGTGCTCATCGACCGCTTCCTCGAGGACGCCTTCGAGGCCGACGTCGATGCGATCGCCGACGGGACGTCGTGCATCGTCGGCGGCGTGATGCAGCACATCGAAGACGCCGGCGTGCACTCGGGCGATTCGGCGTGCGTGCTGCCCCCGTATCTGATCGGCGACCGGCAGGTGGAAGAGATGCGGCGCTACACCAAGGCGTTTGCCGCTGCGCTCGGCGTGGTCGGGTTGATCAACGTGCAGTACGCGATCAAGAACGAGGTGGTCTACGTGCTGGAGGTGAACCCCCGCGCGTCACGCACGATTCCGTTCGTCAGCAAGGCGACGGGGGTCCCCCTGGCGAAACTCGCCGCGGCGGTCATGACCGGGCGGTCGCTCGGGGAGCTGGGCCTGCCCGAGGAGCTCCCCTTGCCGGGGGTAGCCGTGAAAGAGGCGGTCTTCCCCTTCACCAAACTGCCCAACGTGGATAGCGTTTTGGGCCCGGAGATGCGCTCGACCGGCGAGGCGATGGGGTTCGCCGACAGCTTCGGGATGGCGTTTGCCAAGGCGCAGATCGCCGCCGACGGCAGCCTGCCGCTCGAGGGGGCGGTGTTCGTCACCGTCAACGATTCGGACAAACCCACCGTCGTGCCGATCGTGCGGCGCTTTCACGAGCTGGGGTTCCGTATCCTGGCGACCGAGGGCACCGAGCGCTATTTACGGGCGCGCGGCATCCCCGCGGAGCGCGTGGCCAAAGTGCATGAGGGGCGGCCCAACGCGATCGATCTGCTGGTCTCGGGAGAGATCCAGCTGTTGATCAATACGCCGCTGGGGAAGTTTACGCAGCAAGACGATTATGCCATCCGGCGCGCCGCGCTGGTGCACCGGGTGCCGTACACGACGACCATGTCGGCGGCGAGCGCAGCCAGCGATGCCATTATCGCGTTGCGCAGCCGGCGGGGAAGCGTCAGGAGCTTACAGGAATGGCACGCAAGCACACACGTCCTAAACCGGCCTCCGGCCGCAAATCCGGCTCCAGCCGCGGATCGCATCCCGCATCCGGCGGCCGGGTAACGAAAGCGCAGGCGAAGCCCGCGCCCGCCAAAGGGGCGAAGCCGAAGGCCGCCGCGCCGCCGAAAGCGCCGCCGGCGCCGCCCAAGGTGAAGTTCCACGGGCGGATGCTCGAGAACGAGCCGCTGTCGCGCTACACCACGTGGCGCATCGGCGGTCCGGCCCGCTACCTCTTGCAGCCGGCGGATGTCGACGACGTCGTGCGCGGCCTCGAGATGGCGCGCGAGCGCGGGCTGCCCTGGTTGGTGCTCGGTCTCGGCTCCAACGTCCTCTTCAAGGACGAAGGGTTCCCCGGCATGGTCATTCGCATGGGGAAGGGACTCGACAAGTTCGAGATGAAGGGCGCCACGGCGATCGTCGGCGCCGGCATGCCCACCCCGATCCTGGCACGCCGCACCGCCGAGGCCGGGTTCTCGGGGGTGGAGCGCTTCATCGGCATCCCGGGAACGGTGGGCGGCGGGATTTACATGAACGCCGGCTGCCACGGCGCCGAGTTCGCCGAGATCGTCACCGAAGTCACCGTGATGGACGGCAAGGGCAAAACGCGAACCGTTCCGCGCAAGCAGATCTCGTACAAGTATCGCGGATCGAATCTGGGTGACGTGATCGTGCTCGAGGCCAAGCTGCAGCTCGGCGAAGAATCGCCCGCCAAGCTCAAGGAGCTGCAGGCGAAGCTGTTCCGCTGGCGCAAGGCGGGGACGCCGTTCGACCTGCCGTGCGCGGGGTCGACGTTCAAGAACCCCGGCGGCAACAAGACCGCGGGGATGCTGATCGATGAAGTGGGGCTGAAGGGCTTCCGCATGGGCGGCGTGCAGGTGTCACCGCTCCACGCCAATTACTTCGTGAATCTGGGAACGGCGACAGCCGCCGACGTGCTGCGGCTGATCGACCACGTAAAGAAGACCGTCGCCAAGAAGACCGGCGTCGAGATGGAGCTCGAGATCAAGGTGCTCGGGTCCTAGATGGCCGATTATTTCGTCCATTCCTCGAGTTTCGTGGACGAGGGGGCGGTCATCGGAGCGGGGACGAAGATCTGGCACTTCTCGCACATCCTGCCCGGCGCGGTGATCGGCGAGCGCTGCAACCTCGGACAGAACGTCGTCGTGATGGGCGGCACGCGGATCGGCAACAACGTCAAGATCCAGAACAACGTGTCGATTTACGAAGGGGTGGAGCTGGAGGACGATGTCTTCTGCGGTCCCTCCTGCGTGTTCACCAACGTGATCAACCCGCGCAGCCATGTTTCCCGCAAGCACGAGTACCAGCGCACTCTCGTACGGCGCGGCAGCACCATCGGCGCCAACGCCACGATCGTCTGCGGCGTTACGCTCGGAGAATACGGCTTTGTCGGCGCCGGCGCTGTCGTGACCACCGACGTCCCGGCGTACGGA
>Ga0126383_10001891_pt1 | contig 13246 bp, 15 predicted proteins | sample PanSoiMetPlot_35_FD_96882 | JGI IMG/M metagenome (GOLD analysis project Ga0126383, IMG submission 96882) | Tropical forest soil microbial communities from Panama - MetaG Plot_35 | ecosystem: Environmental > Terrestrial > Soil > Tropical forest > Bulk soil | place: Panama | collected 2016-02-17
GGCGACACGGCGGAACGATACGGATACGTCAACCGGGCGCTTCCAGACGCCGAGCTGGATGGTTTCGTCGACGCACTCGCGCGCCGGATCGCTTCCTTCGACCGGCGTGCCATCGCCTCCGCGAAAAATCTCGTCAATCAGGTCTCGCTGCCATCCGCCGACCGGCTCCTCGACGCCATCACCTCCTTTGAGACTGCGCTGACATGGCCTGAAGCGCTCCAGCGGATCCAAACTTTGTTGGAGCGCGGACTGCAACGCGACGTCGACTTTGAGAAACGGTGGCCCGAGGTGCTCGGCACACTCGTCGAGGCGTAGTCGCCGTGTAGCGACGTCCAGCCCCGCCGAGCGGGCAAATCGCCTGTACTACCGCAAGATACAAATCGCCGGCGATCTTCGTGGTCTTTGATCGGGCGATCACGCTGTTCCCAATAAGTCGAAGGGGGACAAAACATTGATTATCGACCTGGCTGGCAAACGCGCCATCGTCACAGGGTCAACTTCTGGCATCGGGTTTGCCATTGCGCGCGGCCTTGCCGAAGCAGGCGCCGCAGTAGTCCTTAATGGCCGCACTCAACAAAGCGTCGACGTTGCGATGAAGCGGCTTGCACAGCACGTGCCGCAAGTCAAAGTCGAGGGCGCTGCCGCCGATCTCGCCGCGGCTCCAGGCGTGGCCGCTTTCATAAGGCGCGTAGGTGAGACCGATATTCTGGTGAATAATCTCGGGATTTTCGAACCGAAGCCGTTCGGCGAGATAACTGACGAAGATTGGCAACGGCTTTTCGAAACCAATGTCATGAGTGGAGTTCGCCTGTCGCGGCACTACTTGCCAACGATGGTCAGCCGGGGCTGGGGGCGCATCGTCTTTATTTCGAGCGAATCGGCGCTCAACATCCCGGTGGGGATGATTCATTACGGCATGACCAAGACGGCGCAGCTTGCGATCTCACGCGGCCTTGGGCAGTCCGTAGCTGGTACTGGCGTAACGGTGAACGCCGTTCTGCCGGGTCCAACTCGGTCGGAGGGCGTTCTTGATTTCTTCGCCAAGCTGGCCGGGGAACACGGCGTGTCCGAGCAGGAACTGGAGGAGCAATTCATCGCGGAGCATCGTCCGACGTCGCTAATCCGCCGCCTGGCGACAGTCGAGGAGGTCGCCAACATGGTTGTCTTTGTGTGCTCGCTGCAAGCTTCCGCCACAACCGGAGCTGCCCTGCGCGTCGACGGCGGCGTAGTGCAATCGATAGCATGAGGCCGTAGCTCGTGGCCATCTTTCCTTGCCAAGGCTGGTCTCGTGGCCGCCTGATTACCAGTCACGACCGGTCGATACTTTTTCGGGCTCTTTCGCCAACAATCTCAGAGCTTTGAACCGCCGTCCACGTGGATGGTATCACCGGTGATCCAACGCGCATTTTCGGACGCGAGGAACGCAACGACGCCACTGATATCGTCAGGTTGCGCCAGGCGCTAGAGCGCCTGCATGCCGAGCGCCAAGTCGCGGCCGGCGTCCGTCTTGGTGAAGCTCGACATATCGGTGTCGACCACACCGGGCGCAACCGCTCTGACGCGGATCCCACGGGCGCCAAGCAGCGAGGCAAAATGCTTCACCAGCGTGTCAATGGCGCCCTTGGTTGCTGCATAGGCTGGAATTATCCCGGCAACGCCGCGTGCCGCGGCCGATCCGAGCAGAACGATACTGCTTCCGTTCGACAGGATTGGAAGCCGTTGCTGGACGAGAAAGAAGGGGGGGCGAACGTTGACGGCGAACAGCCTATCGAAATCCTCAATGGTAGTATCTTCGATGGTTGCGGATTTCGACACCCCCGCATTACCGACAAGGATATCGAGGCGATCGCCGACGATGTCGCGGGTGAGTTTCGCAAGCTTTTGCGGCCCATCGGCTCTCTCCAGATCGGCCGTGACTGCGTCACCGCGTCCGCCAGCCTTGCGTATCTCGGCGACGACACCGTCGGCTTCCTTGGCGCCGCGGCCGTAATGCACCAGGACTTGCGCACCAGCGGCAGCGAGTGCCAGCGCGCTGGCGCGGCCGATGCCGCGGGAGGCGCCGGTGACGAGAGCGGTTTTTCCTAAGAGCGTGGTCATGACCTGGGTTCCTGACGACGCCGGCTGCTGTTTTTGCCGCGGCCGAGCCAACTAAATTCCTTTGGCCGAGATGATGGAGGGGAACGGCAGCCGTTCGGAGGACTGCAGATTCGCATCATCGCGTTGCAATTCCGACGTGAGGAACTGGTCAGCTTCCGACACGAAAAGCTCCGGGTACTGGTAGAACGATCCGTGATTCGCATCCGGGTAAATGGTCAGCTGCGCGTTCGGCAGGTTCTGCTGCAGGATGTAAGAGTTCACCGTGGGCACGATGACATCGTTGCTGCCCTGCACGACGAGCGTTGGGTGACTGATATCTTTTAGATAGTCGAGAACGCTCTCGGCTGGCGCGCAATATTTGTTGATGGCTTCGCGCTGCGCCGCCGCCGCTGCTTCGCTCACCTCGGGATCGCGATCCCTGCGGAGAAGCTTGCGTTTCAGAAAGGCAAGACCTGCGGCCCGGCTCGAAGGGGACGGCGAGAAGTGAACCGCAAGCCAGAGATGCTCCGGCGGATCGTAGGTGCCGGCGAAGATCTGCACGGATCTGCTCTTTGACATATCGGCGCCGCGCGGCCCGGCGCCGACGAGAATGAGCCGGCGAACGAGATGGGGAGCCTGGGCTGTGATTTCCTGAGCGACCACGCCGCCGATGGAAAAGCCGAGCACGTCGACCTCGGTAGGGCCGAGAGCCCTAATGAAGGCGATGGCATGTGCGGCCATCTCCTGAACACTCGTCGGCACCTGACCCGAACTGCTTGAAACACCTGCGTTATTGAAAAGAAATCACCTCGCGGTTCTTGGCCAGGCCGTCGGTTATGGCCGCATCCCAATAATCCATAGTCCCGCGGAAATGCTGGTTGAAGACGAGCGGCACCACGCCGGCCTTGCCGAAACGGCGATAGGCGAAACGGATATCGTTGGCCTCGACGAACTGCGTCGGAGCGGTCTGGTGATTGTGCTGGGTCATTTGAAATTGTCCCTGCAGCAGGGCTTCTGCCCGACGAGCAAAGTGGTCGAAGGAAGCGGTGTGCGGACGCCAGGTGCTACCTCTGAAGGATCGCCCCTTGACCGGGCGCGGAGGTCTGCTCCGCGCCCGTACAGGTCAGTGGCTCTTTCCACCATCGACGTTGAGGATGTGGCCATTGATGAACGAAGCTTCGTCCGACGCGATGAAGACGATCGCGTTGGCAAGCTCCTCCGTGAGGCCGAGGCGACCCATCGGAACCGTCGTCTCCAGAGCCGCCTTGTTCTCCGGCGTGCCGGTAAAGCGGGTCAACATGCCCGTGTCCGTGGGGCCGGGGGCCACGGCATTCACGCGGATCCCCGACTTCGCGACTTCGCGTGCCACCGACCTGGTGAGGCCTTCGACGGCGTGCTTGCTGCCGACGTAGACGGAAGCCCCCGCCGCCGCGCCTTCGTGCCCGTAGGTCGAGGAGATGTTGATGATGCTACCGCTGCCCTGTCCTTGCATGACGCGCACTTCGTGCTTCATGCTCAGGATGACGCCGAGAACATTCGTATCGAATGTCGCCGCATAGCTTTCCGCGGTCTGGATCGGGCCAACTTGGCCTTCGGTGCCGGCATTGTTCACCGCCACATCGAGACGGCCAAACCGTGCGACGGTCTTGTCGACCAGAGCGCGGACGTCTTCCTCCTTGCGGACGTCGGCGTTGATGAACTCGGCCTCGGAACCGAGATCGCGTAGCTCCTTAACAAGCGCCTTGCCGGCCTCGTCACGCCGACCTGCGACGACCACCTTCGCACCCTTCTTGGCAAAGGCAGCGGCGGCGGCGCGTCCAATGCCGGTCAAGGCGCCAGTGATCAACACTACTCGGTTGCTCATTGTATTCCTCGCAATTTGCTGCCCTACCGGCAGAAAATGGAAGTGGACCCTCAGGGTAATAGGAGGCGCGCTCAGGCCTCTGGTCGTTCCTCGATCGCATCGACACGGTCGGGGTAGAAGGCGACATAACCCTCAATGGCCGCGACCGCGGCGTACGGGGCCTCGTAACTCCACACTGCGTTGGTAGAGCGCTCGCCCCCGAGAGGAATGCTGAAATAGACGCAATCCCCCTTGTAGGGGCAGTAGGTGGCGTGCTCCGTTTTCTTGAGGAGCGCCATGTCAACATCCTTGCGCGGGATGTACTGGACCGCGGGATAGTGCGCCTCGCGGAGCGTCAGCGCATCGCGCGTGTCGGCTACAACGCGTCTGGCGACGGTGACCACGACACGATGCAGATTGCGCTCGATCGTGATGGGATGATCGGGGCCCGGAATCTTGACGGACCTTGTTTTCGGTTCGGCGTGGCCCGGTATAGCGATGGTTCGCTGCTGGACCATGATCTGGAACTCCTCTCCGGCTGCTCCGTAGATGAACTCTCCCGAAGGCTTGAAAAGTGGGCCAAAGTTCCAAACATACCGGACTTGGTTGTCCGCAATGGAGGTTCGCGGATGGACAGTCTGGGATCTCTAAATGCCTTTGTTCGGGCGGCGGAAGCCCGAAGTTTCACCGTTGCGGGACGGCAACTAGGCGTGTCGTCGTCGGCGATCGGCAAGGCGGTGGCGCGGATGGAGGAGCGGCTCGGCGTGCGCCTCCTCCATCGCAGCACGCGCAGCATTACACTGACCGCGGAGGGTGCCTTATTCCTCGAACGCTGCCGGCGTATCTTTTCAGAGATCGAAGCGGCCGAGCTTGAACTGTCGCAGACGCACGAGGCGCCGCGCGGCACCCTACGTGTCAGCCTGCCATTGGGCGGCATCCTGATGATGCCTACTCTCGTCGCGTTCATGCGGGCCTACCCCGAGATAATTTTGGATCTCGATTTCAGCGATCGGGTCGTCGATGTGATCGAGGAGGGCTTCGACGCCGTGGTGCGCTTCGCCGAGGTCGGCGACTCGCGTTTGATGTCCCGGGCTTTGGGCACATATCGTCGACGCCTCGTGGCGGCCCCGGCCTATCTGGCGGCGAAGGGGGTTCCTCTTATCCCGGACGACCTCAAGGCTCACGCCTGCCTGCACCACAAGTTTCCGACCAGCGGAAGGTTCGAGCGGTGGCCGCTGTTGCCCGAGCAGGCCGGCGTCGAGATCGATCTGCCCAGAACGGCCGTGGCAAGTACAATTGAGCCGCTAATCTGCATGGCTGAGCAAGGCCTGGGTATCGCCTACCTGCCGGACTTCGCCATACGCCGGCAACTTCGTGAAGGCCTGCTCGTCACCGTGCTCGACGACTACACTGATCGCTCAGGACCCCTTCGGGTCCTCTGGCCGTCGAGCCGGCATCTCGCTCCCAAGCTCAGAGTATTCGTAGACTTTCTCGCCGCGAATCTTGTGCCCGCCGTCGAAGGCGAGGCAGACACAGAGCAGACAGCCCCATAATCTTCCTGCGCTCTCTTGCACCGAGCCTAGACGATCGCTCACACCGCGACAGGCGCACTATGACCCATAGGGGTTGCGCATGGCGGCATCATAGTCGTGCTGATGCTGCGCGCCTGCGGCGCAGGGTCACGCTTGGATCCTCACCAAACATCGCTCGGTACTGGGCATTGAACCGGCCGAGGTGGGAAAAGCCGTGCCGGAGCGCCACTGCCGTGACGCTGACCTCCACGCCCGACCGCAGCAGCTCGTCACGCACAAGCTGCAATCGGACCCGCCTCAAGAACGCAGTGGGATGGTCTCGCGCCGCCGGCGAAACCCAGCCTGCAGCAAGCGCAGGCGGAAATCGGCGGCGCCACCCGAGCGGCTTCTGGCTCGCTCGGACGAATTGATTGATGCTGTGAAAAGGAGAGAACGACGCTGACGGACAGTCGCTGATTCTATTGGATCCGGCATCTCGCCGCTACTTGCGCACCCGGCTCCGCCAGAGGCCTTTGAGCAAGGCAGTGCAGGCATCGGCCAACTCGTTGGGCGCTTCCAACGGCGAGAGGTGGCCAATGCCTTCCAGCACCCGGAAGGTCGCCTGCGGAAGAAAGCGAGTGAAAGTCTTACGAAGCGCGGGCTCGTATTCGACTTGGTCGCGATCGCCGATCACGACTGTCACAGGCACCGTCACCGCAGGCAGCCCGGCGCTGACATCCTCGATCATGTTGCGTTCAGTCCAGGCCGCTTTGCGGCGGGCGCGCCGCGCAACGTGTCCTCGATCACCTGTTCGCGCAGTCTGGGTGACAACGGTCCACCTGCCAGCACGGAAAGCGCCTGCTCAACGGCCTCGCGAGAGCTGTAGGAGTCAAGCATGGCAGCACGCTGCGCTTCGGAGACCGGCATCGGCGTCGGCGGCGCGCGCAACGAGTACGAGACCCACAAGCCCGTCTGGCCGCCGTGCCGCGATGATCTGCGCCACCTTGCCGCCCATCGAATGGCCGACCAGCACGTAGCGAACGAGCCCGAGAGTACGTGCAACAGCCTCGGCGTCGTCAGCCATCGCGCTAAGATCGTATCGTCCATCTCTCGCAACGGAGTCGCCCCAACCACGTTGGTCGAGTGCGATCGAGCGCGGCTTGCCGCCGAGCTGGTTAATCACGTCTTGCCAAGTGCGTGATGAGCCGCCCCAATAATGCAAGAAGACAAGCGCTGGATCGCCGTCGCCGGCTTCCGCAATCTGTGTTGCTGCACCGTTTGTATCAATGACGAGACGGGACACTGGGCTCACCTCGCTTGAGCGCAAACGTCAGAACCAAGCGTTTGGGCTGATGTCGCCCTCTTTGCGGCCCTCGCCGCTTTCTGGATCAGCGCTGCCACCTCGCTCGCGCGCGAAAGAAAGATTGCGTGGCTGCCCGGGAGCTCGATCGTTTCAGACTTAGCACGCTTGGTCATGAATCTCTGAAGCTCCGGATTGATCATACGGTCCTGTTGCGGAATCACGGCGTAGCTCGGCTTCTCTTTCCAAGCCACGACTTTGGCATTTGCGCCGAATGCCTCAACAGAGATCGGCACTTGCGATAGCGCCATGAAGCACGCGACGGGCTTCGGAACGGCAGCGAAAGTCACCGGCCTGCCGTTAGACAAGGTCGTGGTGCACAATCATCTGATCGGTGGCGGCTTCGGTCGTGGTCTGGAAAGCGACGGTATCGCGCGCGCCGCGTAAATCGCGCAGCAAGTCGATGGCCCGGTAAAGGTCGTGTGGACGGGCGAAGAAGACATCCGGCACGACATGTATCGGCCCATGTTCTACGACCGGTTCACTGCCGGACTTGATGCGAGAGGCAACCTGAAGCATCGTTTCGCCGGCTCCTCCGTCATCTCGCGCTGGCTTCCGCCCGGATTCAAAGACGGTCTTGATCCCGACACGACCGAGGCCGCAATCAATCTAACCTATGGCATACCGAATATGCGGGTCGAGTATCTGCGCGTCGAACCGCCGGGAGTTCCGACCGCGTTTTGGCGAAGCGTGGGCCCTTCACATAATGTCTTTGGTCAGAGGATCGAACTCTTCCGCCAGCAATCCGACGTCATTGCAGCGGGCGAGCAAACGGGTGAACAGCTTGCGTGCTTCCGCATAGCGGCCCTGTAATATGTAGTTATCGACCAGCCAAAAGCTGCACGCCAGGAAAGCTCCTTTTCCTGCGGGTAGTCCGTCTTTGGTGTGTTCGGTTTCGTAGCGGAGCATGAATTCGTTTTCAATCAAAAGTCGGTCCTCGCACGCCCTGAGCGTTCCGCGCACGCGCGGGTCCTCGGGAGGAAGAAAGCCGACCATGGGGATCAGCAGAAGACTGGCATCGACCTGGTTGGAGCCGTAGGACTGGACAAAGCTATTAAGCTCGCTGTCGAAACCGCGCTCGCAGACCTCGGCATGGATTTCGTCGGCGATCTCGCGCCATCGTTCTGAGTCGTTGACGGTTTCCAATTCATTTGCCGCGCGATCGAATGCGACCCAGGCCATGACCTTCGAATGAACGAAGTGCTGCGGGCCCCCGCGCACCTCCCAAATGCCTTCGTCTGTTTGCCGCCATGCTGTTGCCAGATACTCCAAGACAACCGGCCGCAAAGCGTGGCCCCGCTCGGATGGCGCCGTACCCGCTTTCAGCCCCTGAAACATCGCATCGGCGATCTCGCCGAAGACATCTAGCTGCAGTTGCTCGGAAGCGCCGTTGCCAATGCGCACCGGTGCTGAACTCTCGTATCCTGGCAGCCAAGGGATGGTTAGTTCCGGCAGCCAGCGCTCGCCACCTACACCGTACATGATCTGGACTTGGTTCGGGCTGCCGGCGACAGCCCGAACAAGCCAATCGCGCCATGCCTGCGCCTCGTCGTAGTAGCCGAGATTCATCAGGGCGAGGAGTGTGAAGGTGGCGTCCCGGAGCCAACCATAACGATAGTCCCAATTGCGCACGCCGCCCAAGTGCTCGGGAAGCGAGGTGGTGGCAGCGGCGACGATCCCGCCAGTTGGCGCCTAGGTCAAAGCCTTCAATGTAATGAGCGAGCGTTTTACCGACTCTGTCCAGCGCCCGACTTCGGGACATCGATCGCTCCATTGCCGCCAGAACGCCTCCGTGCGCGCCAGCGCATTGAGCGGATCGATCGGCGCCGGCGGATTTTGAAATGAGGCTCCGTAGGAGAGGACGAACGGAACGGATTGGCCGGCCTCGACCGCGAACTCACCGACCGTTCTGAGATCTTCGCCGTAGAGAGCAACCGGTGTCCGCAAGATGACACGCTCTGGTCCGGCAATGGCGTTGATCGTATTGTCATCGAGGCGGTTGACCCATGGCACGATCGCTCCATAGTTGAACCGCAACACGAGCTCAGTCTGAAAGAGCACTCGACCCGACCGACCCACCACGATCCGCACCAGATAGGCGCCATCTGCCGGCGGCATGAAATCGACGATCGCCGCACGGCCTGTTTCAGTCTCGAATTCGGTTTCGAGGACGAGTGTGCCGGGACCATATCGCCGTCTCACGGCGAGCGGCGGGTCTTTGGGAGCGATGAGCCATCGGCCGTTTTCGGCTGTCCCGAGCATGGAGGCAAAGCACGCAGCCGAATCGAAACGGGGCCAGCACAACCAGTCGATCGAGCCGTCGCGGCCGACCAAAGCCGCTGTCTTGCAGTCGCCGATCAGGGCATAGTCTTCGATTCTCAGCGCCATTGCACATCTCTCACCTAACCGGGAGGCGATGCCTTCGGTTCTCAGCATCCGCCTTTTCGTCGATTGACCTACCCGGAGCGTTAGGCTCGCCTACGCGGCGCCAATTGCGTCGGGCATAGAAAGCGGCTCCCCTTGGAGTGCGTACGATCTTCGCTCATGATCTCCATGGGAAGTGCGGCGATGTCCGCTTTTCGCGCCGCTGTTGGGTTGTAGGGCCATCGTGTAGCTATGCGGTCACGCTCCCGCGTACGCGTGCGGAAGCGCCGAGAAGGCGGATGATCTCGGCGGCGACGTTGCCTGCCGGGGCTCCCAGGTCGACAATCAAGGGATCCTCCTCGGGACCGGGTTCCTCGAGGGTGTCGATCTGGCTCTGTAGCAGACCCTTCGGCATAAAATGGCCTTGGCGACCCTGCAGGTGCTCGGCGACAAGATCTCGGCCCCCGCGCAGGTACACCAGCCGCACCTCGGGCCGATCGCCGATGATGACCTGGCGATAGGATCGCTTGAGCGCCGAACATGTGATGATTCCCGGTTGTTTCTTGGCGCGCTGCGCGTCGATCCAGGCTGCGACGCGTTCGAGCCAAGGTCTCCTGTCCGCGTCGGTGAGCGGAATTCCGGCATGCATCTTGGCGACGTTCACCTCGGGATGAAGCGTGTCACCCTCTTCGAACGGCCAGCCCAGGCGTGCAGCCAGCTCTTCGGCGATCGTTGATTTTCCTGCTCCCGACACCCCCATGATCACTAGAACCGGCGGACTGCCACGGTGGGCCCGCGCGCTGTCGAGGCGGTGGACGCCTGCGCCATCAGCAACAAACACAGGATCGGCGCGGCTGATGAAAAGCCCGCTTTCCACCACGCCGACGACTCGCCGGATGCGCTCCTCGAGTCGCGCTGGATCGGCGATAGGATCGAAACGGCAATCAAGAATGCAGTTGGAAGTTTCGGTGATGAAGGGCTGACCTGACGGCGACAAGCGCAACCTGGCGCTCGCTCCGAGCACCTCCAGCGACGCCTTGGTCGCCTCCAGCCCGAAGGAGGCGATTTCGACTGGGACAGGTGCGCGCGTGCCCAGGCGGTCCACCAGCTTGCTCGCGTCGACAACAATAACGAAGCGCCGTGTCGCGGCAGCAACGATCTTCTCGCGAAACAGGGCGCCGCCGGATCCCTTGATCAGGTTGAGTGTGTCGCGTTCGACCTCGTCAGCGCCATCGATCGTGAGATCGACCTGCCGATGCTCTGCAAATGACGTCAGCGGAATGTCTGCCGCGGCCGCCTGCGTTGCCGTCCGCTGCGAGGTGGGAATGCCCTGGAAGCGCAGACCGTCCCGGTGACGCCGGGCGAGCGCCTCGATTGCGAAGGCCGCGGTCGAGCCGCTGCCGAGCCCAACGATCATGTCAGGCTCAACCAAGTCTGCCGCGGCCTCAGCGGCTGCGCGTTTGAGGGCATCCAGCTTCGCATCGGACGCGTTGTCGACCATGCTCATGACTGGACCCAAGCCGCTGTGGCGCGGGCGCGAATGGCAGCTATGGCCGCTGTGTAGTCCCGCGTTCCGAACATCGCAGAGCCAGCGACGATGGCAGTTGCGCCGGCTGCCGCGGCCTGTCTGACAGTCGTCACGTTTTCCCCGCCATCGACTTCGATCACCGGGTGTAATCCGCGCTCCGCACAGATCTGCCGCAGTCGGCGAATCTTGGGCAGCATTTCGGGAAGGAAGACCTGGCCGCCAAAGCCTGGATTGACGGTCATGACCAGCACCACATCGCAGAGATGGAGGACGTATTCGGTGGCGTCGGGCGGGGTTGCGGGATCGAGCACCACGCCGGCCCTTTTCTCCAGCTCGCGAACCTGATGCAAAGTCCGATGCAGGTGGATGGTGGAACCCGGATCGGCCTGGACGAGCAGGTGATCCGCTCCAGCCTTGGCAAAATCGCCAAGGTAGCGCTCAGGCTCGCATATCATGAGATGCACGTTCAGGGGCTTCGTCGTCGACCGCCGGACGGCCTCGAGCACGACGGGCCCAATCGTGATGTTGGGCACGAACCGACCATCCATCACATCCACATGGATCCAGTCGGCACCCGCGGCATCCACCGCACGCACCTCTTCGCCCAGTCGCGTGAAATCTCCCGCCAGCACCGAGGGCGCCACGATGATTGACGGCGTTGGCGCCGGCATATTGGCGCTCTCGACTGCTGGCACTGACGTCCTGTGCAACGTCATGGCGATTGCGCAGCAGCCCGGCCCGGCGTTCGTTCCTCGCCAGCCGCAGCTCGGTCGACGAACCAGACAAGCTCCCCGACCGGCCGCACGCGTGCCGCCGGAACCTAGCTGCTTCCACTGCGAATCGCTTTCAGGATGGCCGCCTTCTTCTGCCCCGCCACCAGAAAAGCGACGCGCCTGCTGCTTTCGATGACCGGGTAGGTTGTTGTGATGCGAATTTCAGGACGTCCATGCGAGACGGCCGCAACCCAGCGTCTGCGTTCCTCGAGAACAGGATCGTCCGGCAGCAGCGAGGCCGTGTGTCCGTCGGCGCCAAGACCGAGGAGTGTCACGTCGAACAACGGACGTCGCGGATCGAGGATCGACGCCCCGTAGGCCTTCTGCAGGATCGCTTCATAGCGTTCAGCGGCTTCCACTGGTGGACCGTGGACCGGGACGGGGTGAATGTTCTCAGGCGGAACTGGTGCCTTTGAAAGCATCGCTTCGCGGACCACCCGATAATTGCTTTCCGGATGGTCGTGAGGGACGAAGCGCTCGTCCCCCCAGTACCAGGAGACAAACGGCCAGGGGAAACGGCCCCTGAATTCGTCCGAGGCCAGAAGTCCATAAAGCGTTTTCGGAGTCGAGCCGCCCGAGAGCGAAACCCTGAAGGGACCCTTTGCGGCCAGCGCCGCGTCGGTCATCCATTCCGCTACGCGGTGCGCCAGCGCCAGCGGGTCCGGCGTTACTTCGATGCGCCCGATTGCATCATTCATCGCACGTGCTACCCCATGGAACCGAGAATGAACTTTTCCATCGCCTTGGCAAAACCTTCGTCGTTGTAGGAATCCGTCACGGCGGCGGCCTGCCCCTTCACCTCGTCAGAAGCATTGCCCATCGCGATGCCAAAGCCCGACCGCTTGAACATTACGACGTCATTGGGCTGGTCCCCGATGGTCGCGATCTCCCCCGCCGGCACGCCGATGTGGTGGGAGAGATAGTCAACCACAGCGCCCTTGTTCGCGTCTTTGTTGGTGATGTCGAGGTAGTAAGGCTGCGATCGGTTGGCGGTCGCGCGCCGACCGAACAAAGCCTGCGCTTCTGCCTCGCATTGCTTGACCTGATCGAGATCGTCACTGACACCCACGATCTTCGCGACTTGATCCAGTCGATCACCAAAATCGTGGACGACCTTGGGCTCGAACTTGACGGTCCACGCCTCGCGCGCGACGTGAGGCGCGTCCGCCTTGGTGATCAGCCAGTCGTTGCCGCTGTAGATCCACACGTCGAGACCACGATGGCGAATGAGGTCGACCGCCTGTCCTGCGATGTCGGCGGGCACCGTCTTTTGGTCCGGGATCGTGAGGTCACGCTCAACGAAAAGCCCGCCGTTGAAACCAGCGATCGGCGTATCAAGATCGAGCGCATCGAACAGCATGGCCATGCCCGGCGGCGGCCCGCCGCTCGTGATGGCGAAGCGTATCCCGGCACTTCTCAGTGAAGCGACCGCCCTGCGCGCGCGCTCCGTCAATATCTTCTCCTCCGTGACGAGAGTGTCGTCCACGTCCACCAGCACCAACGAGATCTTCTCTTGTCCCATCCGGGCCTCCCGGGTGCGCCGGCTCAATCAAGAGGCCGCCAGGCGCGGCCGTCATGCGCCAAAAGCTCGTCAGCCGCAGCGGGACCGCTTCCGCCCGCGACATAGTTGGGAAAATCTCGCGGAGGATTGTTGCCCCAGACGTCAAGAATGGGCTGCACCACTCGCCAGCCTGCCTCGATGTTGTCAGCACGCTGAAACAGCGTCGCATCGCCGATCATGCAGTCGTAGATGAGCGTCTCGTATCCGGTATTCGGCTCTGTCTTAAAGTA
>Ga0126383_10001892_pt1 | contig 13242 bp, 8 predicted proteins | sample PanSoiMetPlot_35_FD_96882 | JGI IMG/M metagenome (GOLD analysis project Ga0126383, IMG submission 96882) | Tropical forest soil microbial communities from Panama - MetaG Plot_35 | ecosystem: Environmental > Terrestrial > Soil > Tropical forest > Bulk soil | place: Panama | collected 2016-02-17
GAAAGAGACTCCGGATTGCAGGGTGCCGTCGCCGTTGCCCAGGAACACCGTGATGTCGGAGGTCTGGTAGTCGAGAGCGACGACGTCGGCGTGGTGATCGCCGTTGAAGTCGCCGACACCGAGTTCCGCGGTGTCGCTGCCCAGTCCGATGTAGACCGAGACAGGCTGGAAGGTTCCATCGCCATTGGCGAGCAGAATGCCGACTCCGCCGTTACTGGTGCAGGTGCCATCGGTGCCGCAGGGCAGAGTGAGGACCAGGTCGCGGTGACCGTCGCCATTGAAGTCAGCGACCGCGACCGCCAGGGGAAAGATCCCAACGAAGAAGCTCTGCTGCGGCTGGAAAGTGCCGTCGCCATTGCCCAGCAGGATCGAGACGGTGCCCTGACGGCAGGCGGGATCGTGTCCGCACTCATTGGCCACCGCGAGGTCGAGCTTTCCGTCGCGATTCAGGTCGGCGACAGCCAGTCCCTGAGGTGAGACTTCCACGGGATAGTTGACCGCGGTTTGAAACGTGCCGTCGCCGTTGCCGATCAGGATAGCGACAGAGTTGGTGGTGGTGACGGAGACGGCGAGGTCGAGAATGCCGTCGCGATTGAAGTCGCCGACTGCAGCCCAGACGGGGGTAGATCCGCCGACGCCATAGGTGACAGGAAGCTGGAAAGTGCCGTCGCCATTGCCGAGCAGCACGCTAACGTCGCCGAATACGTTGATGCCGTTATTAATGACGAGAAGGTCCAGCTTTCCGTCCCGATTGAAGTCACCTGCCGTGACAAACAGGGCGGAGGTGCCGGCGGGGCCAGCCTGGAATTTGCGCGCGCCGTGGAAAGTACCGTCGCCGTTACCGAGCAGAACGCTGACCACGCCAACGGTGTCGCACAAGCTGTTCTGGCAGGAGTCGGCGATGACCAGGTCGAGTTTGCCGTCGCCGTTGAAATCGCCGGCTGCACCCGAGTTGGGGGAGACGCCGGCGAAGTAAGTGGTGGTGTTGAAACCGAGGCCGTACAGGGGAAGGGACAGCAGGGAGACAATCAGGGTGAGGAGCAGAATGCGCAGCATAACGGCCTCCGTCAGGTGAGCTCGGAGCGAACTTCCAGCGGGAAAACCGGAAGGCATTCTACAACGCGCGGAGGACTTCCAGAGAGTCGATTTGTGCCGGGAGACATCCAATGAATGTCACGTCTCGACGATTCTTTCGATCCCGGATGGACAATCAATTTTTATTATAAGGAGTCGGTTTATGAGTGTTGCGGCAGAGAAGGAAATTGCCCAGCAGAGTGCGGGCAAGTTGAAAACGGCGGCGTATGCGGTGGCCTCGGCGACATCGCCGGTGGCTCCGTTCACCATCGAGCGGCGGGAACCAGCGCCGCATGATGTGCTGATCGACATTCTTTATTGCGGCGTGTGTCACTCGGACATTCATCAGGCACGTAATGAGTGGGCGAATTCGACCTTTCCCATGGTGCCGGGGCACGAGATCATCGGCAAGGTGTCAAAGGTTGGCAGCAAGGTGACGAAATGGAAGGTGGGCGACACGGTGGGCGTGGGGTGCTTTGTGGACTCCGACCGCACCTGTCCTGAGTGCAAGGCGGGCGAAGAGCACTTCTGCGACAACCTGAGCCTGACCTACAACAGTTTTGAACAGGATAAGAAAACGCCGACCTATGGCGGATACGCGACGCGCATCACCGTGGATGAGAATTATGTGCTGCGCATTCCCCAGGGACTGCCACTCGAGGGAGCGGCACCTTTGTTGTGCGCCGGGATTACCACTTACTCGCCGCTGCGTCATTTTGGCGTGAAGGCAGGCGACCAGGTGGCGGTGGTGGGCCTGGGGGGACTGGGACACATGGGCGTCAAACTGGCCAAGGCGCTGGGCGCGCATGTGACGGTCCTGAGCCGCTCTGCGAATAAACGCGAGGATGCCTTGCGGTTGGGAGCGGATGATTTCCTGGCGACCCGCGATGCGGCGGTGTTCGAGAAGAATGCAGGCAGATTCGATTTCATCCTGGATACGGTATCGGCGGCGCACGATTACAACACCTATCTCAACCTGCTGCGGCGGGACGGAACGATGGTGCTGGTGGGGCTGCCGGATCCGGTTCCTCTGTCGGCGGGTTCCCTGATTCCCAAGCGGCGGCGCCTGGCGGGGTCGATGATTGGCGGCATCCGGGAGACGCAAGAGATGTTGGACTTCTGCGGGAAAAACAAGATTGTGTCGGATGTGGAAGTAATTCCGATCCAGCAGATCAACGAAGCCTACGAGCGGACCGTGAAGGGCGATGTGCGCTACCGGTTTGTGATTGATATTGCCAGCCTGAAGTAAGTGAGCTCTATTCGGAGGCTGTTCGGGAGTCAAGAACAGCCCCTCTCTGATCGAAAGCGACGGGGCAGCGGGGCGAGAGAATCCGCAGAGCTCGCAGAAGGTAGAAAACAGGACGCAGAATTAATCATAACTTTGTCTATACTTTTCCCGATTTCTTGCGTCTAACCATTTAAAAGCAGTTCGTGCAGTGTGCGCTTCTGGTCCAGCTCGTGTGCGATGAAAAAATGGAACGATGCGCTATGGAAATGCGTATCACTTCTAGCTGATTGACGGCAGGGGCCGATGGGGAACCGATTCACGGGCAAGGTGTCCGGTTCGGGAGGATGGTTATGGAAAATGGGAGAACTGGGGTAAACGGGAAGAGGGACCTTCCGGGAAGTAATGATCCGCATGTGCAGGAGGTAGTGCGCGCAGCACATGAAGAATTGCGGCAGTTGATGCGCCAGCGGGCGGATGTGATGAAGCGGATCGGCACGGTGAAACAGACGATTGTTGGGTTGGCGAACCTGTTTGGTGACGAAGTTCTGAACGACGAGTTGCTGGAACTGGTGGACCGGAAGAGCGGGGGACGTCAGCCGGGGTTTACGAAAGCGTGCCGGATGGTGCTGATGGAAGCGGATCATCCGCTGGGGGCGCGGGAAGTGTGCGAGCACATTCAGCGGAAGGCCGCACCCGTGTTGTTGCGGCACAAGGATCCCCTGGCATCGGTCACCACCGTCCTGAACCGGCTGGTGGAATACGGCGAGGCGCGGGCGGTGGTACGCGACAACGGACGCCGCGCTTGGCAGTGGGTAGCCGATCCCTCAAACAGTGCGTTAGTCGCCGGAACAGCGGTGGTGGGCCCGAAAATGTGATGTGCGCATACGCGGTGAAGAGACGCAGCGGAGCTGCGTCTCTCGAGCCGCCATGCGCGATCGCAAAAACGGCTTCGCAAAGATTGCGAACGGGACCCGCGACGGACGCAGCGAATACCAGCGGGCGTGAAGAAAACCGCGAGGCTCGGTCACGCCGGCAGCAGCATGCCCTTCTCCAAGTGACGGACGACGTGTGCGTAAGATGCCGCATGCGGATCGTGCGTGACCATCACAATCGTCTTCTGAAAGCTCTCATTTAATCTCTTCAGGATTTCCAGGATCTCGGTGGCGGAATGGCTGTCGAGATCTCCCGTGGGCTCATCAGCGAGCAAGAGCGTAGGGTCGCTGACAATAGCGCGGGCGATGGCGACACGCTGCTCCTGTCCGCCGGAGAGCTGCTTGGGCAGGTGATTGACGCGCTCCTCGAGGCCGACCAGCTTGAGCGCGGTCATCACATGATCGCGGCGCTGGGCGGGTGTGAGCTTGGTGAGCAGCAGGGGCAGTTCAACGTTTTCGAAGGCTGTCAGAACCGGGATGAGGTTGAAGGTTTGGAAGACGTAGCCGATGTGCTCGTTGCGCCAGCGGGCGGACTGGGCGTCGGAGAAGCGGAAGATGTTGTCGCCCAACACCAGCAGTTCGCCGGCGGTGGGGCGATCGATGGCAGCGATCATGTTCAACAGCGTGGTCTTGCCCGACCCCGAAGGGCCCATGAGGGCGAGAAATTCTCCTGCACCAATTTCGAGGGAAACATCGTCGAGGGCTTTGACTTCGAACGCGTCGCGCTTGAAAACCTTGCTGACGTTGCGGGCCTGAACGATTTTGGTTTGCGTCGCGGTCTGGGTATTGACTGTAGCAGTGCTCATGATTGTCCTTTGATTTTGATCTTGGCGCCGTCTTTCAAGTCGGCAGGGGCGGCGGTAATCACGTCTTCTCCGCCATTGAGGCCGCTGACCAGCAGGCCTCCGCTGCGCTGCGCGAGGATTTGCACTTCGCGCATCAGGGCCTTGCCGTTGTAAGCCAGGAATACGACTTTCTTGCCATCACGATCGCGCACCGCGGTGGTGGGCACGAACACACCCGAGGGCCGAGAACTTCCGGCCTGCTGCTTGGGCTCGGCCAGAAACTTGACGGTGGCGTTCATGTCCGGGCGCAGATACGAGTCAGGGTTGAGGATTTTGACTTTGATCTGCACCGTGGCTTTTTGACGATCGGCCTCGGGAGAGATTTCCGCGATCTGGCCATCGTACTTGCGATCCGGAAAGGCATCGGTCGTGACCACGCCCTTCTGGTCGCGAGTCAGCTTGGAGAAATCATCCTGGGCGATGTCGAGTTCGACCTGCAAATCGTTGAGATCGGCCAAGGCAACGACTTCACCTTGCGGGCCCCCGGCGGCGCCGCTGGCAAATTGCGCAGTGACGAGTTCGCCTTTCTCGGCCGTGCGCTCGAGGATGGTGCCGGTGACGGGAGCGCGGATGACCGTGGCGTCGAGCAGGGATTTCGCATAAGCTTCGGCGCCTTCCGCCTGAAGGAGCTGGCCCTTGGCGCGGGCGATTTCTTCGGTTCGGGGGCCGAGTTTCGAAAGCGTGAACGACTGGTTCAGCGAGTTCACTTTCTGCTGGTCGGCCTCGTACTTGGCAGTGGCGTCATCGAGGTTCTGTCTTGACATCACGCCTTCGTTGAAGAGTTCGCGAGTGCGGTCGAGAGTAATCTTGTCGTTGAACGCCGTGGCGCGGCCTTCGTCGAGATTGTGTTGCGCTTGCTGAATCTCTTCGGGACGAGAGCCGTGCTCCAGCTCTTCGAGATAGGCGCGAGCGGTTTCGGTTGCCCCCCTGGCCTGTTCGTACTGCGCCCGGAATTCCTGGTCTTCCAGGCGAACCAGGACCTGGCCTTCTTTCACCTTGTCGCCTTTTTCCACGCCGATCCAGGCGACACGCCCCGTGACCTTGGAGTTCACGTTGATCTTGTGATGAGCCACGATGTAGCCGCTGGCGGTGAGAACGATGCCACCGACGTCGCTCGATTCCGCAGTAGCGCGGGTGGCCTCAACCTCAGGCATACCCGAGGAGAGCAGCCGGTAGGCGAGCGCGACAACGCCGAGCACCAGGAGGAGGGCGATTCCGCCCAGGATGTAGCGCTTGGCCCAGACCGGTGGCTCGCCCTCGCCATTGCTGCGCTGGCTGCGGTCGATGCGCAGGCTTTGCAAGTCGTGATGTCTGGCGTCAATCGGCATGTTGATCCAATGATGATGGCGTCTTCACGCAAGTTGCAATTTCCTTATCCACGTAAGGCTCCCAAAATATCCTGACGAGCGGCATGCCAGGCAGGCGCCAGGCCTCCAATCAAACCCATGAGGATGGCGAAGGCGATGGCCAGGGAGACGACGACAGGCGTCATCTGCAGGCGGAAGACGACTTCGCTGAAGGTGACGGCGTTCGAGGTCCCGGTGGCCATGCCGTTAAAGGGCAACATCAGAAGTATGCCCACCAGCGCACCCAGCAGAGACAGCAACAGCGACTCGATGACGAAGGAGGTCAGGATACTGGGCTTGGTAAAGCCGATCACGCGCAGGGTAGCGATTTCGCGTCCGCGGTAGGCGACGGCGGCGTACATGGTATTCATGGCCGCGAAGCTGGAGCCGATGGCCATGATGATGGCCACGATGAGACCCACAAACTTGATGGGCTGGCCGGACTTGGTCTGCGAGGAGTAGTAGTCGGGCTCGAGCATGCCGGCGAGTTTGAGACGCTGGTCGTCGGTCACACGGTTCTTCAGCGCTTCTGCCGAGACCGGATCGGTGGCGCGCATGAGCACGGAAGAATACTGGGTGCGTTCGAAATCCACGGTGAGCTGGTTGATGTCGCCCCAGATTTCCGAGTCATGGGCCGTGCCGGAACCGTCGAAGATGCCGACGACGGTCCATTGGCCGGTTCCAATCTGCATGCTGTCACCGATGTTGGTCTTCGAGAAGCGGGCGTTGATCGACTTGCTGACAACCACTTCGTGCTGGCCGGGAGTGAACCAGCGGCCGGCGATGAGCTTGATCTTGGGGCGCATCTCAATTCCCAGCGGGGTGAGGAAGCGCGTGGTCACGTTGACTTCGCCGGTGCCGTCCCGGCGGGGAAGAACGATGACGAGAATGTCTTCACCGGAAACCAGGGGTTCGCCCTGGCTGTTCCGGGCCACGCCCGGCAGGTCTTTCATGGTTTGCATGTCATCCCGGGCGACGCCACCGGCGGAGAGTTCCGAGGTCGATCCTTTACGGAGAACGAGAATATTCAGGGGATCTCCGGTGGTGCCAAAGGCGCGATCGAGGCCGGCCAGCAAGGCCATGATGAAGATGGCGGTGGCGACGGTGAGGGCGATGCCCAGCGCCGTCATAACCGTCAGTCCCTTGCGCAGGCGCAGGTTCCGGACGTTGTAGCTCAGAGGGATTGCCATGTGCTCCTTTTCTGCATCATCCGATGTGGCGCAGGCCGTCAACGATGTTGACTTGGGAGGCATGGTACGAGGGGATGAAGGCGCTGAGAAATCCCACCAGCGCCGATACCAGCAAGGCCACGATCACCGTGGGCAGGGTGACGGCCATGCCGGTCATGAATCCTCCTTGTTTCTGCATGCCAAAGACGACGACGTAGGCGATCAGGGTTCCGACGATTCCTCCTACCAACGCCAGCGAGACGGCTTCGCCGACGAACAAGCCGAGGATGCTGTTGCGGGTGAATCCCAGGGTTTTGAGCAGGGCCACTTCGCGGGTGCGTTCCCGGATGGACATCGCCATGGTGTTGGCCGAGACCAGCAGAATGGCGAAGACTACAGCCGAACAGATGCTCAGAATGAAGGCTTTCACGTTGCCCAACATTTGCACGAAGTCGAGCTGGAAGGCGCGCTCGGTCTCGGTCTTGGTGGGCTTGGGCGCGTTGCGAAACTGTTCGTCAATCGCACTGGCGACGCGGGCAACGTCCTGCGGGGAATCGACCAGGACGGCGAAGACGCCTTCGTTGCCTTTGGCCTCGGCATAGCCTTCGTCGAGATAGGTCTTGTTGAAATAGATGGTCTGGGTCGTCGTCGGGGCGGTAAATATGCCGCGAATGGTCAGTTCGAGGTTCAGGGGAAAGATGACGCCCTTGATGTTCAGCCGATCGCCGATCTTCCAGCCGAACTTCCTGGCGAGTTCGGCGTCGACGATGGCGCCGGCGCGGTCATGCTGCCAGGCTTCGACCTGCTCCGCGGGTATCTGAAATTCGGGATAGACCTTGAGCAGTTCCTGGGGATCGGTACCGAACTGGGCGAAGAAGTTTTCCGGCTTGTCGTCCTTGTACTGCCCGCCGAACCATTGCTGGTTGACCACCTGGGTGACACCGGGGATGGACCGGATTTTCTCCCGATAGGAGGCGGGCAGATTGAACACCAGCGAGACTTTGTGGCGCACCAGCAGGCGCTGCGCCGACTGGGTCGTGCCCTTGTCGATATAGAAGCTGCGCCAGATGGTCATCATCAGTGTCAGGAGCAACAGCGAAAAGCCGATGCTGAGAACGGTCAGCAGGCTGCGTCTCTTATTGCGGAACGCGTTCTTGGTCACGAATCGTGTCAGGGTCATGAGTCAGCTATCCAATGTGGCGGAGTCCATCGACGATGTTGGTTTTCGACGCGTAGTACGAGGGGATGAAAGCGCTCACAAAGCCTACCAGCCCGGCGATGAGCAGAGCGAACGTCATCGTGGAAGCAGAGACTCGCAGACCGCCGAGGAACAGGCCGCCCTGCGGTGAGTGGGCCATGGCGATGACCAGCAATGAGGCGCCCAGGGCTCCCAGGAGCCCACCAGCCAAAGAAAGAATGACCGCTTCAGTGATGAACAGGCCCAGCACCGTGCGGCGTGTGAAGCCCAGGGTCTTTAACAGAGCCACTTCACGGGTGCGCTCGCGAATCGACATCGCCATCGTGTTGGCGGAAACCAGCAGCGTGGCAAACACCACGGCCATGCAGATGCTCAGGATGAACGCCTTGACGTTGCCCAGGGTGGCGATCCAGCTGAGCTGAAAGGCGCGTTCGCTTTCGGTCTTGGTGGGACGGGGAGCATTGCGGAACTCCTCGTCAATTTCCTTCGCCACCTTGGGAACATCCTGCGCCGAGTCCGCCATTACACCGAAGAAGCCGACGCGCCCCTTCACCTCCGGATAGCCCTCGTCAATATAGGTGTTATTGAAATAGACGGAATCCGTGGGAGAAGGTGAGGTATAGATCCCACGAATCGTCAGTTCCGGGTTGACAGGAAAAATCGTTCCCTTGAGATTGATTCGGTCTCCGATCTTCCAGCCATGACGCTTGGCGAGATCGCTGTCGACAACGCAGCCGGCGCGGTCGTGCTTCCAGGCCTCGAGTTGATCGGGAGGAATATTGAACTCCGGGTAGACGTCGAAGAACTCGTCGGGATCGGTGCCGAACTGCGCGAAGAAGTTCTCCGGCTTGTCGTCTTTATAGATTCCGCCAAACCAGGTCTGATTGACCACGTGCTTGACCCCGGACATGGAGCGAATCTTCTCCCGGTAGGAGGCGGGCAGGAAGAACACGAGAGAAACCTTGTGGCGCGTGATGAGGCGTTGCGCTGACTGCGCACTGGGCTCGGAGTTATAGAAGGCGTGCCAGATGGTCATCATCAGGGTCAGCAGCAGAAGAGAGAAGGCGATGCTCGCGACCGTGAGCAGACTGCGGCGCTTGTTGCGGAAGGCATTCTTGCGGACAAAGCGAGTCAGAGTCATGGCAGTTCCTGGAAGACCACGCATGCCCACCGGCATGACCCTACAATGAAATCAGGATAAAGGATGGAGCCGAGGTCTACAACCCGCCGGTGGGGTGCGAGGACCGAAATCATCCATCCCCCGATCCATGGTCGGTGCCGGGCGGGGAGGCTGCCAGTGGGCATCGTCAGGCGGGCGGTCTGACAAATGTCATGCGGGGCCCAGGGTTGCTGCGGTAAGACAGTCAGGCCGCCGAACAGTGCGTCGCGGTGACATGGCAACCCGCTGACTTACAGCCTTGACCGATGCTTGACTTCTATCCCTTTCAGAACACAGCAGGTTCGCGGGTACTTTCGTAACTCACGACGGAATGCACAGTGAAGTTATCCTAATCCTATCCCTTCCCCAAAAAGGTGTGCCAGCCGCTCTCCGAGGAGCGGAACCCCCTTCTTCGCGCAAGCGAGGCGAGCGAGAAATGTCGAATAAAATCGGGCGGTTTGAAATTCAGAGCGAGATTCGAAAGTCTTACCGTGGGTCGGTGTTCAAGGCGTCGGATCCAGAGAGCGGGCAGACGGTTGCGCTTAAGACTTTGACGCTCGAGGTGTTGGGCGACCACCGGGGAACGTTAGTCGAAAGCATCCTTGAGGAATCGGACCGCAGTAAGGCGCTCAACAGTCATAACATCGCTCTGCTATATGGCGCGGGGGAGATCGAAGGTCTGTTTTGCGCGGCGATGGAGTATGTGCAGGGTAATAGCATCGCCACCATGATGGCGCGCAAGGAAGGGTTTTCCATCTGGGATATCCAGGACATCGCGCGACAGAGCTGCCAGGGGCTCGATCATGCGCACACCCACAACGTGGTTCATGCCAGCCTGGAGCCGGCGAAGATCATGGTGCAGTGGGATGGCATCGTCAAGCTGCTGGGCTTTGGAGTCTCGCTGATGGGAGCGCACCCGGCCGAGGCAGCAGGCGCGGCGCCGGAAGTACTGCACTACATGTCGCCCGAGCAGTTGCGCGGCGAGGCGCTCGATGCGCGTTCCAACCTGTTCAGCCTGGGGGCAATTCTTTACGAGATGGTGACCGAACGCAAGGCGTTCGCAGGAGAAGACGCCGAGCAGGTCCGGCAATCCATCCTGGAGATGACGCCGGTGGCTCCGGACCAGGTGAACCGCAAGGTACATCCCGCGCTGAGCCAGGTGGTCATGAAGGCGATCGCCAAGAATCCCGAGCAACGGTACCAGTCGGGCCAGGAACTGGTGAACGACCTGGAGCGCTGCAAGGAGAGTTCGACCAGGAGTGCGGCAAGGAAAAGCACGCAACCGCCGCAGGGATTGAATGCTCCGGGGAAAATGAAGCCGGCGGTGAACGCTCCGGTCACGGCCCAGCAGCCGGCCCCGGTGGCGGATCCGGCGGCGGCCGAGCCTCCGGCAATTACCACGACAGCACCGGCGAAGCCGGCGGTCGAAAAGAGGGCCGAAGTCCCCTCAGCCTCTGCGCAAACCAAGGCTGAGGCGCCCGAGTTTGAGGTGCAGGCAGCTCCCGCACCACCCGCCAAGGCAGCGGCCGCAGCCGCAGCCGCAGGATGGAGTGGCGGAAAGACCCCGGCGGTGAGTAAGGATGTGTCGCCTGTGCCGAAACTGGATCCGGCGGCGCAGTTTATCAACTCGTGTGTGAAGGCGTCGGTGGAAGCTTTGGCCACCGAGCACCCGGAGACGCTCCCGGCAGCGACCGTGGAGCCAGAAGTGGAAAGTGCGCCGGCTGAGGCGCTGCCCAAGCTGCCCGTCGATCCCATGGTGGACGAATCGGCTCACCAGGCGGGGTCCGGCGGTTTAAGTTTTTCCGATCTGGATGAGTTGCCTCCGTTGAAAGAAGTTTACCTGGCGCCCCCACCCCAGGCGGCCGAACCTGAAGCCGCAGCTGATTCTTTGCCGGCGACTGTTCTCCGTCCCTCCTCGGTTCCCGACAAGCCGAAAGTGCAGCCGCGCGAGGTCGCAAAGAAGGCGGTTACCGAGATCAAGAAGACTCCGCCGAAGCTCTTCATGTATTCGATCGCCGCCGCCGTGGGCGTCATTCTTCTCATCATTGTGGCCATCGCGTTTCACATTCATAACGAAAATACCGACGATGACGGCGGGCCGGCGCCCGCGCCCGCCGCTGCCGCGACGCCGGCGCCCCAGCCCGCCGCAGCACCCGCGACGCCGCTCGCCACACCTTCGGCGCAGCCGGCTCCGGCGGCGGAACAACCTGCACCAGAACCGGCCGCTGCGGAGGCGCCGGAAGTTTCGGTAAAGCCGAAATATCTTGCCAGCAACAGCAGGAAAAAGGGTGCGAGGACGCCGCCCCCGGCGCCAACTGCGATTCCTGGCGAACTCACCGTGAATACCACTCCAGCGGGCGCGCAAATCACGATAGACGGCCGTACGGACAACTCCTGGATGAGTCCATACAATGTGGCCGGCCTGGTCCCCGGGCAGCACGCGGTGACGGTCAGCAAGGCAGGCTACGGATCGGAGTCGCGAACGATTGAAGTGGCGTCGGCAAGCAAATCGGTGCTGGTGATTCAGCTGGCGCAACTGGCAGCGCAGGTTTCCGTGGCCAGCGATCCGCCGGGAGCCACAATCGTTCTCGATGGAAAAGACACCGGGCACATCACGCCGACGCAATTGGTGCTGGATAAGCCCGGTAGCCACACTCTACTGCTGAGGAAAGCCGGCTACCTCGACGAGACCACCACCGCGAACCTGCAATCGGGCCAGACGTTCCGTTACGCTCCGAACATGCACCCGCTGGGGCAAACGGATGACATCAAGACGGTCAGCAAATTCAAGAAAGTCTTTGGTGGCGGCGATACCTCCAGCATGGGCGTGGTCAGCATCAAGACCAATCCCAAGGGGGCGCAGATTGCGGTTAACCGGCGCATTATCGACAAGGCTTCGCCGGCTGACTTCTACCTCAACCCCGGTACTTATGTGGTGGATGTCACTTTCCCCGGCTACAAGGACCTGCATCGCGTCGTCACCGTCGACAAGGGCGGCAAAGTTGTGATTGATGAGACTATGGAGCGGCAATAGTCCTTAAATCGCCCGTCTGTCTGCCTTCTTCGGCGGGAGTATTCCTGCCGGTTCCTTCCTCGAAATTCATTCGCCTTTAACGTGCGTGAAACAATCCTGCAACCTTGCTCGCCTAAGTTATGAGGGTTTTGCAATCACCCCAGGCCCCGATTTCCCGAAATAAACGGTAAACCTGGCGCACTGCTGCAAGCGAGAGCTGGCGCGAGCATTGACTGATTCTTCATTGGAGGAATAGCTATGACATCCCGATCCTCGGATTCGACATCCGTAAAAACTGCGGCACTGGTTGCCGCTGTCGCCACGCTGTTGGTGGGAAGCACGTTGCCGGTTTTCGCCGCGCCGCGACCGTCGGCTACCACGACTCCTGTGCAACATCTGGTGGTCATCTTTCAGGAGAACGTTTCCTTTGACCACTACTTCGGCACCTACCCGGTTGCGGCCAATAAGGCAGGCGAGCCCACCTTTAAGGCGGCAACAGGAACCCCTGGAGTGAACGGCCTGACCAATGCGCTGCTTTACCACAACCAGAATACTCACAAGCCGTTTCGCCTTGACCGCTCGCAGAACTACACCTGCGACCAGGACCACGACTACACGCCGGAGCAACAGGGGTACGACGCCGGACTGCTGGACAAGTTCGTCCAATTTCTGGGAGTGGGTTCGGACGGAACCTGCCCGGACTACGGATACGGCACCTCACTGGTAATGGGCTACTACGACGGCAACACCGTGACCGCGATGTGGAACTATGCGCAGGCCTTCGCCATGAGCGACAACTCCTACGACACGATGTACGGGCCGTCGACGCCGGGGGCGATCAACCTGGTTTCCGGCAATACCACGCCGTATGACGCCTCGCACACCATCGGCGATCTGACGGGCAGCGTGATTGCCACCAGCGTAATTGGCGACCCCGATCCTTACTACGATGATTGCGGCAGCCCGACCCAGGTCGCGATGCTGGGCAAGAACATCGGCGACCTGCTGAATGCGAAGGGCATTACCTGGGGATGGTTCCAGGGCGGCTTCAAACCGACGCAATCCTGGGACGGGAAGAATCCTGCGGTTTGCGGAGCGCAGAGCACGAACCTCGGCGGCGCCACGGTGCCCGACTACAGCGCGCACCACGAGCCGTTCGAGTACTATGCCTCGACGGCGAACCAGCACCATCTGCCGCCGAGTTCTACCGCCATGATTGGCTACACCGACCAGGCGAATCACCAATACGATCTAACCGACTTCTGGAACGCCGTGAAC
>Ga0126383_10001893_pt1 | contig 13241 bp, 11 predicted proteins | sample PanSoiMetPlot_35_FD_96882 | JGI IMG/M metagenome (GOLD analysis project Ga0126383, IMG submission 96882) | Tropical forest soil microbial communities from Panama - MetaG Plot_35 | ecosystem: Environmental > Terrestrial > Soil > Tropical forest > Bulk soil | place: Panama | collected 2016-02-17
AATATCGATCTGACCGCCGACACCGGTCTGTCGCACACAACAATCGAGAAATCGCCGCGTCTTCATCTCGTGGTCATGAAAAAAATCGAAGATGTCGTGAAAAAGGACCTTGCAGCCAAGGTCAAGGCAACCAAACCAAAGACAAAAAGACAGAAATCAAACGCCTAGGAAAGCTATCGCGCGACGCGGTAGCGCTCGTGATTTGAAGCCTGCCGATCCTTCGTCGCAGTTTTAGAGACCCCGGCTGTGTCCGCGACCGGGGTCTCCCCGTCCCAGAATGGCCGGTACTCAGACAATCCGGCCGCAACAATTTGCGGCCAGCAGTATGGAGCAGGTGTGGCAGCACCGCGCCTGTTATGCGGCGGCGGGGTGGTCGGACCACTCAGCGCCGCTGGGCACGGCGCCTGGGACGGAGCGGCCATAGCGTCGGGCCGCTGGCGCGACCGACCCATTGCGCAAGCGCACCGCGCCAATCACACTGGCAGCGCGCTCGCGAATGATTCGGATCTGCTGCCGAATTAAAGGAAAGGACTGATGCCGGATTTCGGACTGCAACGGGACTGGAAGCAGTTTCTGTCCTACGAGGTGTTTGAACGCGCCGCCTCGCGCATCGTGATGTTCTTTGTTTCGATCATCATCGTCTATTCGCTGATCCTGATGACGATGACACTGGTCGGTGAATTTCGCCTCAATCCCACTTATCTAGAGACCGAGTCGCTGCGCGACGTTTTTGGCTCAATCCTAACGATTCTGATTCTGATCGAATTCAACCATTCTATTGCGCTTGCGATTTCTTCAAGGTCGGGAATTTTGCAAGCACGCACTATAGTTCTGATAGCGATACTGGTGATCGCGCGAAAAGTGATCCTACTCGACTTTGCGGCCGCCACCTTCGAGCAAATGGCTGGCATCGGCACGATTGCGCTTGCGTTCGGACTGTTGTTCTGGCTGATCAATGCCCGAACGGATAGCGTGGCGCAGTTCCGATCTCATGACTAGAGGCGCGGGTCCATCCAGATCCGAAGCGTGAATTCTTGGCGCCGCGCGTCGTGACAGTCAGATCGATCAATGTCCGCTGAACACCAGATTCTGGAACGGCAGAACCAGCGCCTGGAGCCGCAGAATCAGCGCATGCAAAAGCGCCAGCGCGTCCACGATGTGAAGCGCGAAGGCATGAAAAAAACCAGTGTCTTTCGCCACGATGGTGTCGTGATTGTTGGAATAGGCGTTGGCGATGCAGCTGCTTCCCGGAGTGACGCCTTCGAGGCCACCCTTAAACAACGGCTCAAGAGTCACGAGCAGCGTGCCCGGGCGAGTCACCTGCTGCGGGTCAAAGAGTTGCTCCCCGCCACGGAACTGGCCGGCGGCGATGTAGTCCTGCACGGCCGTGACCACCAGGGGAATGACCGTGAACGGCCTTGAGACGCAGGTGGCTTCCGCCACCATTCCGATCTGCATGACCTGCGCTTCGATCTGATCAAAGCCCGCCTGTAGTCCGCGCTGACCCGCACCATCGGGGATCAGAATGCCGGCCGGACGCATCAAAGGATTGACGATATCGCCGACGCGGAGCGTGAATTGCTCAACGCGCCCACTGACGCCCGCCCGGATAACGGTTTTGTCGAGATCCACTTGGGCTTGGGCCAGCTCGGCCTCGGCGCTCCTTTTTTGGGCGGGTATGAGGGTGGAGACCCGTTCTTCCGCGCCTTGTTTGGCGGCGGTCGCCGCGGCGATCTCGCCCAATTGGCCTTCGGCGCGCACTTCCAGCCGCTCGATTTCACGGAATGGAACGTTTCCAGGATTGCGCCGATATAATTCGCGCTTGGTCTCCAGCTCATCCAGGGTCTGCTGGCGCGCGCTGGTCGCCTGTTTGATCTGGCCGTCAGCCTTGGCCACGTCCGCTTGAGCGACCACCACTTGGGCGTCGAGCTCTGCAACTTTGTGCCGTGCCGCCTCTACGGCGGCCTGTTGTTTTGAGTTGTCCAGTCTGAAAATTGGCGCACCGGCAGCAACCGGTCCGCTAAACCCCACGTAGGTTTCGGCGACGCGGCCGTTTGTTTCAGGAACGATCGGAACCGTCCGGAAGAACAGGGTGACATTGCTCGTCGATGGGTGGAAGTAAAAAACCGTGGTGATCAAACACACTGTGAGAATAACGCATCCGGTGATGCCCCATCTGAGCTCGAACCAGACAGAGTAAAAGGTAATCTCCTTGCCGAACCGTTTGCCTTGGGCATAGCGGCGGTAGAGATAGTCCGGAAGAATCGTGAAAATCGAGCAGAAAAGAAGCTCAAGCATGGCTCGCCTCTTTCGTGCTTACGTGAACGCTCTCCGGCCGTCGCGACGGCGGACCATCGGGCCTGCCGGCGCGCTCGTGCGGTTGCTTTGCGCGCTCACCGTGAGCGATTTCAGGCGATTGCATCTCGTCCACCTCTGCGGGTCGCTTTACGCCGGCAATTTTCTCGACTGAACCCGCGATACGGCCCAGAGCGGAGCCAAGATCGGGAACGTCAATCAAGGCAAGCAGCAGCCCCGCCACCCAGAAAGCATGTATGTGCGTGAAAAGCGCAAGAAGCCCCAAGACGGCGACAATCTCGAACTGAATTTTTTGCGACTTGTGAGCCATCCGCTCGGGCAATGTGTGCAAGCGGAGGAACAAGATACCGAAACCCAGAACGCCGAGGAAAAGGATGATTGCCATTATCACCAAGAGCACGTCGGTTTCCCCAGGCGCGGTGATGAACGACGGCAAGTGGTGAGGTGCAGCCGGGTTGAGCGACTCAGCCATTTCGTAACTCCCAGTCGTCCCAGCCAGCCGTCAGACCGCTATAAACTCCATCCCCCAGGGCTTCCTGACGTAACAAAGCCGTGGACCCGTGCAGCTCCGGCAACGAGCAACCGTCAGCGCCTCGCCTTGAAAAAGATTTGAAGGAATAAAGCCGAACCTAAAACTCAATAGTAATCCGTATATTGCCCTGATAATTGACTTAAATCAAACACCGGATCCATTCGATTTGGCGATGGTCGCGCGGTGCATTCGTGGGTAAGTTGCTGCGCAGTGGGATTTGCTCGCTCAAGAGACGACGCTAAAACTTCGACACCGCCCTTGCCACCTCCCTGACCCTACTCGCGTTGAAAAGTCAACGTCAGAAACGATGAAGCCGTGACAATTGGGAGCACCCGCGACTGATTGCATGATAGAATGCGCGCTGAAACACGTTGGGATAGGGGGCGCGATAATTGACTTAGATCAAAGTTGCCTGCCCTAAAATGGCCCCATGTAAATGGATGAGCTGCCAGGGTTTGCTAGAAATCGAAGGCAACATCGGAGGATGGTGATGTTCAGGACGATCAAGCTGATCAAGTTTATGGCGATCGTTGCAGCCCTTGCGACGACTACTCTGGCGGCCACTACCCCGTCGCAGGCACAAACCTGCTCCATCCGACTGCATATTGTGAAGGCCGGTTTTATTGTCGGCGCTGGTGGGGGCACCGGTACCTTGGTCTGTCACGGCAGAGCCTTTCGGCTGTCCGTCGGCGGAATCGGTCTCGGCAGTCTCGGCATCGCCGCCGCTGACTTGGCCGGCACCGCCTCCAACGTGCGTAATCCAGCGAACGTCGCCGGCACCTATGGTGCGGCAGGCGCCGGGGTCACATTCGTGGGCGGCGGACAGGTTGCCACACTGCAAAATCAGAACGGCGTCGTGCTGCACCTAGCTGGCGGACAGATTGGTTTTCAGGTCTCGCTTGGCTTGGCTGGCATGACCATAGCCATGCAATAATCCGGTTGGGCTAAATCACTTCACTGGCAAGGAGGGCTCGGATGAAGGGTCGGAGACGAACACGCTTGCTCGGATCAATTGTTTGGTCCGGGCTTGCGATTTTGTGCGCCACGCTCGTTCAAGCGCCGGCGCAACAATTTCCCCCGTTCTTTCAATTCCAGCCCACCGCGCCAGATGTCGATCCCGGAATAGATCACGGCAATTCCGCCGATCTTCCGGAGGATTTCCAAAAGCGCTTGGTGTTCTATCGGTCGCAACAACCGTCCGGCGTCATCATCGTCAATACCGTGGAGCGGCACCTCTACCTCATTCAGGATCCGACGCACGCAATCCGCTACGGCATCGGGGTCGGGCGCGAGGGATTTACCTGGCAAGGCCTTCTGCAAATCAGCCGCAAGGCCGAGTGGCCGGATTGGCATCCGCCGCCGGAAATGATCGAGCGCCAGCCTTATCTGCCGCGCTTCATGGCCGGCGGCCCGGGCAATCCGCTCGGCGCGCGCGCCATGTATCTGGGCAATACCGTCTATCGCATCCACGGCACCAATGCTCCCGAAACGATAGGCCAAGCGGTTTCATCCGGCTGCTTCCGGCTCGTGAATGACGACGTGATCGATCTGTATAGCCGGGTCAATGTCGGCACAAGGGTCATCGTCCGGCAAGATTAGTTCATTGCCTCCCGCGTCGAGCTAGCGGACCGTAACGCCAAGCGCCGGCGACCGCTCAGTAGCGCTCCGCGACGAATTTCCTATCCTTCAGCGACGCCTGATCGTCGTATTTGTCCTTGGTCGAGCGCTTCGGCAGCTTGACCTTGTCTTTAGAAACCTTCTTGTACGGAATTTGCTCAAGCAGGTGCGAAATACAGTTGAGTCGTCCGCGCCGTTTATCATCGGTGCGCACGATGTACCAGGGTGCGTGCTTGGTGTCGGTTGCTTTGAGCATCAAGTCGCGCGCACGCGAATAATCATACCAGCGTCCGAACGATCCTAGGTCCATCGGGCTCAGTTTCCATTGTCGCAACGGATCTTTAATGCGCGCGTTGAATCGTCTTTCCTGCTCTTCTTGACCAACCTCCAGCCAGATTTTGATTAATGTGATCCCAGCATCGACAATGTAGCGCTCAACCGTTGGAGCGAGCTGCAAAAAACGCTCATGCTGATGCTTATCGACAAAGCCCATGACATATTCGACGCCGAGCCGGTTGTACCAGCTGCGGTCGAAGATGACGATCTCACCGGCGGCCGGAAAGTGGGCGATATAGCGCTGAATATACATCTGGCTTTTTTCGCGATCGCTCGGCGCCGGCAAGGCGACAACGCGGAAAACGCGCGGGCTTACCCGTTCGCTAATGGCTTTAATCGTCCCGCCTTTGCCGGCCGCGTCACGCCCTTCAAATACGATAATGATTCTCGCTCCTTCGGCCTTGACCCAATCCTGCAGCCGGCAAAGCTCGACCTGAAGCTTTTGCAGATGCTTCTCGTATTCTTTGCGCTTCATCTTCTTGGAATTCGCCTTTTCAGCCGCCATGATTAGACCCTATTAGACTCTATGCATCTGGACGAATTGGGCAAACTACGGGCGAACAGGTCCGGGTAATTTGCGATAGATCAAACTTCTTTTCCATACTGGCCGTTATGGATGCAGTCCGAAAAAAGGAGCATCGCTATGGCTGAACCACAAAGCAAGAAGGCGGCCGATCCCTTGGCGGCCCTGCCGTCGGCGAAAGAAATGATGGAGCAAATCGCGCTGAAAGAGGCCGAGAAAGCCTCTGCTGCCATGCGTGAGCTTTCAGCCGCCGAAGCCGAGAAAAAGGAGCTGATCGAAAAATTTTCGAAGGCGTCGGGCGTCTCCGATGAGGAGCGCATGGCGCGCGCCGCGGCCATCATCAAGCGAGCCGCCAATAACGGCTTGACCGAAGTCGAGATCGGACGTTTCCCCAACGAGATGTGCACCGATCGCGGGCGTGCTATCAATCAACGCGAGCCGGGTTGGGAAAAGACGCTTACGGGCCTGCCGAAAGAGCTTTATGACTTTTGGGAAAAACATCTCAAATCGCGCGGGTACAAGGTCGGTTTTCAAATCGTCGATTTCCCCGGCGGGCGGCCAGGCGATATCGGCATGACACTGCGGTGGAACTGAAAGCACGCCGATTCAGCGACAGCAAGAACCGGTTTCAAGTCAGGCCTAGCTTGACGTAGATGCTGCCAGCTTCGCTCTTTGAACTGTATTTCAGCTTGCTGTTCTGGAATACTTTCAGCATTGCCTTGTTATCCGGCAATACATAAGCGACCAGTTGGCGGAGGCCGGCCTGCCTCGCAATCGTCGCCAAATGGCGTAACAGTGCCGCTCCAAGTCCCCGTCCCTGATATTTGTCGACCACAGTGAAGGCAACTTCCGCCTGACCGGGTTCGCCAACTACGTAACGTCCGCCGCCGACGATGCTTGGCCGCCCATTCTCTTCCGTTAAGGCGACCAAGGCGACGTGGCTCACGAAATCGATGTTCAGATAGAATGACTCTTCGGTTTCGCTGAAATGCCTCCGCACGGCAAAAAAGCGCCGGTAAAGCGATTCACTGCTAGTGCGGCTCACCGCCGCCATCAAATCGTCACGGTCCTGCGGTCTGACGGCGCGGATTTCTATTCGTTCGCCGTTGCGCAGTTTCTCGATGACCGAATAGTTGGATGGCTCGCCCAAGACAGGATGTCGCTACTGGATCCAGTCGCTTAGAATTCCGCTCTGTAATTGGCCAGCTGTTACGTCTGAATGGACCGCCGGCACTTGCATCTCGCAAAAGCTCTCAAATTTGGAGCGGCACCCGGGCTACTACTTTGATCTGGATCAAACATCGCGACCCTTGGCTCGCTATCCTGGCTGACGCATACGCGGCACGCATGACCCTAAAGAGCTTGGTCTTGCGTGCCGCGTTGTGTCGTTGTTCACCGGTTCTTGTTCACGGTCGGATGAGCGGGAGGGGGAAATGATTGCGTCGGCAAAAAGGCTGCCTCTCCTATTGGTTCTTCTTGCGCTGCCGATGGTTGCGCAGGCACAAAGCCCGGCTCCGCCGCCAGCACAAACCTCAGCGCCGCCGGCCGCCCAAAACGACCAACAGCTGCTCAAGCCCGAGGAACTCGATGCCCTGGTCGCACCGATCGCGCTCTATCCGGATACGCTGCTTTCGCAGATTCTAATGGCTTCGACCTATCCGCTCGAAGTCGTCCAAGCTGAACGCTGGGTTGAGGCAAACAAGACGCTTAAAGGCGACGCGCTCAAATCCGCCGTCGATAAACAGAGCTGGGACGACAGCGTAAAATCTCTCGTGGCGACGCCGAGCGTTTTGGAGATGATGAACAGCAAACTCGACTGGACGCAGAAGCTCGGCGATGCAGTGCTTGCCCAGCAACCTGATGTCATGGACGCGATCCAGCGCCTGCGCACGAAAGCTCAGGCGAACCAGAAGTTGGAATCGAACCAACAGCAGAATGTGAAGGTGCAGCAGCAAGGTAACAAACAAGTCATTGTCATTGAACAGAAGGATCCGAATACAGTTTATGTGCCTTACTACAATCCTTCCGTCGTCTACGGCGGTTGGCCCTCTCCGAGCTACCCGCCCTATTATTTCCCGCCGCCCGGCTATATCGCGGGCGGTCTGCTTGCAACCGGCTTGGCGTTCGGCGCCGGCTACGCGATGGGAAGCTGGATGTCCGGCGGCAACACCTGGAACAGCTCGGTCAACTGGAACAACAACAACATCAATATCAACAATCCGGGCAACCGGCCGGGCGGGGGCAATAATTGGCAGCACCGGCCCGAGCATCGCCAAGGCGTGCGATACGGCAATAACGACGTGCGGCAGAAATTCGGCAATAACGATCTTCGCGCGGGCAGCGGCAATCGCATGGACTTCCGCGGCCGCGGCGGCGAGCAAGTTCTCAAGCCCGGTGGTGACAGAGGTGCCGGCGGCGGCAATATCGGCGGCGGCAATCGTCCTTCCGGTCCTGGCGCCGGCAATCGCCCAAGCGGCGGGGCGGGCGCAAATGCGCGGCCTGGCGGTGGTGCCGGTGGCGGTGCGCGGCCCGGCGGCGGAGCAGGAGCCGGTGCGCGACCCGGCGGCGGAGGAGGTGCCGGCGCGCGGCCGGGCGGCGCTGGCCGCGAGGGCGCGCTTGGGAATATCAGCTCTGGGCGCGTGGCGAGCCGCGAATCGGCGCGCGGGCAGGCAAGCCTTGGTGGCGGGGGTGGACCACGCGCTGGAGGTGGTGGCGGCCGCGGCGGCGGTGGAGGCGGATTGCGCGCCGGAGGTGGCGGAGGCGGCCGCGGCGGCGGCGGTGGTGGCCGCGGCGGCGGCGGCGGACGCCGCTCCGACATCCGGCTAAAGCACGACATCGTGCTTCTTGGACGGCTCGACAGCGGGATCGGCATCTATCGCTTTGGCTACAACGGCAGCGACAAGATTTATGTCGGCGTGCTGGCCCAGGAAGTGATGCGAATTAGGCCCGATGCGGCCGCGGTCGGCCGCGACGGCTATTTGCGGGTCTACTACGACAAGCTCGGCTTGAAATTAGAGACCTACCAGCAGTGGCTCAAATCCGGCGCGCAAATTGAGCCCGCATCCAGCCTGAAGGCGAGCGAGTGAGTGCCATGACAACAACATCGCCCATCACCGGCACACGAAGCATGCGTCGCCTTGCTGCACTCGCTCTCCTCTGCAGCGGTTTTACATTGACGGCTCTAACACCTGCAATCGCGCAAGACTCGTTCAAGACACCGGATGCGGCCGCCGATGCGCTGGCGAATGCGGCCAGAAACAACGATCGTGCCGCCATTCTCAACGTCCTTGGCCGCGAGGGCGCCGACATCGCATCATCCGGCGATCCGGTCGCCGATGCAGCAATCCGAACAAAATTCGTCCAGACCTATGATGCAAAACATCAAGTGAAAATGGACGGTGACGCCAAAGCGAGTTTGATCATCGGTTCGGATGATTTCCCGTTTCCGATTCCGCTGGTTCGCAAGGATGATGCTTGGCAGTTCGACACCGCCGCCGGGCGGCAGGAGATCTTGGCGCGTCGCATCGGCCGTAACGAACTTGACGCCATACAATCTTCTCTCGCTTACGTAGATGCGCAAAACGAATATGCCGATAAGGACCGCACCGGTGCCGGTCCCGGCGTTTACGCGCAGCGGATTATCAGCGACGCCGGTAAGAAAGACGGCCTCTATTGGCCGAGCTCGGCCAGTGGCGACGAGAGCCCGCTTGGCGAGCTCGTGGCGGAGGCGACCAAACAGGGTTATCGCACTGGCGAAGGCCGCACCCCCTATCATGGTTATTACTTCAAAATTCTCACCAAACAGGGCCCGGACGCGCATGGCGGCGCGTTGGACTATGTCGTGAACGGCAAGATGATCGGCGGTTTTGGGCTTGTTGCCTATCCTGCCGAATACCGCAATTCCGGTGTGATGACTTTCATCGTCAATCACGAAGGCGTGGTATTTCAAAAGGACCTCGGCCCGCACACGGCCGAGCTGGCGGAACGCATGACATCATTCAATCCGGATTCGTCGTGGACTAAGGTTACCGATACCGAACCGGTGCGGTAAGCGCAGCATAACTTTTCGACGCGCAGCCGCGCTTAGACAGCGCCGACTAGGACGGTTTCGAGCGTCGAGCGACGATCGAGTCCGCCGACCAATCGATCGATACCATCAGCGCGCAGCAGATCGCGCACCCGCCCACGGGCCCCAACGACGCGCAATGTGATTTCGCGCGCCGTCAGTTCCGTATGAAGCAGACGCAACATGCGCGACCCCGCGAGATCGACATAGGGCGAGGCCGAGAGATCGCAGATAATCAGGCGGATGCTGGATTGCGGTAAATTTCTCAAACGTTCTAAGACCGAGTGCAACACGTGGTCGGCATTGACGTAAAGCAATGACGCTTCCGGTCGAAAAACGATTGCATGAGCCAGTTGCTCGTTTTCAGGGTGGCGGGCCAGATCGGAATAATTGTTGGTTCCGGGTATTCGGCCGAGAAAAGCGACATGAGGCTGCGATGCACGGCCGAGAAGGATCAACACCGAAGCTGCCGCGGCCAGCAATATGCCTTGCAGGATCCCCAAAAGCAGAACGGCCGCAAGCGCAATCGTCGCTGCATAGAAATCGACTTTGCTAATCCGCCACATGCGAGACAGTGTTCGCACGTCGACCAGGCCCAGCACGGCCGTGAACACGATGGCGGCCAGCACGGCTTTGGGAAGGTCGTCCAAAAACCCAGTGAGAAACAGAAGCGAGAGCGCAAGCGTGAGCGACGCGAACACAAGGGCGAGCGGAGTGCGCGCGCCGGCTTTGTCATTTACCGCGGACTGGGACAAGCCGCCTGCCACCGGGTAGCCATGGCCGAGTGCTGCCGCGAGATTTGCCGCACCAAGTCCCAGGAACTCCTGTCGCGGATCGAGATCGTAGCCGTGTTTTGTTGCGAAACTGCGCGCTGCCGAGACCCCTTCGATGTAAGCGAGCAGCAGACATCCCGCCGCGAGAGGAAATATGCCGTCGACATCGCGCAGGCGCAGGGTAGGCAACGTCAGAGACGGCAGGCCTTGCGGAATTTTGCCGGTAATAGGCACGCCGAGCTCCGGCAGCCCAAAAACGGATGCCGCAGCAATGGCCAGTATGACGACGGCAAGCGCAATGGGCCTGCCCGGAAAAGCGCGATCGCCCGCCCAGAGCATTGCGATCGCCAGCAGGCCGATCGCAAGCACGAGATATTGGATTTGTCCAAGCTCGCCCAACAACAGCACGGCACGTTCGAAAAAATTGTGCCCCCCGCCGGAAACGCCGAGCAAGCTCGGCAACTGGGTCATGATGATCGTCAGTCCGGCCCCGGCCTTGAACCCCACCAGAATACTGTCGCTGATCAAGCGCACCAGAATGCTCAATCGCAACAGCCAGGAAATCAGGCAAAGCAGCGCGACGGTGAAACCGGCAAGACTGGCAATCGCGGCATAGTGAGCGGCATCGCCGCCAGCCATCTCTCCGACCGTGCCCGCAATCATCAGCGAGATGGCCGAGGTCGGGCCAACGGCGAGCTGGCGCGACGACCCCAACAGCGCGTAGCCAAGACCGCCAAGAAGGTAGCCATAGATGCCGACCTGCGGCGGCAGCCCGGCCAGGGTGGCATAGGCGAGCGCCACAGGAATTGCGTAGGCGGCCAGTGTAACGCCAGCAATAAAGTCGCCCGTCAGCCAGTCGGCTTGATAATGCGACAGCCAGTTAAGTGGTGGTAAATACCGACGCCAGTCCCAACCGCTCTTAAGTTTTGTGGATTGTTCCATCTCACGGGCTCCGGGCGGTTCTAGTTGGCACCTGTCGCGTGAGATCGGGCGCGCTTTTGCCTGCGCAAACAATGCACAAAACCGACACAAAGAAGTGTGGGCGTTCTTTGACCTATATCAAATCCAGATTTGATTTTTGGACGTAGCTCTCCCGCAGGACAGCCAGGCGCAAAGGATGGCCTTTCGCCGGCGTGAAATCACATTTCAAATGGGGACTAGGTGTCGTGCGCCCGCAATCGCAACCGTCTTCTTCGTCAGCTGGTAATAGTTCCGTGATGTCGCCCTTCGGTATGTTCGCCCCCGCGGTCGAGTACATGATCGACGCCGCGCAGCGCAGCGTCTTGTTCTTGGATGTCATGCGCGAACGCGGCAATCAATATCGCGAGCATCTCGCGGAGACGGCGCCGCACGTGCTCGACTTCGAGGCCGAGCTTCTTATCGACGGTCGCAATTTTGATCGACCGGTGAATTACGCGCTCGTGCGCGTTGTTCCGCCCGCCGGAGTCGATATCGATCCGACACGGCGGCCCTTTGTGGTGATCGATCCCCGCGCCGGCCACGGTCCCGGCATCGGCGGTTTCAAAGCCGACAGTGAGATCGGCGTCGCCTTCAAGGCGGGCCATCCCTGCTATTTCATCGGGTTTCTTCCCGATCCGATACCCGGCCAGACGATCGAAGATATCGGCCGCGCCGAAGCAAAATTTCTGGAAAAAGTCATCGCCCTGCACCCGCAATCCGATGGCAAACCGTGCGTGATCGGCAATTGCCAAGCCGGATGGGCGGTGATGATGCTCGCCGCACTCCGTCCTGACTTATTCGGTCCAATTATCATTGCCGGTTCGCCGCTCTCGTATTGGCAAGGCGTGCACGGCAAAAATCCGATGCGCTATACGGGCGGGCTGCTCGGTGGCAGCTGGCTGACGGCATTCGCCAGCGATCTGGGCGCCGGCAAATTCGACGGCGCCTGGCTCGTGCAGAATTTCGAAAATCAAAATCCGGCGAATACGCTGTGGAGCAAGCAGTACAATCTGTATTCCAAAATCGACACCGAAGCGCCGCGCTATCTCGGCTTTGAGCGCTGGTGGGGCGGCCATGTCAATCTCAATGCCGAGGAGATCCAGTTCATCGTCGATGAATTGTTCATCGGCAACAATCTTGCCGCCGGGAATATTCGAATCTCTGACGGGACAGCAATCGATCTGCGGAACATTCGTTCGCCAATGGTCGTCTTTTGCTCGCAGGGCGACAACATAACCCCGCCGCAGCAAGCGTTGGGATGGATCCTCGACCTGTACGAGAATGTCGCCGAAATCCGCGCCTATGGACAGACCATTGTCTATACGATCCACGAGACCATCGGGCATTTGGGTATTTTCGTTTCGGGCGGCGTCGCCAAAAAAGAGCACGGTGAGTTCTCGAGCAATATCGATCTGATCGATGTACTGCCGCCCGGGCTGTACGAGGCGACGTTCGTGCCCAAGGGCGCGGCAACGACGAACCCCGATCTCGTGACCGGGGATTGGATCATGCGATGCGAGATGCGGACACTCGACGATATCCGTGCATTGGGCGTCAATAACATGGATGACGACCGCAGCTTCGCAGCGGCCGATCGCGTGTCGCAGACCAACCTGGCGCTTTATCGGGCATTCATGCAGCCGTTCGTCCGCGCTTGCATCAATCATCCCGTGGCCGAGACCATGCGCCGGCTGCACCCGCTGCGCCTCCAATATGAAATGTTTTCCAATGCGAACCCGATGATGGCTTGGGTCTCCGGGTGGGCCGAGCAGGTCCGCAACCGTCGCAGGAAGGCGTCCGCTGACAACCCGTTCGTCGCGATGCAGGAAAATACGTCCCGTCAGATCGTCGCCGGACTGGACGCCTGGCGGGTCGCGACGGAGGATTTCTCGGAGCGCCTATTCAGGGCTGTTTACGGATCGAAGCCGTTCCAGGCGGCGATGGGAATTGATCCGGAAAATGACCGGCCGCTGCGAAGAGCGCCAAAAAGCGCGCTGCATCGCGAACTGATCGATAAGCGCATCGCCGAATTGAAGGCGCGCATTGCGAGGGGCGGCTTACGAGAAGCGACGATCCGCGCCTTGATTTTCGCCGGCATGGGACGAGCGGCCGTCGACG
>Ga0126383_10001896_pt1 | contig 13235 bp, 11 predicted proteins | sample PanSoiMetPlot_35_FD_96882 | JGI IMG/M metagenome (GOLD analysis project Ga0126383, IMG submission 96882) | Tropical forest soil microbial communities from Panama - MetaG Plot_35 | ecosystem: Environmental > Terrestrial > Soil > Tropical forest > Bulk soil | place: Panama | collected 2016-02-17
ATGCGATCCAGTCGAAGAGCGCGTTGATGTCCTTGTAGGTGTCCTCACGTTTGAATCCGTTGTCCAGCAGAGAAAAGGTTTTTCCATACCCCGTCGAGCCGCGCACGTTGGGGTAAATCAGCGCAATCCCCAGTTCGTTTAAGAGGTAGTTGCTGCGGCCAAGAAATGTTGGCTGCGATTGCCCTTCCGGGCCGCCGTGGATCGCCACGAGCACGGGCCGCTTCCCGTTGAATTTTGCGGGCGGCTTGTACAGAAATCCTGAGATCGTTTTTCCGTCGAAGCTTTTCCAGTGAATCAGCTCAGCCTGAAGCTGCGACTCGCTCTTCACTGCCGTTTCGCTGGTGGTCCAGCGCTCTAGCTTTTCCGCCGTCACGTCGAGGGAGTAACAGTCGCCTGGGCCGCGTGAATTGGTCAACGAGAAGCCCAGCTCGTGCCCGTTTTTGTGCCACCGCAGACCGCTCATGACTCCCGATGGGATATGCGGCAGGGGCATCTCTTTTCCGTTCGAGGTGTCGCGAACATGCAGAACACTCAAGCCTTCTTCGTCCGTCACAAAAGCGAGGAGTTTCCCATCGTGCGCCAGTTCGAACCCTTCCACGTCCCAGTGAATCGACGTGGTCAGATAGATGGGCTGCTTGGTTTCCAGGTCAATGTAGGCAAGCCGGTGAAACTCGGAATCCTTGTCGGTAGTGACGTAAATCCCCTTGCCGTCTTTGCTGAAGCGCGCTTCGCCATAAGAAACTTTCTCTGCCGCGTTGTGTGGCATCAGTTCCATTTTCTGACCCGTCGCAGTATCCACGAGCCATAAATAGGATTCGTTGATCGAAAGTTCCTCGATCAGCAAGATCTTCTTGTCGTCAGGAGACCAATCGGCCGGCCGCCAACCTCCGCCGCTCAATTGCGTCAACAAGTGGTCCGTCTTGGGATCCACGGGATTCATGACGTACAAATCCGTGTCCTTACCCGTGCGCCGCGTAGACATGTAAGCGATGCGGTCCGCATCGGAGGACCAAGGGCCCATCAAGTTGCGTGATTTCCCATCCGTGAGCAGCGTGCTTTCACCAGTTTTCATATCGTAGCGATAGAGTTGATACCATTCTCCGCCCCCGACATCCTTTGAAAACACGATGTAGTCGCCGAAGTTGGGATGAAACCGTCCGTTCGAAACCGAATCCGCAAAAAACGTCAATTGCTGGCGCGCGCCTCCGGGGATGGGCACAAGATGAAGTTGTGGCGTTTCGGCAAAGCGCGTAGAGATCAACATTTCGTGCCGCGTGGGATGCCAGTCTGCCAAACTGGCGCTTCGAAACGCCGCGTAACGCCCCGCAGTTTCTGCCAGCGCTTCGGGAATCTTTGGAATGCCGTCGATGACCAGGCTTTCTGGCGGAGCAACGTAAGCATCTTGCTTTTCTTGCGCAAATGCAGGCCGGCCCGCAATGAGCGCGAGCGCCAACATGTAAAGGTACCGTTTCATCCGTGTGAATCCTCCGTCGGAAAAGAGAGTTCTTGTATACACCATCACGCGCGTCAGAGGAAAAAATCTTTCAGCACGTCTCCAGAGCCGTCGTGCTACCTTTTACGCTTTGAAAACTATGCCGGAGGTCCTCATGCACAGGCGAGCAGCCCTAGTTGTTGCAAGTGTTTTATTCGGGCTAGAGGCGAGCGGACACGCACAGACCAGGACGATTGCCGAGCGCCTGGGCTATCCAGCGGAAGCGAAACTGCTCATCGTCCATGCCGATGATCTGGCCGTGGCGCATTCGGTGGATGCTGCCAGCTTCGACGCCCTGGACAAAAATGCAGTGACCTCCGCAAGCATAATGGTGCCTTGTCCGTGGCTGAACGAAGTCGCTGCCTACGCGAAAGAGCATCCCGGTGCGGATCTGGGTTTGCACCTTACATTGACGAGCGAATGGAAAACCTACCGATGGGGACCTGTGGAAGCGAAGGACAAAGTTGCCAGCCTGCTCGATCCCGCGAGCTATCTGTGGTCCGAGACCGGGCCTGCAGCCCAAAACATCAAACCTGAAGATGCGGAGCGGGAGATTCGCGCACAAATCGAGCGGGCCATTGCAGCGGGAATTCACCCCACGCACCTTGACAGTCACATGGGCGTGCTGTTCGCAAAGCCTGATCTCTTTGCTGTTTTCATCAAAGTCGCTCATGAATACAATTTGCCATTCCTCGCGCCACGATTTCCCGGCGACCCGAACAAGCTTATCCCCTTGCTTTCTTCAAAAGACGTCATCCTGGATTCGGGCGTGATGGCCAATCCAACGGTGCACCCAGACCAATGGAAAGAGTTTTACGGAAACGCGATCAAAAACCTGAAGCCTGGGCTTTCGGAAATGATTGTTCACCTGGGCCACGACGACTCCGAGCTGCAGGCAGTGACCATTGACCATCCGGATTTCGGTTCCGCGTGGCGCCAGCGAGATTTGGAGTATGTCACCAGTCCTGAATTCAAGAAGGTGCTAGATGAAAATCACATTGTGCTTATTAAATGGAGGGATCTCCAGAAGTTGCTGAAATAACGGAAACAGAGCAGGGAGACCGAGGATAGACGGCAGGCTTTTCTCTAAGTGCTAAGCTCTTTCGTCGCTCCACTTTTCTATGTTCAAAAAAATCCTGGTTGCAAATCGCGGCGAGATCGCCGTGCGCATTCTCCGCGCCTGCCGCGAGCTGGGAATTAAATCTGTCGCCGTTTTCAGCGAAGTTGATCGCAAATCCCTACACGTGCGCCTTGCCGACGAAGCTTACCCCCTAGGCCCTGCTCCCTCGCGCGAGAGTTACCTCCGCATTGACAAACTGATGGACGTTGCGCGCCGCGCGGGCTGCGATGCGCTGCATCCGGGCTATGGTTTTCTTGCGGAAAATGCCGCGCTGCCTCGGGCATGCAGCGACGCTGGCACCACCTTTATTGGGCCGCCCGCAGAGGCGATGGAGTCCCTTGGTTCAAAAACCGCAGGGCGCCAGCTTGCGCGGCGTGTCGAAGTGTCCACGGTCCCCGGCACGAACGATCCGACAGAGAAATCTGAAGCGCGAGCCCTGGCGCAAAGTATGGGCTATCCCGTTTTGCTGAAGGCGGTGGCGGGAGGCGGCGGCAAGGGCATGCGGCTGGTCCACAGCGACGCGGAATTCGATTCCGCATTTCGCGACGCGGCTTCGGAAGCAATGAATGCTTTCGCAGATGAGCGCCTTTATCTCGAAAAATACCTCGAGCGGCCGCGACACATCGAAATCCAGATCCTGGCGGACGCGCACGGCCGCGTAGTCTCCTTGGGCGAGCGCGAATGCTCCATCCAGCGGCGGCACCAGAAAGTGATTGAGGAAGCGCCGTCGCCAATTGTTACCCCGGAGTTGCGCCGAAAAATGAGCGAGGCGGCGGTGCGGCTTGCGCGAGCAGGGGGCTATGTCAACGCCGGCACAATCGAATTCCTTGTTGACCAGAACTTGAATTTCTATTTCTTGGAGGTAAACACGCGCCTCCAGGTAGAACATCCCGTCACAGAACAAGTCACCGGCCTCGATCTCGTCAAGCTGCAAATCGCCATCGCCGCAGGGCATCGCTTGCCTTTCGCGTGGGAGTCCATTGCACCTCGCGGGCACGCTATGGAAGTCCGTCTTTACGCCGAAGATCCGGAAAACAATTTTTTCCCTTCACCGGGGAGAATTCTTTCCCGCCACACGCCAAGCGGTCCCGGAATACGCATGGATGAAGGTGTGTACGAAGGTTGGACCGTGCCCAATGATTACGACCCCCTGCTGAGCAAGCTCATCTCGTGGGGCAACAGCCGGGAAGAGACAATTGCGCGCCTGCGGGGCGCACTTGATGAATACGCTGTCACTGGTATTCGAACGAACGCCGCGCTTTTCCGGCGTATTCTCACGGACCCGGAATTCCTTCGCGGGGAAATTCATACGCGATGGCTGGATGAAATGCTTCGGCATTCACGCACTGCTTCGTCGGGCAGTGAAGACACTGAGTTGAATGCGGCTTGCGAGGCGTCCGCCATTGCTGCCGCCATCTGGCAAGCCAAGCAAAATGCCGCACAAGCGTCTACCGCTTCGTCCAACAACGAAGCTTCCTCACGCTGGAAGATGGAAGGCCGCCGCCAGCAATTGGACCGCATGCCATGAAGTACGAAGTCCACATTTCCGGCAAAACACACATCGTGGAACTCGAACGAAATGGAGAGAGCTGGAAAGCCCGCCTTGGCGGTGAGACGTCCGCCGCGGACGTGGTTGAAACTGCACCCAATACTTTTTCTGTTTTGCTTGCGGGCAGGTCTCATGAGGTTTACGCGACGCTGTCTCTCGCCGGCCAAATCCAACTCCAAACGAACGGGCGCGAATTCATGGCCGAGGTGCTCGATCCGCGTTCTTGGCGCGGCCGGCGTCACGGGACGGCCGAAGCAGAAGGCCGCCAGCAGATTGTTGCTCCTATGCCTGGCAAAGTGATACGGCTTCTGGTCAAGGGAGGAGACGCCGTCGAGGCGAATCAAGGCCTCTTGGTGGTCGAGGCGATGAAAATGCAAAACGAGATTCGCTCCCCGAAGAGCGGAACGGTCGAGCGCGTTCTGGTAACGGAAGGCCAGGCTGTGAATGCGGGAGAAGTGCTGTGCGTGGTTGGCTAACTCTTACTTGATGCTTTTCGGCGAAAAGTAGATTCCTGCCTGCGTCAGGCAGGGCAAGCCTCGCTACCGTTCGCCGAAACCAGGGCGAGCTAGCTCGACCTATTATCAATAGTTCTTTGTTGAAGTATCAGTGGCCGATAGATCGCGGCGGCATGTAGGTCTTGGCGGCGTCGGGAAGCTTGCCGGCGGCCTCTATCACCTGCTGCGCCAGATAATTGGTCACCTGGGCGTCGTCCCGAGCGGTGGCCAGATACGCTGACCGGAGCAACTGCTCCTTGCGGCTGCGCAGCGTGTCCCGGATATTTTGCTGCACCTGCGGCTCGGAGATCCTGCGCTGGCCGGGAGCCTCGCGCGCAATCAATTTCAGAATATGGTAGCTGATACCCGTCTGATCGCGCGCTTCGATCGGCTGGCTCACCTGCCCGGGCTTGAGCCCAAGAACCGCCCTTTTGAGTGCCGGATCAACCTGCGGACCATTTAAGCCGGACTCGGGCACGAAACCAAGGTCCCCGCCGGTCGAAGCCGTGTTCATGTCCTCGGAGTAATCCATAGCGAGTTGGTCGAAGGGGGCTCCGCTATTGAGACGGTCCATGAGCATCTTTAATTTGCGCTGGGCTTCAGCCTCCGTGGTGGCGTCATCGTTCTTGCGATTCCGGATTTGCGGATCCTTGCGCGGGGTAACTTTGATCTGCGCGAGATGGTATGTTGGCTCGGCAACGTTGAACTGCGCTTTGTTGGCGTTGTAGAAATCACTCACGTCCTGGTCGGTGATGGTGATTTTGGCCAACACTTCGCGGTTCAGCAATTTTTGAATGGAGAGCTGACGGCGCAGATCGAGTTTCAAGTCGTCTACGGACATGCCCTGCTCTTTCAAGCGCCGCTGAAACTCGTCCTCGGTGTAAGGACTCTTGAGCTCGGTGAATTTGTCTTCGACTTCGCCGTCGCTGGCCTGCAAGCCGAGCTTCTTCGCGCGCTCGAGCAGAACTTCGTTGATGATCAGCTCGTCAAGAACATTCAGCTTAAGCGAGAGGGATTCTTCCTGGGAAGGTTCCTGCCCTTCGGGATTCACGCGCGTGCGATAGTATTTGTCGACTTCGTCGCGCTTGATTTCCTTTCCATTGACCACAGCCCACACGTCAGGCCCATGCTGCGCCTGCTTGGTGCAGCCGGCCATAATAGAAAGCGCCAAGGCCGCCAACGGCAGCAAGGCTATGCTGCGCAAAGTCCCCTTAGAGTGGTCCATTGGACGTCCCATCAATCGCCAGTCCACAAAAGGTAAGCTCAAGGCTGGAAGCTCAGGCTGCTTTTTTCACGCGGCCCGCGCGGATACACGCCGTGCACACTCGGACATGCTTCTTGACGCCCGCCACCACAGCGCGCATGCGCTTCAAATTCGGATTCCACCGCCGCCGCCGCGTGTTGTTAGCGTGGCTGATGACGTTGCCGTAGTGCGGCGCTTTGCCGCAGAAATCACACTTCAGTGCCATTCGATTTTTCCTGTTTTATCTGGTTTAAGCCTGGGTTCTTGCTTCGGATTCGCAAACCAAGCTCTTTATTCTAACAGAGGCTTTACCTCTCACAAAGCGCAGGTTTCAACCGATTTATCTAGTTCGAGGGGCTGTCGATATTCAACTTGATTTCAGGCTTGGGCAAAGGCTTCTTGCGGAGCTGCACTTTGGGATGGAGACATTCGAGGAACAGAAAGAAGAACGTCGCAAACATAAACAGGAACGCAAACGCCTCAACTACGCGGCTTTGCCGCGCCAAGACAAACAAAGGCGCGATCAGAGGGGCAAAAAGCGCCGAGCGCGGCGGTTTCATTTCCAGCCGGGTTTTGCATTGAGTGCAAGTGAGATGCGCCCAAGCGTCTAGGTTGAGGAAAATTGGCGTGCGAACGTCATGATTGCAGGCTGGGCAGTTCGCCATTAAAGAATCTCCTTGCTAACTAGGCCCACTGTGCCGAGGCAGTTCGGCCCTGTCAATAGAGCCAACGGGGGATAGAGCAGTGCGCTTTCAGCGCTGCGGGTTGAATAACAGATTTGAACCTGCCCTGCGAGCCCCATATTCATCCTGTTCTATCGGACGGTTCTACCAGGAGCGGTGCGAACCAGTAACCCCCGAAAAACGTTGAAGCAACAGGGTTTGCATTCAGATTCTGCGTACATTGGCCCAGCGTACCATTGTTGACTCTTTCCACCTCCCTCTAATTTGTCCTTCAGACCGTGCGGAGTTTGCGCATGGAACCAAACCGAAGGACCTAACCTTGGCAAACTCCACCGGCCCATCGAAAACTGCCCCGGAAACCATCCAAGCTGCCCGTCTCCGAACAATGGCCTCATGGCGTTGGTATTCCTATCTGACCGTTGCGCTGGGGGTGGCGCTCCTTTCGACGTTTGCGGGGTTTCTGGCCGCACGGTTTCAAGGCGCGTCAACAAAGTGGCTGAACATTCATCCCGTTGCAGCGGCAGCTTCGGGACAGGCAACATCCGCGTTGGTTTCCACGCCCCAGCCTCGCGCGAAAGACAGCAGCATTGAGGAAATCTCTCACCTGGCGCCCCAGCAGCAGGCAGAGCGTTTGCTCGAACTGGCGATGCAGCAGCCGGAACTTTCGCTGAGCCTGATTCACCGCAATTTGACCTCTTGGCGCGGCCATTTGGAAGATTCTGATCGGCTGTTCCACTTGGTGCTGCAAGCTCTGAATTCTGACGATCCGCGGGTGCGAGTGGCGGCCGTGGAGATCGATTTAGCGGCCAACAACCTGGTGAAGGCGCCTGAGAGCGTTGAGAAACGTCAGCGACAGATTCAAAGCGGCACCGAAGAGCGGTTCATGGCGCTTTGGAGGCTTGGCACATTGGGGAACCGCGGCGTAGAGCCGTCCGAAGCGCTCAGCACGTTGAAACTTTATGCGCACCATCGCAACCAGGAGGTTCGCTTTTGGGCCGTAGAGGGCCTGGCGATGCTGGGCAACGATAAAGCCCTTGACGAACTTCTGGACATCCTGGCGCACGATCCGGCGACGCAAGTCCGCCAGCGCGCAGCGAATGGGCTTTCAAAGTCCGGCCTGCTCACGGGAGAGCAACGGCTGACCGCCGTTCCCCAGCTCCTCAATCTTCTCGATGACGATTCCCTCGACGCTGCGACCCAGAACCTGGTTTGCGCCACGCTGGAAGCTATTACCGGCGCGTCGTTTGGCAAGAACGCGGGGGCCTGGCGCGACTGGTGGGCGCATCACGACAGGCGCGAAAGACCACATCACTCCGTCAGGAATCTTCTCACCGCATAGTTATTTTGCCGGTTTACAGTTCCCAGCCTTTGCGGCGTTCCGGGGCGACCATTTTTTGCGCGGCTTCCGAGTTGACTATTTTCAGGTTCGCGCGATCCCAGTTTAGTTTTTGTCCCGTGCGAAGGGCGAGGTTCCCCAGAAGCAGTGTCTCCGTGACCATTGCCGAAAACTCGAAATTGCCGCCAGGTTTGGCCTTGCTGCCCTTGCAGGCATCGAGCCATTCGCGTTCGTTACCGGGCGAGCGCGGCAACGTTTTTGGCGGCTGCTTGTAGGCATCCATCTTTGCTTGCGGTATCAGCCGTGGATGCGCCCCGTTGAACCCGCACAGGATTTTGCCGCGATCTCCGATGAACAAAAGGCCTTCGTTGTCCTCTTCCTCGTCGCCGGTTTTCGCGGGCGGATTTTCCACCAATTCTTCAGGAGTCGGCGGGCGCAAACCGCCGTCGTACCATGTGAAATTGACTGCGGGCATATCGCCGCGGGGGCCGAAGTGGTAGCGGATGATGGACGCGGCTGGATAAGTCTCGTCATAGCGGTCGGTGGAACTAGCCTCGACGCTGATCGGCGCTTCGAGCTTCATCACGCGGAAAATCGTGTCGTAGCTGTAGCAACCCATGTCGCCCAGCGCTCCGCACCCAAAGTCAGCCCAGCCGCGCCACACGAAGGGCAAATACGCGTGGTGGAACGGGCGCTCGGGAGCGGGCCCCAGCCAGAGATCCCAATCCAAGCCCTCAGGAACAGGTTGCGTTTCCTTGGGCCGCTCGACACCCTGCGGCCAGAAGGGGCGGCTGGACCAGTTGTGCACCTCGCGTACGGGCCCAATGGCGCCGTCCCAGATCCATTCGCAAAGCAAGCGAGTTGCTTCCGAGGCTTGATTGCCGACGGCAATTTGGGTGGCCACGCCAGTCTGGTGCGCGATCTCTGCGATCTGGCGTGCTTCGAAAATGGTGTGCGTGAGCGGCTTCTGGCAAAAAACGTGTTTGCGCTTTTTCATCGCAGCCGCAGAGATGACGGCGTGGAGATGGTCGGTGGTGCAAACGACGACGGCGTCGACATCTTTTTGTTTTTCGAGCAATTCGCGGTAATCGCTATACGCGGCGCAGCCATTGTATTTGCCGGAGGGTTTGCGGGTAGCGTAGAGGCCGTTCACGATTTGCTGGCTTGGCTCGCGGCCGGCCACCCCGCTAGTCACTTTCAGGGTGTGTGACAATTGAATGGGCTGATCCGGGCTCAGCCAGTCCCAGCCGGAGTCCACGCCGAGAAGCTCCCTTACGGATTTGCAGAACTCGTGAGTATCCCATTGGGGGTAATCTGCGCTGGCCTTATTGACGTCGCAAACGGCGACTCCCTGGACGTCCGCTTCTTTCAGGAAGTGAAGCATGACGCGCAGTCCTTGCGCGCCCACGCCGATAAACGCAATGTTGACCTTGTCGCTGGGCGGCACGAAGCCCGGTCCCCCCAAAACGAAACGCGGCACGATGGAGAAGGCCAGGGCCGCTCCAGTGCTCTGCTCGAGAAACTTACGCCGGCTGACGCTGATAGTTGGCTCTTTGTGCGTGGCTTGCGGGCATTTCATTCGGCACCTCGGACAGCCGCGAGGATATCACTCGGTGTGATTCTGTGGAAGATGAAGGGCAAGGGCCCCATTCGTCAAGTTCTGAGGCCTTGGCCTATCCTTCCTTGGATGATACCGAGCGCTTCTCTTTCGCGTCCAAGGAAGATAAGGTAGCTCTGAGCCTGGCGGGTAAGGAGGTCCCATGAAACGGCGCGAATTCCTCCATCGAGCGGCTTGCGCGGCTGGTGCCGCTTGGCTTCCCTCGACGACCTTCACGCATAAACCGCTGGAGCTACCACCGCTCCCCCGAAAGTTCAGCGCGTCGGATGGCGTAACGCTCGGGCACACCGGTATCCAGACAAGCCGGCTGGCCATGGGAACGGGAACCGTCGGCAGTGGACATCATTCTCACCAGACCGCCCTGGGCATTAAGGGACTCTCCGATCTGCTTCTCAATGGCTATGACCAGGGGCTGAGATTCTTTGATACCGCGGATTCCTATGGCAGCCATCCTCACGTGGCTGAGACGCTGAAGCACGTGCCGCGCGACAAGGTTACTGTACTCAGCAAGACCTGGGCGCGCGATGCCGCTTCTGCTCGCGCCGACCTCGACCGTTTCCGCAAGGAACTCGGAACGGACTACCTCGATGTCTGCTTGATGCATTGCCTGACGGAAGGAGACTGGACGGAGCGCTTCCAGCCCGTGATGGACGTGCTCTCCGAGGCCAAGCAGAAAGGCATCATCCGCGCGCACGGATGCTCCTGCCACAACATCGATGCGCTTCGCGCCGCCGCAATATCGCCTTGGGTGGATGTGCATTTGGTGCGCATCAATCCCGTCGGTGCCTACATGGACGACAAGCCGGATACCGTCGTGAGCGTCATACGCGAGATGCGCGCCAACGGCCACGCCATTGTGGGGATGAAGATTCTGGGTCAGGGCGAGTTGCGCAACCGGCAGGATGAGGCATTGCGGTACGCCCTTTCGCTGGATCTTCTGGATGCGTTCACGATCGGCGCAGAGTCCAAATCCGAGCAGGAAGATTTGATTCACCGCATCGCCGCTGCCTAGCCAAACCTGGCCGTTCACGGGGCTATACGATTTCGGTAGCGCAACCTCGTTCACTCAGGGTACAATCCCATCACTCGTTTTATACGCCCGCGCGATACCGAGATCGCAACGCACTCTTGGCGCCGGGGCAGCGCTTAGGAATAAAGATGTTCATCCCGCGAATCGCCCGAACGCTTTGATCCGCTCCTGCGGATTCTGATTTCCCTTTTTCTCTACAAGTCAATTTTCGCAACCGTGTTTGCGCGCGCATCTTTAGCGTAAGCATACACAGAGAGCTTAGGTTCTTATGGCATTCGAGCAAGTCGTCGTTCCGCCCGCGCAGCCATCCCTGTGGGCTTCTATCCGCGAAGCGGTTCGCGGCTCGCATCAGGATTTCACCGCCGGCAGTCTGAATCGCGCCATTTTGCTTCTTGCTATCCCCATGGTGCTCGAAATGGTGCTGGAGTCTCTCTTCGCCGTTGTCGACGTTTTCTGGGTCGGTCGCCTCGGAGCGGACGCAATTGCCACCGTCGGCCTTACCGAGTCCATGCTCAGTTTGGTGATGGCCATTGGATTCGGCCTGAGTCTTTCTACCACCGCCATGGTCGCGCGCCGCATTGGCGAAAAAGATCCGGCAGGCGCAGCCGTCGCTGGCGTTCAAGCGATCGTCATCGGCTTGGCGCTTTCGGCGATGGTGGGCCTGCCTTGCCTCTTTTATGCACCGAATCTCCTCCGGCTCATGGGGGCTTCACCGCAAATCGTTGCCACTGGCTCCGGCTATGCGCGCATCGCGCTCGGCGGCGGTGGCGTCATCATGATGCTTTTCCTCAACAACGCCATCTTCCGCGGCGCGGGCGACGCCGCCATCGCCATGCGCCTGCTTTGGGTCTCGAACATCATCAATCTCATCCTCGACCCGTGCCTCATTTTCGGTTGGGGCCCATTCCCAAAGCTCGGCGTCACCGGCGCGGCTCTCGCCACGTTTACTGGACGTAGCATCGGCGTGCTCTATCAGTTTTATCGCCTGCTTCGGGGAACAGAACGTATCCGCATTTTGCGCAGCCAGATTCGCGTCAACTTTCAAGTGTTGCTGCGGCTGCTGCGCGTTTCGCTGACCGGCATTTTGCAATTCCTCATCGCGCACACCAGTTGGATCGGCCTCATGCGCATTGCCAGCATCTTCGGCTCGACGGTGCTCGCCGGCTATACCATCGCCATCCGCATTCTCATTTTCATACTCTTGCCGAGCTGGGGCCTAAGCAACGCCGCCGCCACGCTCGTCGGCCAAAATCTAGGCGCCAAGCAGCCCGACCGCGCGGAAACCTCCGTCTGGCGCACAGGCTTTTACAACATGCTTTTTCTTGGCGGCATCGGCATCTTCTTTCTGTTCTTTGCCACCCCCGTCGTTCGTCTTTTCACGAGCGATCCGGCGGTCGTGCCCCTCGCCGCCACCTGCCTCCGCATTCTGAGCTACGGCAACATCGGCTACGCCTACGGCATGGTGATGCTACAGGCCTTCAACGGAGCTGGCGATACCGTGACGCCCACTTGGGTCCATTTGTTCGGTTTCTGGCTGCTCGAAATTCCGCTGGCGTATTTCCTCGCGATTCCCAGGCATGTGGGAGCGAACGGTGTGTACATCTCCATCGTCGTCGCCGAATGCGCTATCGCTGCTGCCGGAATTCTCCTCTTCCGTCGCGGCCGTTGGAAAGGCCAACAAATTTGACCACCCGATAAGGGTGGTCATCCTGAGCGAAGTGAGTCGAAGGATCTCTCTTCGGGCCAAGGCGGCCTGTCCTGATTCCCGCTTGCAGGCGTATAATCTCCGCCACAAGGAGGTGCGGCATGGCCAAAACCAAACAGTTCACGATCACCGTAGATAATCAGCCCGGGGCCGTCGCGCGAATCGCAAAAGCTCTGGGAGACTCGAAGGTGAATATTTTATCGCTCTTGGGAACGTCGCAAGGGACGACGGGCACCGTCCAGCTCGTCGCCGAAGACCCCAAGAAAGCTAAGAAAGCATTGGATGCCGCCAGAATCTCGTTTCAGGAGACACCAGCGGAGCAGTACGAGCTGCCCAATAAGGCCGGGGCGTTGGCGCAGTGCCTGGCCACGCTCGAGAAAAAGGGCGTCAACCTGGGCTCGATTCACGCCACGGCTGCGAAGGGCGGTAAGAAGGCGGTTGTCGTTTATACGGTGCAAGCGGCCGCACAAGCCGCAACGGCCACCGCATAGCGTTGAGCACCTTCCATTGCGGCGCAGGTCTTGTCCCACCTCAGCCGCCTTACATTAATGGTGTGCAACAATTAGATGCGTTCATCTTGGACCTTCAACTAACTTCATTGGTCACATTGTGGTAAACTAGACACGCCCATTCGGATACCCAGCCCGCGTAGGTCCTTGGCTTCGCTGTAAGATGTTGCAAATAAAATACTTAATAGACTTAACCGCTGCCAAGGTTCGCGGCCGTCCGAGTGCTTTCCCTCGACTGTGAGGTTCCAAGCATTAAGCCGAGCGCCGTTCACAGGGAGGAGGCACGGCTATGTCGGTAAAAAGCTTCTTCAAAAAACTGCTTCGATACACGCTTTGCCTTGTTGCCGGACTGCTGGCTTTTGCTGCCTGCGGGTACACTGACTACCGTCTCTGGCCCATGGACTTGCCGGCATCGGCTCGCCCGAAGGTTCCTGTCACCTCCATTCAAGGTAAGCG